>AUXO012339137.1_pt1 | contig 12338 bp, 23 predicted proteins | sample 768731 | NCBI WGS metagenome assembly AUXO01 (sample SAMN02715735, study PRJNA202380) | gut metagenome | biome: sheep rumen | host: Ovis aries | place: New Zealand: Palmerston North | reverse complement strand
TGGAAATCAACCTCTCAATTCCGAGAAGATTGGTTGGCTTGTGACTCATGTTTCTGAGAAAACTCTTCTCGGGGTTTTAAGTACATATACTCGCTGGCTTGAAGAGAATTTACATCAATAAAGCCCTCTTTGAGTCCTTTTAATAAATCATTAAGATCTGTATTCGTTTCCATTTCTCCTTTGAATCGTTTTTTACCGAGATCATCAAGGCGAAGTTTAATAATATTCATCAATTCTTCATCATCAGTATATTGAAAATCCAGCCATGTACTATTAGGATTAGCTTTTTCTAATATTATGATTTTCTTATTTAAGAGATATCTGAATCCTAGAATAATCAAGACCCCGGGAATACCATACTTTTGTGTTAATCGTTCGGAGCCATTATCCGATAAAGAAAAACAAACTTCATATTCGTCTATATGATTTATTGTTATGTCATTGATACTTAATTCCATATCTTATCCTTTCATTCTTCACCTTTCCGGCGCAAATTACGCCTAAATAATACTCTCCCCGGCTATGACCCCGAAGAGAGTTATGATATAATATCAAATGTACATGTACCAGAATAATCATAAGGAGGATAACGCTTTATGCAATTAATAAAAACGTTAGCCTCTTGCTTACCTCTAATAATTCTTGTTGCTGGTACACTCGTGCTAGTTTGGGATGTTAGAAGTCGAATCGAGTATCTCAAGTTCTCAGCGCAAGGACTAGAGATCCGTTTTAGCAAGAGCGGCAAGCAACGTTAAATCGCTTGCATATGATTAAAAGAATACTGTACGTACGTACAAAAGAGGGTAGCTATATGCTACCCTCAATTTATCTTATTTCAACTTCATCGCTTTCTTAACATCTGCAACAGTTTTCTTGTTCTTTTTAAGCAAAGCTTGAAGTTCGATTGCTTCAGCTGAAGCCATTTTTTTCTCAATAGTTTTCTTTTCGGCTTTCAGCTTTTTGATTTCACCCTGCTTCTTCGCTATCTCAGCATTGATTTTGTCTATCTGTGAGATAGGAGAAAGTGTTTTGGATTTAGTAGTTGTTTTCTTGACTCTTGGCATAATACCCTCCTTTGGAAATAATATATTTCCAAAAGCATATCACAATACTAAACCTCTGTCATTCAATATTTGAGAGCCAATTTTTCTAATTGTCTATAATTCAAACTTCTTTGCGCTAAACGTGAATCTGGATTATTATACTTGTTTTCATACACAATTAAAGAAGAATGACATAAATCCATATTGTTTATTTCATCTAATTCTCTGTTTAACAAGTCTATATATTTGTTGCGATCATCATCATTCTTGAAATCCTTATATTTATCTATTTCACGGTAATCTAATTCCTTGTATAATTCTTTTGGAATCGGAAACATGTAATTCAGATTCACAACTGCTAATAATTTATTAGAATCTGGCACAAATATTCTCTTGAAATCTGAAGAATCTTTTAATGTATAGTGTTTTCTTTGAGGATGTGAAACTTGAGTAACGTAATAGCAATCATTAGATTGGAACAAACTTCCAAAGAACGGTTTGTATTTATCGTTTCCATAATTAGATAACGGAATTCTATGATCGCCATTTTCTCTCAAGTATTCTAAATAATCTTGTTCTACTATCAGCCACTTCATTTATTTCACCTACAGTTTTCCTTGGATCTGCAACCTACTATCACATACGATTTTGATAAGATTCGTAACTTTCTATTAAAACACCACAGACATCTAGCCTGTGGTGCCATGAACTACATTTTTGTCATTTCGTTCATTAATTCTTGAATAGCTTGTCTTTCACGTTCGGTCTGAGCCGTATCCATGGCCATTTCAAGGTGTTCCATGAATTCATCTCTACCGCTATTCATACTATATCCGCGCATGGAACGACCGTTATTACGGTAAGAATTACCATAGCGATAATTACTACCGTTTCTATAACTATTGCCACCACGATAGCTATTGGAAGATTCAGGAGCTACACCGTCATCATAATAGCCATACATAGTACGTTGTGAATTACCGCCTATCTCCATCTCTTCGACATCTTTTAAGATATCTACGAGTTTATCTAAATGAGACAAAGTAGTATCATTCATTTCGGGAAGAGCAGTAATTTTGTCGATTTCGCATTCGACAAGCTTTTTTATCTTTTCGTAATCAACCATTTCCTGCCTCCTTACCTAGATACATAGAGATCAGGACGAGTAATAATAATATTAGCGTCCTGCATCAATATAGGTATCTCGCTTGTATTTCTTACAGCTATCGTCTCGCAACAATTTCTAAAGACATCAATGTTAATCGCACGAGAAACATTGAAATACTGTTCAACTGCCGCAGGAGTAACTATCATAGTACTTGCAAGAACCGTAGCTCCATCTACGGTAAGAGCAACAGAAATCGGGCCTACTGTTTCACCAGTAGGTACGGCTATATTAGCCCCGAAGTCGATTAGATAATTTGCGCCATCGTTACGATTGCAAGCACATCCGAATGTGTTATATGGTATATATCCTGAAAGAAGGAATGTACCCGAACCATCTCTATGTCTTACAAATCCACGAGGGCAGCGTTTGGGAGATTCGGTAAAAATTGCAGTTTCTCCCGGATTTATAGTTTGAACTGCAACACTTGTATATTCTGCCATAGTCAATCACCTACTTTCCGATGATCAACTCAGGCTCCGCAGCCGCATCCGTAAGCGGGCATATAGCCGCATCCGCAACCATTAGGATTGGCTACTACATATGCGGGAACGGGATTCGGGTTGAGTCTCTGAAGCAGATTCGCAGTCTGAGCTGCATTGTCAGCTATAATCTGCGCTGTCTGCTGATTCTGAGATGCTGCCAGGTTAGAAAGATTGATCTGTGTACGAAGATTTGCTATTTCCTCGTCCTTCTGATTTATCCTGTCTTGGCACATCTGATCCTTAATACCCTGAACTCCAGCATTAATTGTATTAAGTGCTGCTTGAAGAGCATCTGTTACTGCCTGTCTATCCGCACAAGCTTCTGTAGCTACCGTATACTTAAGATCAGCTACTTGAGCATTAGTATTACATGAAGCAGTAGCTTGATTCATAGCAATAGTGCTGAGCTGATTTGTCAGATTTGCAAGAGTATTGCATCTTGATACCTCGGCATTTGCAAGAGCAGTATTAATACCATTGATACCACTCATAACAGCCGCCTGATCAAATCCGCTTTGAACGTCATTCACAATGTAAGGAGTTGAACCAACACCGCCATTGTTACCACCCCAATTACCCCAGCCACCATTGCCAAGAGCAAATAAAAACAGAATGAGAATCCACCAACTGGAATCGCCATTACCAAAACCATTATTACCAGTAACTGCTGCGACATCAGCGGCGGAAAGTTCGCCATTAGAAAGAGACATAATAAATCCTCCTTTAGAAGAAAAAATTAATAGAAACATATATATAAATTTCGCGCGATTTATATATCTTTTTTGAAGTATCCTTTTAGTCGTCTATTAATCTTCTAAAGTGAACAAGTGTGTTTTTCTTCTATAGGTTGTCTCTTAATCCAGAGCGTAGGAGAGTTCCTACGCTCGCATCTGTCTGAATTACCGCATAAATCCGTACAATTGTGATGCTTCAGCTTGAATTTTGTTGAATTGTTGCTGACTCATCTGCCCGGTACTCAACAAACGTTGCACTTCTTGTTGGGCATTTCCGTGATATTCAGACTTAAAACGATTGAAGTCGCTGAGAATAGCAAGCATGTTGCTAATTGGATTCCCATTCTGTTGCATTATTGTTTACCCGCCTTTCTTCCTCTTGAAGATGTTGTAGAATCCTCATTTGGATTTGTTATATTTGAAATCTCATCTTGCAAATTTCCGATCATTTCAAGTAATTCGTCGTAATCCTTACGTTTGACAAAATCATCTAATTGATCTTTTGTTGCAAATTTTGTTTCATCAAATTGTGCGGGTTGTGGAGGAAGAACGGAATCTTCTTCCTTGACAAGATTGTATTTATTTACATATTGAATACGTCCATATTCATCTGACGATTTTTCAATTAATAGCGTCTTGTCTTTAGTTATAAGATACGCAGTACACATAGGCGCGAGAGGGTAAGCATCGCCTACTCCTTGATTCTCTACCTCCATAAAAAAGACCTGTCTTTCGACAGGTTTAGTTGGAGGTGCCATTTGTTGTGGATACTGCGGTTGGACTGGTGGGGCATATGCTGGAGCCGCACCATAATAAGTTGGGGTGGTAATTGGCATAATTAGTCCTTCCTTTCGTATATCCATATAATTTCTTGAGATCCAGAATCCCATGAATCATAATAATTTCCAGATATTACACCGACTACATGATCTCCGGTTCCCAATAAATAAGTTCCTTTGTTATATTGTTCAGAAAAACTTTTTACAGTAAAACATCCCGAACAAGCTGTAAATCTTTCAAATCCCATATCTTTTAACAAACTATCATGTATAAAATTTTTAGAAGGCATTCTCTTGTACATGAATGCATATACGCATAATTTAGCAAAAGCTTCGTCCCAACTACAATTCAATACAATAGATAATGCTCTTGGAACACAATCCCCGGTGTCTATACCCAAAGGATTCGGGTTATACTTTTTCCACGACATCTTGAGATTTTCCTAAGAAATCTACAATTTTATTCTTTATTTCTGGAGTTTCAAGAGCTTGGGATAGGGTATTATAAGCCATAGAAAAAACATCTATCTTGGTTTCTATAAACGGAATAAGTGAACGATGAAGATCGGTTTCGTCATCAACAACCATATTTAAGACGGTTGTAAATTTTGTCACATCATCTCCGATAGCTGCAATTAGAACTTCTACTAAACCGTTTTCTTCAAGTAAATTAAAACCGTTTGCTATATCTAACTCATTACCATCAGAGCGTTTATCCCATTCTAATGTTGTATAATGATCGATTACTGCCCGAACAAATAAAACATATCTAACAGGAGTATTGAATACAAATGTGTCCTTACCATTAATTTCTTTATGCATTGAATGTTTCACAATATTCTGTGCAAATAAAATTTTCATTTGATAAGGCATATAACGTGTCTTTATCTGCTTTTCTATAATCGCATTTTTCTGTTTTGTCTGATTATATTTCTTTACAAATTCTGATATTAACATTTTTATTCTCCTTTTAATCAGTATGCTTCATAAACAAACACCTTAAGACACGGAAGAGTATCTGTGTCCATAGGAAATTCAAAAGCATAAGTATCTACAATATACCATTCTTTATTTATGATCACCTCGTGTCCGACCATTGCTTGTATAAATTTTATAAATTGATCATACGATTCAATGATTCGAGCAGAAAGTACTTTATAATTGTCGTAATCAAGATTCTTATATTCATCAGACCATTGTGGTTCGACAAAATGTACTAACATACCTTTTAATCCTTTCTGATAGCAAACTCCCAATCTCCACCATCTTCGGTATAAATGTGATATCTATTCCAATATGCATCAAAATGTACATGTGAAATTTGGGGAGAAGAGTTACATATATCAAAATATTGTTTCCTTGTAATCACGTATCCTTCCGATCTCATCAATTCATCTATTTCTTGGGTATACATGATTGAATTCCTTTTTTGTGCTATTTATAAGATTGTTAAAAACCAAACATTTCGTTTATGGTATCTTCATCATGATTAGCTAAATATGATTGTGTTGTTGAAACATCCGAGTGATGGACTAAAACCATAACTTGTTCCAAAGGAAACTTCTTATTCTTTCCGTTTTCATCCTTTAAGCGATTGTCTGTTCCTTGGACTAAACTTTCAATGCGAGAATGTCTACATGTATGAAAGAATATATTCGTTTCTTCACCGCGAATTTCTTGTAAAATCCGGTTACATTTTCCCGTTAACCAATCATAAAGAGTAATACTATCTGTAAGAGGACGCTTATTAGATCCCGAACCGATGATCCATAGAGAATCAATATCATCATCGCCACGTTGTTCAAGATATTGTTTGATCAGTTCTTTGGTATCATCTAAATAAACAAGGGGGAATGTTTTTCCTCGTTTCCCTCTGACTATATTAGTTTTATTTCCTTCAAGTAATCCATGTTTTTGAACTTGAAATACTTCATTGCGTCTAGCTCCAGAATCAAATGCTAACGACCACATTACAGCTTTTTGTAATTCATCCTGTTCAATTAATTTACTTCTTACTTGAATAAATTCTTCAAAAGTAAAGAAAAAATCGTCTTCATTGGTTTTCACCTTTACATTAGGTACTCCTTTAACCTTCTTACTCTGATTGACTTCATAATCATAATCATCATCTTCTTCGCAAAATGTAAGCAAAGAATTGATGCAACTATGCAATCTGTTGCATCGAGCAGGAGACATCCCGGATTCATCGAACCATAAATTTAACCTACGAAAATCTTTCTTTGACATTTCAAGAACCGATTTATTATCAAAGTCTTCCATAATTTTGACCAGGATTAAACGGAGGTCGTTCCAATACGCTTTCAAGGTTGATTCAGACTTTTTCTGCTGTTTATATTCGGTCAAAAAATCGTCCATAATACCTTTATTTTCGGGATTTACTTTCTCCCATTTTTCATCTGTGTATATTCTGTTATATACACCCCTACCTCTAGGCATAAACTACCTCCTTTCTGAATTATGTATACGTAATTTATGCTGTTCTTATTTTTTCTCTGACAGTAACTAAAGCCTCGTCTATAAGCTTATCAATATACTTTACTAATTCTTCTTGATCTATAACTTGAAGCAGAACGGGGTATTGAGCATATACCTTATCTATAACTTCAGATCTCTTTATAATACCCATACCACCTTCATTCCATGTTATTTCTGCACTACTCACATAGCTCAAAATAACTTCCTTAAGAGCTTCCTTGGCTTTTTCTATTTGTTTGTCAATTTCAGCCTGTTTTTCCTCTTCCGAAAAAGCCATCCAATCGAATATCATCTTCTTGATTTTCATATATATAGCGAATGCCAAAGCAAGACACGCAGCTATTGTTGTCCAATTTTCATTGATAAACTCTAAGAAATTGTATATTGCTTTCATAATTATCTCCTTTTATTCAAACTGTTTATAGTATTCCAACACTCCAAGTCCTTGACATAAAGCATCGCATTCATCTTCACTTGCATCTATTTCAAGATGTTTTTTGACATATTCTATGCTTTGCGTTTTTAACTCGGCTCTGGATTTTCCACCTTGATTGTAGTCTGGCAACCATTTTCGCCATTCTGACGGATTTATTTCGTGATATTCTTTATCTTTACAGACACACCAACAGCGTACTGCCCCCAATATCTCACTTAATTTATTTACCATACTGACATTTCGTCCATGACCTTGGGGATGCTCAATCCATATGATGTCGGGATTCCATTTTTGAAGTTGCTTCATCAATCCTTTGATCATTTGGTTAATGCGTAAATCGGTATCCTTATTTGAAGAATAATCTAATAAAATATGTTTTTTATACTTTCCATTTTCAAATAGAGCTAATCCCGATTTAGTAGTTGATGTGTCACAAGCAACCATTATCATGCTTCAAGCACTAAACCAGAGAGATCATATAAGGTGGATTCTCCGTCAACGTTGACCTCGAACTTCTGATTATCCTTATTAGTTACCTTGAATGCTCCATTCTTATCGGGATCATTAATAATCTCTACTAATCCGCTTCCTTCAGAGGGATTTAAGCCTACTTTAACGGAATTGTATTTACTCCAATCATTTGCGCTGAACTTGAGTGCAATAAAGTTGCCCTCACCCCAAGTTGTTACTAAATCACCACTTGTAAGCTTCTTAAGAGTTCCTGTGATTGTATTATTCTGAATTGATATTCCATCCTGCATGTCTGATACAGAAGTACCAAATAAAATAGAAGATGAAGATTCCGGAGATATTGTTACCTTTATAACAGGAGTCGGCTCCGGCTCGGGCTCAGGTGAGGGTTCTGGATCACTTCCTCCACCAATTTCATCTTCTTCGAACCAAAGATATTGAAGTGTATCATTGCTTTTAATCTTAACCTTGTATCTAACACCAACTGCTTCATTCTCAAGTTTCTCTACTACAGTGCCGGGAATAGATATTTTTGATAAAACATTATAATTAGACATATTATTTACCTCGTTTCTTGATTTCTAGTACACCACTCATTAAACACATCTTTGGTATCTTCTCTATTAAACACAAACACTAAAACAGGTTTGTCAGTTTTCTTATCATTGCTTACGAATAAATCCTGTAATTTAATCTGATTCTGCAAGTAAAAAATGGCTTGTGAAATATTAAGAATCTTAATGGATTCAAAAATATCGTATTTTCGCCCCGTAATCTTACTTGTTTTATAGTATTTTTCTTCTTTCATTTTCCTTTTACTCCGTAAAAAAAGGCATACTCTTCCGTGAATGAGAGTATGCCTCATATAAATTTCAATCTCATTCACTAATCTTTTAATCACACCGTCGAAGCGGTATATATGTCATCAATATTCTTTCTAATCGAAGAATGAAGATTCTTCAGTGGCGGAATATTAATGCTGTCTAACTTTATTTTTGCTGTTGTAGCATTAAGTTTTTGAGCCTTCCAATCGCTGACGGTATTAAATAACTGTCTGCAATCCTCGGAACAATATATGTATTTCCATGTTTCATATGGATCATTCTTTCCGCAAATAGGGCAAAAATTATATTTTTTACCGCATACAACACATTTTCTATCTCCGCGCATCTTCAATCTCCTTTAATACTCAATGGGGTTTTGAAGCCCCATTGAGTTCTATAGTCATTACGCTGTTTCCAAGGTAAGACCTGTAAGATCATATGTCTTCGTTGTGGTATTTGTACCATCAGTAACAACAACCTTAAACACCTGAGTATCTTTATCGGATATCTTGAAGACACCGTTCTTATCAGGATCAGATATGATTTCGACAAGACCAGTGCCTTGAGAAGGATCAAGACCAACCATGACAGACGTTGCTTCAGCAGGAATATTGGTGAACTTAAGAGCAACAAAGTTACCAGCACCCCAATAATCTGCGATATCACCTGTATCAAGATACTTCAACGTACCCGTTATAGCGTTATCAGATACGGTTACACCATCCTGTATATCACTTACGAGCGTGCCGAAAAGTTCGCTCCCAGCGTCCTCGGCATTAACCGTGGGAGCCATTAAGGGTTTGAGGGTTCAGCTCCTTCATCAGTTGTAGAACCAACTACCGTTACATCCTCATCAGGATAGTAGATAATATAAAGGATCTTATTCTTACCAGAGCAATAATCCATCTGAAGAGTACCATTAAACGACATTTCCTGATTCTCTGCATCAAGGTTAATTGTTACAGAGGGATCGGGCATGAACGAAGGTATATATACATAGCAGGGCTTCAGTTCATCCGAGCAAGGATCAACATATGAGCAAAGGAACGTCATATGAACTGTGTTCGGGAACTTATCAGCCATGTTAGAAAGCTTCATACCGCTCTTAACGTCTCTCTCGTATCTTATAACGTAGCTTGTAGGAGCATCTTCAGCAGAAGCGGGAACAGTAAGCTTGCCATCAACAAGAGCAAAAGTCTCACCAATAACAGCCTCAGTACCCTGAGTTATCTCAACATCATTAGCACCATTTCCAAACAGTCCCATTACATGAATTGTTCCCTCAACTGCATCGGATACATCAACTGTCTCTCCTGCATTAAGAGAAAGAATTCTAGGCATACGGATAGCGTTCTCATCAGTAGCCTTTTCGATATCTGAACCAGAAGCCGCGTTCATAATAGCAGGATGAAGAAATGCGTTATTTGCAGTGAAGTTACCAGTCTTTGAACGATAAATTCTACGTACGACATTACCTTTCTTATCTGTGATATCAGTTGACTCTGCGGTTATCTCTATAGATGCAGAAGAAAGCTGATCCAGAGTATAAAGCAGCTCATCGCTAAAATTCGATGCAAGACCATATAATATTTCGTCGATCGAATGATTACCAAGCTTAAAAGCCATAATTGTATCTCCTTTCTAAATAAAAAAAGAGAGGTTCGACCTCTCATTAATTTCTTGTATATTTATAACTACCTTATTTGGTAGAAGATATAATATCTCTCATAAAGTTGCATTCTTCGCTCTTTATTTTACTTCCGTCGATCATACCGCCATATATCCCTTTGAGTAGAGCTGTACTTTGCTCGTAAATCTGAAGTCTTTGAAGAGCGTCATAAAACTCGTAAACCCCAACTTCTTTAAGTTCACTCGTTTTGTATTTTGTTCCCGGATGATTAACATAGGCACTTATCATTGAAATCATAGAAGTATCTTCCTCGGTTTTACCCTTTGCTTCTTTTTCTTTATCTATTTTTACTTGTCGCCTATCCTTGTCTATATACCATTTTTTCAATATGGGATCAGACGTAATCTTTTCCTCGGGATTCATATTAAACATAGTCCTAATATATTGACTAATATGGAAATACACGTTTTCATCTATCTCAACATTTGCAGACTTATTATAGAGAACCTTAAACTCTTGTATGCCATTGGTCTTACTATACATAGCAAAATCTTCTAGTTTTATATTTCCGAAAAACAGAGCAGATATTTCTGGATCAATAACTGAAATAAACGAACAGAAGAGTTCGAAATCGCTCAATACATTCCAATCAATTCCATTATCCCAGAGCATAAGTCGATTTTGCGTTGTATTCGTAGTAAATATCGTTAATGTCTGAAAAAACCTTTTTTGTCCTATACGTACTAAATCCCCAATTGTAGGCTGATAAAGTGTCAACTGTCCTTCAGCGGACTCTACGTCAATGACATAGGGTTCCCGAAAATACATTTGAAGCCTGTCAAACTCAATCTTTGGATTGCGGGATTTTGGCATAAAAATCCTTATTTGATAAACGAGGAATTCCGTTACGTGTACGGACAAGGTTATTATCAGTAAGCTGTTCGAATGTTAGCTCTCGTGCAGCGTAGTTAGTATCTACAACTAGCTCTCTATCGGAAACCAACTGAATCTTTTGACCACAAATATTTGTATAGTTAAATTGATCTTGTATGAGAGCTGCTAATAAGTCATGACGGGGTAAACTCGTGTCCTTATCTATAATATTTTGCTGCTCACAGAGAACAATAAATATAATCTGTAAATATTTTGTGAGCTTGTTGTATTGAGGGATAGATGTATAATTAACTTGAAACGTTAAGAAGTTCTTAACAGAGGTCTGTGTGGGATGGATAAGATAATACGGTAATATATTATCACCAAAATAATCATCCGGCTCAGCCTCTTCTTCTTCAAGTTTCTTATTATTGAGAACGTGTATTATATGCTTATTTTCTAATAAAGCTTGTTTAATTTGTTGTTTAACTTTGATGCCGTCGTAATCAAGAGTATTACGGAATGAACGGAGATAATTCTTGTCTTCTTCTGTGTAAGTCATAACTACCTCCTAAATCCCGATTATATTGATCTCCGTACTAGAAGTTATACCAGTAAAGCTAATATAGGCTACGGTTAAAGTTTTACCTATATAAACTTCATTAGCCTTGATTTTTATTTTAATCTGATTCTCATCAAGGCCATCTGTATTTATATCTAATACATCAGATACATCTTGACCATCTATAGTAAATTTCCAATCTCCATGTTGAAACGTTGTTATCTCATCATCCTTATAGAATGTAACTGTAAATTTCTTCGCACTTCCATTAAGCTTTATTTCGGGTTTTGAACCGGAATAAGTTATTTCGGAGCGAATACGAAGAGGTTTTTCATCGGAAGAAGAGGGTGTGAGATTATGTTTCCAGTAATCAGCCCATAATCCAATTACATTGCCATCATCATCTAATTCGATATAGTCTCTGTTTGCATCAAACAATTTTTCAGCAAGGGTAACTCTAACCAAGCCATTAGGAGATAATCTGTTTACTTTAGAAACAGTATAGGCTCTTGGTTCGGTTTTTACTTTTGCATCAATAAGAAAGCGAAGATTTTCTCCGTTTTCAGTATAAAATATCTTTTCGGTGTCTCGATTAAGAGGGATTACGAACTTCTGAACGTCTTCGACAGTCGTCACACGGTAATCCGTCCAAATCCCACTATTGTCATCAGTTACTTTATCGGTTCGTTAGGCCGATAAAGAATTATTTATATTATAATATTTACAATAACGCTCATATTTACGTTGAAGAAATAAATCAGCATCTTGATATATCCAATCGAGAAATTTTTTTGCTATATTCCTACCGCTTAATGTAAATACTTTTGTTATTCCATTATG
>AUXO012345890.1_pt1 | contig 12339 bp, 7 predicted proteins | sample 768731 | NCBI WGS metagenome assembly AUXO01 (sample SAMN02715735, study PRJNA202380) | gut metagenome | biome: sheep rumen | host: Ovis aries | place: New Zealand: Palmerston North | reverse complement strand
AGATTTGATAATAGATATTAAAGTATGATAATAAACAATACAAATGTCAGAGGTATATGGAGTTATTCTGATAATCTGGTCTATGAGAAAGGGGATTTTGTAGTAGATGGAGACCAAATCTATATATGTAAAGCCTCTGGAGTTATGGGAAAAAGACCATACGGAAATAGAGATTACTTTACAGAATATCCAGGAAATATGGTTAAGTCGTTGGATGAGTATTATAAAATTGTAAATAATTCTGCAGCTTCTGACGACTTATATATATCTTCACGAGTTCTTAATGAGATTCTTCAAGACTCTTATTTTGGCCTAGGAGACGGAGGTATTATAGAATCTGTCATAGAGTCCGACGGCAAACTTAGAGGTCAGATTTCAAAGATAGGAAATTCTGAGCACGTCTTAGATGATCTTCTTACGTCTCGTGATTTTAATAATGGCGTAGTCTTAGTCTCAAGAAAGTTTGCAGATGTCAAGAACTTAGTTGGTCTTGTATCTTTTGGTTCTGACGAAAATGCAATAAAGAGGGTTGTTAAGATTGACCCCTTAAAGTGTATCGGATGTGGAGAATGTGCATCGGTATGTCCATCTAATGCTATAGAACTTACTGGGTCAGAGGAAATAATGACATGCTCTTTATGTAAGCACGTCTATACACAGGAGGATAAGGAAAAATATGCTGAATGGTCTTCAATTCCATATTATCATGGTCACTGGGCTTGTCCAAATTGTGGCGCCCCCGTTGCAATAGATACTAAGATAGTAAATAACTATAAAATAAATACATCCATCTGCAATCCTGATTCTTGCGGGGTATGTTTTGATTCTTGTCCGACAGGTGCTATCTATACTATTCAAGAAGATGGTACAGAAAGCGGGAATACAGCAAATGAAAATGAAGGGGGAAATCAGAACTTTTCTACCATAATTTCAAGATATCAGGTATATGACTTAGAGTATGTATTTGTACGACAGTATTCATATAAGTCTGGAGCCACTGGACTACTTCACAGAGTACAGGAACTTGTAGACCCTGACCAAGGACTGATATTTTTCCGCCACGCCAAACAGGGGAAGGAAGGTCTTACAATGGATTCTACTGATTGGAAGTCCTGCCTGTCAAGAGATGCTATTCTAATCGGAAAAGAACTTAATAGAATCAGAAAAAAGATGTCCGAAGAAACCAATTCTACATCTGGAACTTCTGGATTTAAGTATAGAAGCATCTCTGTAGCCGATAGAAATAATGGAGCATATTTTATATCAAACGAGCTTCTCCCAGAAAGAACTGATGGTGTAAAGAGAATAGTTACGTTTGTTATGGAACTTCAGGGAAAGACAATATCTTCTTATAATTCTTCAGTGGACCTATCTGTTCCTAGTGATTTTGCTGGAGTAGGAAAAACTTATTATGTAAATGACGAGATAAGTTTTGTCATCAGAAGCACTACAGGAGGTTTTGACCTTGAATTTGTTGTAGATTCTGATGAGACCCTGATATTAAAGGATGTATATTGTAGAGAAAGTTGTTAGATACTATGGGAGAAGAAATAAGATTAGATATACCGTTTAGAAAGGACGAAAGTGAAGTTAAGGGAAATGAAATTTACTTTAGCAGCTTTGGTTCTATAATGTCAGGTTCTTCCGATGCAGAAAATTATCAACAAAATTTTCTATCTATCGAAAGACCACTAAAGGCGACTGAGGTTTTTAGTAAGCTCAGGAGAAAAGGTTGGGGAAAATTTGATGGTAGGTTTATGACGGAATCTGATAAAGTTTCTTCTCAAAGACTTATGTATCGAGTTTATATTCCCTGTAAATCTGGAAATCAAGTATCGGAGATAGATTACCCTGAAGATGTTATTGATGTTATTGATACTGGGTATGGAAGTATATCTGATATTAAAGAGGGAGAAAACGGAGAAAAGATTGTAGAAAGCGAAGTTAGAATTAGCCCATTTTTTCAGATGTGGCCAGAGAAATTTAACTCCAATCCCAACTACAACGATACTGACCGGAAGGCTATAAAAAACCAGGTGGATGCTCTCTATAAGGAAGTATTTGGAGATGATATATCTGGTGTTAATGCTATATCCTTTAGGAGAACAACAAAGGATGCTATTAGTGCCATCGACCGTTCTGTATCCTTCGACTTGATTTCCTCTGATTCTGACCTATATACTAACTGCATAGACCTTAGTGAGCTTAGAGGATATGCTGTAGTTTCTGATATTTCTGCAAGGATAGATGTTACTGTTCAATATTCAACTTATGAAGAGAATCTACCGGATGAGAGTAAAAGACTTAAAGTGTTCAATAGAGACATAACATTTTCTGCCTTTCGCTACGAATATGATAAAGATTCTAATATTGTAGAGTGTATATCTGAGTCTTTTAGAAATGAAATGAATCATGATGTTATAATATCATATTCTTCAGAAACAGGAATCTTAGAAGTAACTCCGCTATCTAAGAGAGTTAGTGAATGTATAATAAGTAGATGTGCAGTAACCTATGGCAAATTCTAAAAAGTACAATACATATATCATAGGTTTCCCTGAAGATATAAATAATTGTCCAAGAATTATTGTTTGCAACAGTTCAGAATTTGCAGATAAATTCGGAGATATATCACTTTTCTATGTATCTTCGATTGCAAAAAGTATTATAACAGGGGACGACGGCATAAATGGGCTTATTATATCTAGGTCTGAAAAGGGTTGTTTTGAATATGATAAAGACAACCTCTCCTGGATTCTTGGCACTAACGATGAGGGAACTTATGAAAAACGAAAAGAGTGGGGATTTGATGTTATAATTTATCTATCCTCTCGAGACGATGCTCTTGGATATACAAAGTTTTTAGACTTGTGTGGAAAAGGAACTGTCAATTTAAATATATATCTTGAATTTTCTACAGAACTAGGAGAAATAAATCAGGATATTATATTAGATACTTCTCTATCTAATGTATTGAGTTCCACCGAGGAGAAAACAATCCAAGGGTATCTTAAGATAAAAGATATAGGAGACCTTAAGAATACAACTTCACGATATTCTCCTCACCTAGGGGCTTCAGATATTGCATTCTTAGGAGATAGGTCGGTGATATCAGGTCAGCCCGTTGGAATAGACCTTATGTATGGAGAAGTAATAAATCCGTATACTAATTGGTCTGCATTCGAATCACATCAGATAGGATATTATGGAGGAGATGATATAGTCTTAGAGTCTTGGACCCCTAGCCACTATAATATTGTTTCCCTCTTAAAGAAAGACCGTTGGGGACATCCATTAGTCTATACAGTATCTAAAGAAGGACGTCGACCTATCGGAAAATATAATTCACTTGATACAGAAGTTCTCTATCTGTCTGGGAGATATGTGGTGTGTAATTGTTCTGGGGTTGAGAAAATATATGATACCCTAGATTCCAGATGGCTTGAGACACTTGGTTCTCCTATCTCTGATCCACTTAGTCCACAAAATAAAATAATAGACCTTAGAGCTAGTGTTAGTGGTTTTGACCAAATTGCTGAGTACGTCCCTGAAATAAATGAAACATTCCTTGACTTATCTAAGGACGTAATTAATCTCTATCGAAAAGTTGGCCCATGGTTCATTATAGAAAATGAGTCTAAGTCAAGTATTCGAAGCTATAAGATTTGTGGTCCAACCATGACACTGTATATATTAAAGTCAGAGCTTCCGTATATCTCTTTCTTAAATGATTCCTCTATTCTCTACTATAATCCTGGAACTAAAGAGGGTTCAGGAAGTCGAGAATGCTGTATCTATTGTGGCTTTGGAAAGACATTTATAAGTAAGAGATACGACTTAAACTTTGACAAAATAAAAGATTCTGACAGTCAGAAAAAACCAGGGGAAAGAGTTGAGCCGGTGAACCCAGAAAATATTATTGGTTCTTCTCTCGATTCATATAGAAGAAGAGAACCAGTCCGAAAGCTTCCAAGGATTATAACTGGCTTTGGTGGTCTAGTGTTTTATACTGACGATAAGAATAGATTATATTATTTGTAATGAGAGTAGAATACAAAAACCCAGAGATATTAAAAAGACCTGACTCTAGGATTGTTCTTAAGGGTCTCCAGGGAATTTGGGAAGCTTCTTCAAAAACACTTAGACTCTACTATGAAGGCCGTCTGGAAAATATGCCAAGAGAGATATATTCGACGGACGGAGATTACATAATGGAGCTAATTCTTGATTCTGATTCTTACATAGATTCTAATTGTGGAAATATTATATACATAGAATTTCCATTAGATACTATGGCAGATATCAGTACATCTGGAGTACCAAGTAATATTACATACTTAGAGAGCAGGGGTTATGCGATTGGAGAAAATATACTAAGAGGAATAAATGCTAGTAGAATCGAGAAATTTATAAGCAAATCTTCTTGGTATAGATATTTCAGAATTAATAGAAAAACTGGACCGACCAACTTGAAGAGGCTTGATTGGGCAGGTCGCAGTGTTTCTAGGGATTACTACGAAAAAAGCTATTCTAATTTACAACTCTTCTGTGATGGCGTGGATGAAGATAGCGGGGTAGTATATAGTTTTAAGATGTCCACTCCTTGCATTACTTTTTATGGGTTTGCTACAGAAGAAACATATAAGGTTGAAGGGAATAGTAGGAAGCTTGTACGTCGAGAAATTGTATCCCTAGAAAATATACCAGGTCTTATCATTTCAGAAATCCCTGGTGGAACACAGAATTTTGTACTATCTATTGATTCAGAACATCTCAGCGCTAATCTTCTTACATTGGCAAATTTTGACCAGGAAACGTCAGATATTGTCTACCATACGGGATTTATTGCTGAAGTATATGATTCAGCCGGTCAAAGAAATGCCAGCTATCCTCTAGAAATTACAACACTTTCAGAGGATCTTACTTGGCATTGTGATACAGAAAGAACTACCACAATATTCAGAGAAGAAAGCGCCCCTGTATTCCTTTTCCGACATGATGATTATAACAAAGATACCTATCATGTCCTACGAGTATCTACACTTAAGAATATAGATAATATTCAGGATATAAGTGTGAAGGTTGGAAAGGACGGAGAAACTGATCCATACTTTACTTATGAGATTTCCCTAGATAGCAATGTTGATGGTGGAAATGATATAATTGTCAAGATACGTCCCAGTGTTCCAAATATGACTGAGGCCTGGCTTCCTAGATTATATGCTGATGTTCCTGAACCAAGACGAGTGGAATATAAAAATAATAAATTGATATTTTATCCTATCCTTGGTCCTAGAAATGCTGACCTCTATATAATCGACCCAGATGACCCCGAGGAAACCGATATTGATACTATAGAATATCCAAATAGTATCTTAGGAGGAGACTACCTAGTTAAGACTTCTGGAGATGATACATACTGGAGGGGAGTATCTACAAATTCTAAAGTATATTCTACAGACTATGGATATACCGGATACATAGAGCCAGAACCAGTAGATACAAGCGATTCTTCTACAACAGACACAACAACAACTACTACTCCTGAAACTCCTGAACAACCCAAGCAGACTACATTTAACTTTGATATTCCCGGAATTGATACTTCAGGTACAACAGAGGGGCTTTGGATATTCCCGTCTTCTTGTTGTATCAGACCAGGACAAGTTTTTGCTATAGATTCTGCTGAGGTCTTAGGTTCTGGAAGTATCTGGTGTAGGTCTAATTGTATAAGTCCTACTAATATCGTTGGTTCTACTAATCAACATACTACAGCAACAGCAGGTGGTTCAAGTTCTTCAAGTGTCTCTAGAGCAGGTTCATCGTCAGGAAGTGGTAGTGGTAGTAGAAGAAGTGGCAACAGTACAGCTCAAGTTATTCCATCGACAGACTCTGTCTTGGTATATGATTGTTTTTATCAGACTAGGTTTATTGCACCAGATACTCCAGGAACATATGAAATAAATTTTACTGGAATTAAAGATAAATCTAAATCTGGAAGTTGTAAAGTTAAGGTAATGGGAAATCCTGATACCTCCGGAGACCTTACATATCTTAAGGGCGAAACTTCGATGATAGCATTTAGAAAAGAAAACGAATATGCCACCAATGCTAGTATCAATGAAAGACAACGATATCAAGTTGGAAGCTATACCCTAAAAATATATACCTATAAGAAATCATCTCCAAATAATCATACCTTAGTAACTAACTTAGGCGCATCTGATTGTGATATTGCCTATAAGATAACAAAATCTGGTATCATAGATAATATTGAGTGCACATCACAAGGCCTCAAGATTTCATGTGGTCGTGGTAATTATGGAGTAACTGAACTCATAATATATCTTAAATCAGATCCAAGCATATTTATAGATATTCCAGTTGTTCTATTTGGTGGTAAATATAAATATTATTAATCTAGTTTAAGATAGTATGAATAGAAATAAATTTAACATGGAAGTTCCTCTTCCTAAAATAAAATAATACTATGTCATTAATACCTTATGAAGTATCAATAGATGATACCAATGATGGAGGTTCTGGTGGTGGCGGAGGAGGTTCTTCTTCAGTAACAGTTAGATCTACTGATGTTCCCAGAAGTTCTTCTGGAGGACACAGTACAACTAGCTCATCAGGAACTACCACTACAAGAGATGGTAGCTCAGGAACTCCTCAGACTGACCCAGTGAATCCGGTCGATGGAAGTGCAACAAGCTCTAGTCGGTCTTCTGCAACTCTATGCTTTTCTAATGTTCCCTCTGGTGGTACTGTTACTATGGTTAGTGGAGAGTCAATGGAACTACAAATACAGGTTCAGAGCGAAACTCAGCCTCAGACGGTATTTGAGTCTTCAAATACTAGCGTAGCCATTGTAAGTAAGACCTATATAACCAGAGCAAAATTGACGGCAAAGTCTGTAGGAACCACTATCATTAAAGTTTATTTTACAAATAGTAGTGGATACTATTTTGAGGATAGTTTTAAACTTGTTGTAAAATCTTCAAGTAATGATATTCCTATTCCAGAAGATAAAAAGATATGGTTGACTATCGGACAAAAACGAGAAATAACAATAACTGAAAAAGCTTCTCAAACTTCCGCTGAGTCTAGTAATTCTGATATTGCCTCTTTCACGAAGACTGCAGTAGACAAAGCAGTTATCACGGCAAAGTCTCTCGGAATATGTACTATCAGGCTTGTTGTAAAAGAAACCAATGGTAATACCTATACTTCTGATGCCTACTATGTAATTGTTACTCATGGCGACGGAACTAATTACCTTGATGTTGTTTCTTTCGAGAAGTCAACAACCTGGGAAAATCTGAATCTTGGGTCTGTCTTTGTAATTGGGTGTAGTCGAGATGAAACAGTTGGATATCAAGGAGCTATGTTTGAATCAAATGTCTTAAGTCCGGAATCTTGGAGAAACTTAGTTGATAGAAGTTATAAAGAGGTTAAGGTATGCAGGCTTGGACAGGATATAAGTATAAATGTAACTTCCGACGGATACATGGAAGACTTAGAATCTGAGGAATCATGGGCATCACAGTGGACTATAGAACCAGATTCAGAGACAGGCGAAGTTCCTGATATATTTTGTAAGTTTCTCGGTATTGGTGTCTATAAATTTAATGTTCAGTCTAATTGTCCTGTTCGATTCAAGACGACAAGCGATAGAATAAGTATAGGACCATGGTCAGGAACTCCAAGATATGAATATGTTATCTCTGATTACGGAAATAGTAAAGTTCTTCCGATTCATATCTTAAGTCTTCCAGAGAATTCAGTAGAAATAATAGAGATATCCTACGAGAGTCCCGATTCTAGAATTTCAAAGACTCTTAGGGTTGCTTTATATCCTCCACTCCCTGGCCTTATTGATATTCGAGGTCCATATATCTTTGTAATTCCTAGCGATTCAGGAAGCTATAATCAAAAGATAGAAGTTAAATCTTACGGAAATCTTCGATATAGTGGAATAGAGTACCCTAAAGAATTAACAACGAAACGCCTAGATGAAGAGCGTTTGCGTAATATGTGGACGTCTGATTTGGCAGAAGCTGATGAGGGTATTAGAGATAGTCTTAGGGTTAATATATCTAATGAGCCATATCCAAGTCCCAGAACAGATAATCCCGGGGTTCTCAAGTACTACATAACTTTAAAATCTGTTACTGGATATAAGGCAGCTAAACAATCAACTCCACCTGTCGCAAGGATACGGTTTGATGTGTCTAATTCTTCTGGAGCTTCCTTCGAGCCTACCAAAGAAATTCCGCCTGTCCGAAAGTATGTATACTACTATATCTATGTTCTTCCAGAGATACCAATAAAGAATGCAGATACATATGAACCACTTCAGGATTGTCCAAAGAATTCATATGTACCAATTTCTGTAGGACATAGTATTTTTGAAAGACTTAGAACTGAAGACCTTACTGCAACTTGGCCTGGCGGAGTTCGATTTGTAGACCCCAGTGGAATGTATGGAAATTTTGCTATCAGGTATCCAGAACACTATGCTTCATACGGAACTCAAAACGACTATGGTGTTACTTTTGAAGTTATGTGGACTGGTTCTAGTTATACTTGGGAACAGGCTGCCTATGGAGATGAAGTTGGATCTCTGGTAATTAAGTGGTACTACAATAAAGACTATATCATACAAAATCAGGGTCTATATAATTATTACTATATTAATAATGGAGACCCGGGATACACAGGAACTATAGAATTGCCTTATAGTCCTAATAATCAATTCTATACTCAGACTGTTCACATTGTAAAGTTTCAGAGAAAAGGACACATACTTAACGAGGACGAACTTCCAACTCATTACAGTGCTATAGGTACTTATGATCCTTTTACACTTAATCCAAGTTATAAAGTTATCAAAACAGACCTACCGATTAATCAGACCGTAGTTGTGTCTGGCGGATATTGGAAGTATGTATTTAGAGAAGAGGAGGTTGACGATGTTCCGATTAGGTATACTTGTAAACAGAATACAGAACAGCCGCAATTTTTAAATCTTACAATAGAGCCAAGAGGAAATAATGTATCTTTTGCTCTCGATGAATGGGAAGAGCTTATTCCTTACTATTCTGTTGCAAGAGGTGAGGTCAAATTTGTTTGTGAAAGTAATGTAAATCATAAGAAATCAGATACCGTTCTAGACACATTCTCCTTTACGCAGGACGGTCTTGAAGATTGTATCCTTGTTGATAATAGATTCTACTTAGGTAGATCTGAAATTAATCTTCCAGATATTAGTTTTACTTCCTTTGATCTTAAGATAGGTGGAAAGGGAATTAAGAGTTATAAGATTTCTGATATTGCAGGACGTCATGGACAACTTGATCTAGTAAGTGCAATTCCAGGTGGGATAAATATTATAGTCTGGAAAGAAGGACAATCCGAGCCTATTTTTAACGAGACTAGGGACTCTTTTACTGACATAATAACCCTTCCTGAAAATAATACGGGCTCTGAAATAACTTATACAATTGAAGTAGTTCATACAGAATCTGTTTCTAATGGAGGAGAATTTGAAAGCAGAATTATAATTAAAGTAAAACAAAGAACAAAATCGTCAGATGTATATATACCTGACGGAAGTCTTCCAAATATTTATTCATACGGAGCTCTTAGTTCTGGACTTATTCTATATACATCTATTCCTAAGAATAAAATAATGATAGAAGAAGTCATAGGAAAAGACTCGAATGATAAATGGATAGTGGGTAATGGAATTGTTGGAAAGCCTAGAATTATTTCCTTTACTGAAGAAAATCCTGACCCCGAGGCACCTTCCGGGTATAAATGCTATAAGTGTTTCTTTAGCTTCACTCCTAATTCTTCATTTGTCACTTCAGAAAGTTCTAGTTCTTATTTAGGGGAAGATATAACTCGAACAATAAGAATAAGACACGTTGATATAGATGAAGGAAATACATATGATCTTAAACAAGGATACTATACTATATATCCAACTCTAATGTATAAAACTGGAGAAGAAGACCAAGATCTAACAATAGTTACTGAAAAAGATTCTAGAAATCCTGATCATCCTGGCCACATTATTTCATATAATATGGAAGAGAAGTTCTGGCAGGTTGGAACACAGTATAGTCCAGTCGATCTTCCTCCTTTTCAAAATGCCGGAAGTAATCGTGATATGAATAAAGTTTGGGTATCATTGATGGCACTACGACATGAGGTTGAAGATGGAAATATAGTTACTTGGGAAGATACTGCTAGATTATTTAACTTAGGAGCTCTAGAAATTGAATCAAACTCTAGAAAACTATTCTCAGATACTGTTAATAATTCTGACATAGAGTTATCGGAAGGAGACTGGTTTAGAAACATACAAACTGACTTAGTTATACACTCTACTGATATAACTTCTGAGAATACTTGGCAAGTTCTCAAGAATATAGAAGGAGAGGGGAGCGAGAGAGAGGATATTGAATTCCCCGCTCTTGAAACTATCTATACCGCATCAGGAGCAGGGTTTTATGAAAGACGGGTAATAATTCAGGAAGATGTTGAATTAAAGCTTGGCGTTCTTACAAAAGAAAAAGATATTTTTTATGAAGGATCAAAGCCATACACAGTCAATAGTAAAATTCGAATTTGGTATAGAAAAATTGGTGAAGATATAAAAGATGAATAATGATAGAAAAATGAGTTTCTTAGATCACATCACTGATTTATCCGAATCATTGGTAAGGTTGGATGAGAGGATAGGTTTTAAAAGATTGTTTAGCTATCTCCTTATTATTCTACTCATCATTGGTCTATTCAATTTTAAAACTATTGTAAAAGAGACAATTGAGCTCTATAACGAAGTTTCAGATCAGATACACGACGAGAAGATGATAAAACGAGATGAAATTCTCGCTGATCTTAACGATATTCTTAAAGAGTATAGAGCTCTAACTGGTGCTGACAGAGTCCTTTATTTTGAATATCACAATTCAAAAGAAAATCTTGCAGGTATACCGTTTAAATACATAGATCTGGTTATGCAAGATAGAGCATATTGGGCCTCTGGTGTTCCTATAGATATGTATAGGGACATTAACATTGGGGCTATTACCAGTCTTTATGAAGATCTTAAGACTAGTATAGTAATTTTCTGTGTTTCCGATTGTGATCCAACTAGAGGTCCAGGGTGGAGACAAATGACAATAGACGAGTTCCATGATAGTTATTCTGGAGCCTATGACATTTTTCAATCTGACGGCCGAAAACAACAGGTATATGTATCAATTCCTGGCCCAAAACAGCCAATTGGGTTAATGATTTTCGAATGGCTAGATGAAAGCAAAGAAATAGATAGAGGAAGGGTAATAGAAGTCACAGCGGCTTTTGTTCCTCGAATCACCGGACTTATGTCCGTAACAACTAAATAAATTTAAATTAATTTTCAATTATGGCAAATTTTGATGATTTTGATGTTGTTGATCTCCCTGAGGTTGACGAAACTTTCGTTGAGAAGGTTAACAAGAATTCTGGTTGGAGAATTGGAACGGACATTGTCCCTAGTGTTTTCTACCAGGCTTATTTTGAAGACGGTGCTTGGAATGCAGACGACGAATCAACTTATCGTGTATATGTTGAAGAACCAAGTGAGGTAAAGCCAGAGGTCATGAAGAAGAAAGAGGAAGCTGCTGCAGCTGATCCAGATGCTGCTCCTGCAGATCCCAGTGCAAATCCTGACCCTAATGCTAATCCCGATCCTAGTGCAAATCCTGACCCTGCAGATCCTAATGCTAATCCAGCTCCTGCAGATCCTAATGCTAATCCAGCTCCTGCAGATCAGCCAGCTGCCGATTCTGATGCCGAAGAGGTTGATCGTGAGCTTCCTCTTCTAAAAGCTAACAAGTATGGTTTTGCAAAACCTTATGAGGTTGTTCGTCTTGAGATCACCCCTAGTGCATCTCTTAAGGATGAGTATCCTTTCGCTATTGTAGTTATCGATGGTAAAGAATATGACCTTGGAATTCTTGATGAGCCACTACGCTTCGTTATGAGCAAGGACCACAGAGTTGTTCTTGACTGGAAGCACGGTGAGATTTATGAATCATTTAGAATTGTTGTTAATCGCTAAATCAAACAGGGGAGTACTATCTTATCTGACACGGTAGGTTAGTACTCCCCATCTTTTAATTAAAATAAAAAAAATAAATATATGGATACTATAACAAAAATTAGAATAACGAGATGTAGCGTCACCCAAGATAGTAGACTTTTGGCTGTTGTACATTTAAACTCGTTTAGGTTTGAGAAGGGCATGCCCGTAATGGTTCCCTATAAGAAAGGTAATGG
>AUXO018639306.1_pt1 | contig 12341 bp, 17 predicted proteins | sample 768731 | NCBI WGS metagenome assembly AUXO01 (sample SAMN02715735, study PRJNA202380) | gut metagenome | biome: sheep rumen | host: Ovis aries | place: New Zealand: Palmerston North | reverse complement strand
GATTGATACTTTTTTAGATAAAATAATGGAAAAATTAAATACCATTATGACAGTTTATTATGAAAAAGCACCAGATGATGCATCTTATCCATATGGAGTAGTTCCTGATTTATCAATTACTACTTTAAATTATGGATTACAATGTTTATTTGATGTTGAGTTATATATAAATGAATTATCACTTTCTAATGTTGAAAGTTTATGTGATTCATTGAGAACAGGACTTGATGAGTACTGTTATAGAGATGAAAATATTGGATTTCATGTATCATTTGAAAGCCAGTATTTAGGCAAAATGACAGAGCAAGACTCTTCAATGAGAAGAGCTACTTTTATTGCCAGAATATTTTAAGGAGGAAAAAAATGTCAATAGTTAATTTATCTACTGCAGATGTTAATAAAATTCAAATAGATGAAGGTATAGTTGTTGTAAACTATGGTGAAGCTGATGAGAAGGTCTTAGGACCAACCAGAGGTGGAGCAGAATTCACAGCAACACCATCTATTAGAGATATTGAATTTGATGGTAGAAAGGGTAAAACAAAAGGATTACAAGTTAAAGATGGCGAAGATGTGACATTAAAGATTTCTACTTTATGTTGCAGCTTAGATTACTTAAAACTAGCAATACCTGGTGCAACTGTAAATGAAAGTAATGGCACATTGACTCCAGGAAGTTTCGGAGTTGTTGCTGGAAGTGCATACCTTAAAAATGTTGCAGTTATAACTAAGATGCTAGATGGTACTTTTACTATTCTAAAAGTTAAAAATGCTATGCATGAAGGTGCTTTTGGATATAAAGGTGTTTCTAAGAGTGAGAATGAACATAGTTTAGAATTCATTGGTCATTATGATTATACAGATTCAACAGAAGAATGTTGCTGGGATATTCAAACATCTGCCACAAATCCATTAGCTTAAACTTAAATTGAGAGTAAATTTTGCTCTCTTTTTTTATTTTTATTATGTTTTTAATAGAAATAGAAAAGGAGAGCAAGGAAAGGGAAATTTAAATGGAAACAAATGTAATTGAAATAAAAGAAGAAAATAAATTCAAATTAACACCAAAGACATTGTCTAAAGTGTCTTTAGTAATAAATAAAATGGGAATATCTCATTTAATTTTAGAATTAAATGAGAATACTGATGATCCAGAAAGAGATCAAGCAGTAATAGTTAAAAAACTATTGGCTTTAGTAATAGATAACTTATACAAAGCTGAAGATGAAGTTGTTGAATTAATAGCAGAAGTTAAAAAGATAACTAAAGAAGAGGCTGAGGATGTTGATATTATTCCTATTATTAAAGATATAGTTAATAATAAAAAGATAGTAGATTTTTTAAAATTAACATAGGATTAGGCACCCCAGCTATCCTATGTCTTTTTTTTAAGTATTATGGGGGAATTGAGTTCTTTTATGATAAAGATATTGATTTAATGGTTGATTGTTTAGAGTATGCAGTTATGAAAAATGGCGAAATACCAAGAATAATTAACATATTATTAGGCAAAATAACAAATTCTGAAACGTTTAAGAACTTTAATAATCATATGCGATCTGCAGAAGAAATACTTAAAGATTATGGACTTAAGGAGGTGAAATAATGGCAAATATATTTAGTATATTTGGTCAAGTTTTTATTGACAATGAAAAAGCAAATAAAGCAATAGATGATACTACTAAAAAAGGTAAAGATAGCAGTAAATCATTTGGAGAATCATTTGCTGAAGTTTCAAAAAAAGCAGTGCAAATTGGAACAGCAGTTGTTGGAGCGACTACTGCAATTGTTGCAGGGTTAACTGCAGCTGCAAATAGCACAGCTCAAGTTGCTGATGAAATTGATAAAGGCTCAATTAGAATGGGTGTTAGTACTAAATCTTTCCAAGAGTTAAAATATGCTGCAGGACAATGTGGTGTCGAAATGGCAGCACTGGAGAAAGCAGCCAAGAAGCTCGAAGGAACAGATATTAATATGGAAGAAGCTATGAATCAGATCATGGCTTTAGGCACTGCTGAGGAGAGAGCTGCAAAGGCTGGAGAATTGTTTGGAAATAATATTGCATATACACTTTCACCACTGATAGAGCAAAGCACAGAAGATTATCAGGGATTAATTGATAGAGCAAATGAACTTGGAATTGTTATGAGTGAAGATGCTGTTTCAGCTGGTGTTGTATTTGGTGATACTTTATCAGATTTACAGCAATCATTAGCAGCAGTTAAAAATAATTTGATGAGTGCTGCAATTCCAATATTGACAGAATTTATGAATATTATCATTCAAAATATGCCTTTAATCCAGCAAATGGTGTCTAAATTAGCACCAATATTGATAGGATTACTAAATGGTATATTACCGGTGTTTACAGACTTATGTAAGACACTATTACCAATATTATTTGACTTGTTGGAGCAATTATTACCTATAGTCACAGAAATAATCCAGGATTTATTACCTATATTCACTCAAATCTTACAGATGATATTACCACCATTAATTCAGATAATTGAAGCCTTGCTTCCAGCATTATTACCTATAATTCAGGCAATACTACCACTAATAAAACCAATATTAGATATGCTAACATTTGCAATTAATACAGTTTTAATGCCGATAATCAATGTTTTAACCTCAATCGCTAATGTTATTAGTAAAGTTTTAGTTGGAGCTCTAAAGGCACTAAAACCAGTTGTAGAAGGTGTTAAAACAGTGTTTGAAAAGGTGTTTGGTGGACTATTTAATGTTGTAAAAGCACCTATTAACTTTATTATTAGTGGAATAAATACATTTATTAAAGCTTTAAATAAGATTAAAGTTCCAAAATGGGTACCTGGTGTTGGTGGAAAAGGTATTAATTTACCATTAATTCAAAAGTTAAGAGTTGGTATGGAAAATGTTCCATATGATGAGATGCAAGCAGTATTACATAAAGGTGAGGCAGTATTAACTAAAGAAGAAGCTGAAGAATATAGAAAAAATAAAACTGCTTCTGGAGATAATATAGAGAATAATACATTCAATAATACAATCCAAATAGAACATATGGAAGTTAAAGAAAAGGATGATATTAAGAGAATAGCAGAAGAACTTTATTATCTAATGAGAAAGGAAGCTGTATAATATGGAAACATTTACTTTTAAAAACATATCCAGTGATACATTAGGAATAATTGTTAAAGAATTAAATCTTGTTCCAAAAAGTGCTAGAAATATAGAGAGTATATCTGTTGATGGTAGAAATGGATCATTGCATATTGATAATAAAAATTATTTATCAAAATCATATACAATTCCATGTGTTTTATTAAATACTGACCATTTAGATGATATACTTTCTTTGTTTAATGGCAGTGGAAAATTAACATTATCAAAGTATCCAGGAAGATATTTTAATGCAACTATAAAGAATCAAATAGATTTTAAAACATATCTAACAGTATTAAATGAGTTTCCTCTTCAATTCGAACTAGATCCTATTTCTTATTCAAATGATTTAACAACAGAAACAATTACTGAGAATAGTTCAATAACAGTTGGAGGAGATGTTGAAGTATTTCCAATTATAACAATAACAGGAACAGGAACATTAACTGTTAATGGTTATCCTATGGAAATATCTGAAACTGGTATTACTGTAGATTGTGATCTAATGCAATGTTATAAACAAAGTACTGCTAAAAATGATAAAGTAGTATTAGATGAATTTCCTAGATTGAAACCTGGAACTAATAACATTGTTATGACTTCTGGAATTACAAGTGTATCAATTTCTTATCATGAGGGGTGGTTATAATGCTATCCCTTTATGGTAAAAATGAAACTAATTTTAATTCATTAGGTTTAGGTGTTTTAAAAGATTTTATATCCAATCCAATAATAACAGAAGAATTAAATGCTTCATATATATTGGAATTTGAGTATGCAAAAAATGGATATTTATCAGAACAATTATTAGAAGAAAATATAATAAAAGCCAAAGGACAATTATTTAGAATTTGGCAAGTTCAAAAGGATATGAGAAGCATAAAGATTTTAGCTAGACATATCTTTTTTGATTTAAGTAAAAATTTTATAGAAGATTCTGCACCAACAGATTTAACAGCTCAATTGGCATTACAATGGATATTAGATAGAACATCAACATCTAATAATTTTGTTGTAAGTGGTGATTGCGTTGAAATAGCATCTGCAAGATATGTAAGAAAAAATGTGACAGATGCAATATTTAATGCTGATAATGCTTTATTAAAAAGATTTGGTGGAGAATTAGAATATAACAATTTTAATGTGTATGTTCATTCAAAAAGAGGTACTAACTCTAATTTTTCAATTAGATATAGAAAAAACTTAAAAGGACTAGATTTTAATCTAGATTTTAGTACAGTAATTACAAGAATGATTCCACAGGGAAGAGATGAATTATTAGTTGATGGATTATATGTTGATAGTCCAAGAATTAGTAATTATTTTCAACCTTTATATGGAAAGTTAGATTTTAGTGATATTGGTGTTGATGAAGATGCTGGTATAACTGAAGCAATAGCAAAACAACAATTAATAGCACAGGCAAATAAATTATATGCTGCAGGCATTGATCTACCAGAAATAGCTATTAAAGTTGATTTTATCGAATTATCTAAATGTAAAGAATATGAAGAGTATTCTAATTTAGAGAGTTGTTCATTAGGTGATACAATTCAAACAATTCTTCCAGAATTAAATATAAATTGCAGTGTTAGAGTTGTTAAGACAATTTATGATTGCATTTTGGAAAGATTCACTAATTTAGAATTAGGAACAGTTAAACCAGATTTTGTAAATAAACAATCTGATTTAGTTAATGAAATAAATAATTTTGAGGAAAGAGCGAATCCAGAATCAGTTTTAGCAGAAGCTAAAGCAAATGCTGAAGAAATAATAAATCATCCTTTCAAAGGAAATATATTAATTGATTATGATACCGGAATTTTGTATTTCATGGATACAGATAATCCTAGCACAGCTCAAAATGTATGGAAGTGGAGTCTTGGAGGTCTAGGATTTAGTAGTACAGGTATAAATGGTACTTATAATATAGCAATGACTCAAGATGGACAAATAGTTGCTGATTTCATAACAACAGGAACAATTAGTGCTGAAAGAATCGAAGGATTAAGTGGATTAATGTTTGATGTTGGAAGAATGGGAGAATATATCAGATTCACTCCAGATGGAGATATTTTAATTGGTGAGCAAGATAATCCATATGCAACATTAATAACTAATGATGGAACATATTACAAAGATGGTGAAACAATAGTTGGTCAAACAACAAAAGATGGATCCAACTTTAAAGATATGTACTTACATGGGAAATATTATTATGGAATCGATGAAGATATAAAAATTCAAGATTTTGTAACTGATGATGCAATGTTTGTGGCTGAAAAATATTTGGATGATAACAATGAAGAAGGCTTCGGGCATTTTTATAATGGAGTTTAGGAGGTAAGTATGGATTTTATGAAATTAAATATTCAATTATTTGCTGAAACTACTATTAGTGCAAGTATGAGTGGTGATAGTAGCTATACTCAGAGATTAACTGTGGAAGAAATAGACACAGATGTTCAAAATAATACAAGTACTGTTAAATATACATTAACATTGAGTACAACAAAATCATATACATATGGATCATATAACCTTAATGGTAATGATACTTATAGTGTGAGTATAAATGGCTCTGTTGTTGCTTCTGGTGGTTATACATATGATTTTAGAAAGTATCATTCATTAACAATTGCATCTGGAACAGTGACAATTACTCATGATTCCGATGGAACAAAAACAATTAATCTAAGTTCATATGTTGGAATGACTCATGTAAGTAAAGGAAGCGGAACAGCAACAGGAAGTTTAACACTAACACCTCTTCATAGACCACCAGCAAACATAGCATATACAATAACAGAAAATAATTCTGTTTTAACTGGTGCTAATGTTGCAAATAATGTCTTTGTGGAAGGTTTATCCATAAAGAAAATAAATGTATCTGGAACATTATATGATAATGCAACAGTATCGAGAGTTGGTGTATATAATGGTATAACACCTTATTCAAATACTACTAATCCAATAACACTTGATCTAAGAAGTATGACATTAGGAAAAAATGCTGCAGGAACTAAAATACCATTAGTTGCTTATATTAAAGATAGTTTTAATACTCAAGGTTTATCAAGTAGCTTAGATAGCCCAGATTTATATGATTTTATAGCATATAAAAAGGTATCTTTAATAGAAACATCAGTATTTGCTAAAAGATATGGTCAATTAACAGGCCAAGTTAAGTTAAATATATCTGGAACATATTTTAATGGAACAGTTGGAAATAAGAATCAAGGTAGTAGTTATAAACCAACAATTAAATACAAATTTTGGGAACTAGGAACATCAGAGCCTAGTTCTTTTAGTAATACTATTCCAGCAACCAATATATCTGTTTCAAATGGCACATTCACAGTATCAAATTATAGTATAGGGAGTACTGATAGCAGTGCATCTAACTATTTTGATCCATCAAAGATATATAAATTGAAAGTGTATGTAAATGATAATTTTACAAATTATACAAGTTCAGAAAAAACAATATCAAAAGGAAAAGCTGTTTGGACAGAATACAAGGATAGAGTAGATTTTGAAAAAATAACAATTCAAAATACATATGAAGTTCTTGGATTTGAGGTTGTTGATACATGGTAGAAAGGAAAAAAATATATGAAAAAAGTTGATAAAAATAGAACATTTTTCTTGACATCCTCACTGATTTGTGGTGAGAGAGAGAGAGAGAGAGAGATTCTTATCAAGAAAGGAGGAGTTGTTTAAAACTTCTTCTTTCAATGGAGAAAGGGGGTACAATTTAGAGTACTCCCGTGATATTAGATGAGAGTCTTGAAACCTAGCGGGAATAATTGTATTTATGGAACAATTATTGAAAAAGGTACAAGCAATGGAATTACATATTTAAAATTTAGTGATGGAACTTTAATACAATATGGAGTTATAGAAAAAACTTGGTTTCTTGCACCTGAAACATATAGTTCAACAGTTCAAGGCATAACATGGTATAGAAGTGAAGCTCCAACTGTTACATTTCCAATTAATTTTATAGATAGTAATTATGCTTTAACACTTACAGTAAATTCAAATTATACGCCAGGTGTTAGAGTTTATATGCCAAGAATACAAAATAAATCAACTACATATTTTGCGCCGCAATTGACAAGTGTAGATAATTTTATTGAAAATGGAAATGCTTATGTTGCATTAAGAAATTTAAGTTGGGTAGCAATAGGTAAATGGAAATAATCTAATATTAATACTCTATAAAAAAGAAATGAGTAAATCAGTAAAATTACCGAATGATATTTTTATAGATATATCTAGTATAAAGCAGGATTGTATATTAGCATATTTAGGTGAAGAAGAATATATAACATTAACCGGGTATGAAAAAATACCATTATATTCAAAGTATAATTTAGGAAATTGTTTTACTATCAGCAATGGTGAAATTATAGTAAATAAAACTGGTTATTATGAAATATCTGCACAATTACATTTTCAAAATGTAAATACTGCAGGTGTTAAATGGTTAGAATTAAGAAGAGAAGATGATACTCTTATTTCAGCAACACCTAATTATCTAAACAATAGAGCTTCTGTAAGTGCACCAATAACAATTGCTTATTTGAGAGCAAATCAGCACATAAAATTAAAAGCAGATGCAATAAATGGAGATAGGATTAGAGCAGCTAGTGTATATAGTTGGGTATATGTTAAAAGAATATCAAAAAATTCATAATAAGATTAGAAGTTTTAAACTCAAATTCAATGGGTAGAACAGTAAGATTACCAAATGATACTTATATTGTGAATGATTTGTATTCAACAAACGAAAAAATAATAGGAAAATGGATTGATAACAAACCAATATATAGAAAAGTTGTTAAATATGTCAATAATGAAACTATAGGTGCAGCTAATCAGGCAAATCGTTATTATATTCCACATGGAATTGATAATTTGGAAACTGTAATTAGTTGTAAATGTTCAATTGGTGGAACTTATGATTCACTATATTTCGATAGTGATGGAACAAAAAATATAATACGAGCGACATGGATAAGAAGATTAACATCAACAGATATTGTTTTGGAAGTTATGAATGACACTTGGACAACTAGAGCATGGTATTTTATATTGGAATATACAAAAACAACTGATTAAGTATCAATAAAGTTTAAGAAAGGAGAATAGAATGAACATTTTACATTTTTTGAAAGACTACTGGACACAAATAGTCTTTTTAATTAGTGCAATAGGTGGGTTTGTCGGATTATTTAGAGCAAATAGAGAAGCAACTAAATGCTCTTTAAGAAATGACATATTGCAAATTTATAGTGAATGTAAAGATAAAAAAGAAATTAGCTTGTATCAATTAGAAGCTATTTCATTAAGTTATGAGTTATATAAAAAACTCAAAGGAAATTCATTTGTAGAAGAACTTTACAATGAAGTAAAAACATTTAAAAGAATATAGGAGGAAATTATGTTAAATGTAGAATTATTAAAAAATGTATTAGTTATAGCAATAGCAGGAGGGTGTGTAAGTACTTTATTAATTCAAAAGATTAAGGAAATATTAAGTAGGAAGAACTGGTTAATGTTAATCAGTTTTTTTGTTAATTTAGTTATTGGAACTTTATTTGCTAAATGTTTTAGTGATATTGAATGGATCTATTGTGTATGGGCTGGATTATTTGGATTTGTTGATAGCACTGTGTTATATGCAATGTTAGAAGATAAGATATTCAAATCATTTAGTTCATTGAATAAAGATGAAGAAGAAGTTTCAAACAATGAAGAAGAAGCTGTGGGGTAGTCATGAAAATAAGAACAACTAAACCAGAAGCTGGAAATAAGTATTATATTAAAAAAGCCAATGGAGGATGGTCGCCTTGTATAACAGGAAAACCATTAGATAAAGATTGTAATGTGCTTGGTAATTGTGTATCCTATGCGATTGGAAGATTTAATGAAGAAATCAATGCAGGTAAAATAAAGTATTGGGCTAATCCAGTAAATGCTGAAAACTTTGTTGCAAATGCTTATAAATGGGGCTGTAAAGTAGGACAAGTACCAGTTCAAGGTGCTATAATGTGCTGGGCTAAAGGCAAACCAGGTAATTCAAGTGATGGTGCAGGGCATGTTGCAATTGTTGAAAGGGTAGATAGTCCAACTCAAGTATTAGCTAGTGATAGTGGCTATAATTCATTTATATTTAGATCTAAAATAAGAGCAAAAGGATCAGATGGAAGATGGGGTAGTGGTAGTAGTTATACATTTTTAGGATTTGTATATAATCCAGAATTACCAGGACCAGTTGAAATAAAACCAGTTGAAAGAGATCCTAAAAAAGACCAGTTAAAAACACTTGTTTATTTAAATGTAAGACAAGGTGCTGGAACTGATAAACAAGTTGTTGGACAAGCTAATACTGGAAGTATATTTAATTACTATGAAACAGCTGAAAGTAATGGCTATACATGGTATAGAATAGATGAAAATCAATGGGTGGCACAGAATAAAGATAAAACATATCTTGAAATAATGCCAAAAGAGCAAGACTACAAAGAATTGTATGAAGAAGAACTTGCTAAGAATGAGAAACTTGAACTTGAAAAGAAAGATTTACAATCTCAATTAGATCAAGCAAATAAAAAACTAAATGAAATAAAAATTATTGTAAATTAAAAAAGAGTATGTTATAATACATCTTGTTCCGAAAGGAATAAATATTCGCAATAGTGTTCAACAACACAAAAAAGACCTATCTTAATTGATAGGTTCTTTTTTTATGACTTCAAACACACTCTAAACACACTTTTTTAAATATTTACTATTTTTTATTATACTTTAATATTTTAAAAAGCCTTATTTTATGGGTAAAAGTATTTTAGTATATGTAAATAAATATTCCCTGAGGAATCACCATATGATTATAAAACGAAGTTATCTTTTAACTTTGTTTTTTTAGTTGCTAATTTTAAAAAAAGAAAAACTTAAATTAGATTGGAAAAGATAATTAACAATTATCTTTTTTTATGTTATGATATTTTATGAAGGGAAGATGTTTTATGGCTAATAAGAAAAAACAAGTAAAAAAAGTTAATAAAAAGGTAGATAAAAAAATAGAAGAAGAAAATGACATGAAAGGTTTATTTAAAACAATAATTATTGTTTTAGTTTCATTTGCAGTTTGTTATTTATTATTTTTACTTATGGGGAAAGCTGGTATGTTTGAAAAAGGTTATGAAAAACCAGAAGGAGATTCTAGTGAATTTACATATAATACTGCTTTAATAGGAACTGTATTTAATAGACCAGAAAATGAGTATTATGTTGCTTTTGATGAAGAAGATGGAAGTAAATATTTTGATTCACTACTTAGTTTATATAAAGGTTCATTACAAATATATAAAGTAAATATGTCTTTAGGAATAAATGCTAAATATAAGAGTGAATTTGGTAATCCTAAAGCTATTAGACCAAGTGAACTTAAAATAGCTGTACCTACTTTAATTAAAATAAAGAATGGTAGTATTGTTAAATATTTAGAAAGTATTGATGATATTGAATCAGAATTAAGTAATAATTAGTACATTTTGTATGTACTTTTTATTTTGTAGTGTTATAATAAATTTAATTTATTTTTGAGGTGTTTATGCAACAATATTTTGGTGAATCTAAAAATGGAAATACAATTAATCTTAATAAAAAAGATTTTAATCACATAAAAAATGTAATGAGAATGAAAGCATCTGAAGAAGTTTTTGTTGTAATGGATAATAAAAGATATTTGTGTTCTATGAATGAAGACTTAAAAAGTGTAACGATTAAAGAAGAGTTACAAACTAAAATGAAGAATAAAGAAATTGTTTTATATGTTCCTTTTTTGCAAGATGAAAAAATGAGTTTAATCTTTCAAAAAGGTACTGAACTTGGAGTGACTAAATTTATAGTTGTTGATTTTGAACATTCAAAATATAAATTAGATGAAGAACATAAAAACAAGAAATTAGAAAGATGGAATAAAATAATTGTTGAAGCATCTGAACAATCATATAGAAATGATATACCAGTATTAGAAAAATTTATAAATGTTAAAGAAATAAAATCTGTAAAGGGAATGAATATTGTTTGCTCACTTGACACTTCTTGTGTAAAAAATGTATCTGAGGTGCTAAACAGGGACACTTTATGTGATAAAATATCTATAGTATTTGGACCAGAGGGTGGTATATCCAAATCAGAAGAAGATATTATAGTGTCTAATGGTTTTGAAAGAGTGAGCTTAGGTAAAAATGTGCTTAGAACAGAAACCGCTGGGCTTTATGTAATATCTATAATAAAGTATCTAGAGGGATGTGAATAATTTATGGATCAGATCATTAATTTTCTATATGTATTCTTTAATGGAGATTTTTTTGTAGTAATAATAGTAGCTTTAATTTTAATTCTAGCTGTGGTTTTATTTGGACTTATAAAAACTCAAAGAGAATATGAAAAACTATTAAGTGAAAAAGAGAATGAAGAAAAAAGTACAAATGAAAAAGTAGAACTTTTAGAAAAAGAAATTGAAGAACCAATAAAAGAGGATTTAGTAGTTGAAAACAAGACTGATGAAGTTTTAGAAGAAAAAGTAGAACCTATTTTAGAAATAGAAGAAACAAAAGAAATTAATCCAATTGAAGCATATGAACTTGATGAAGAAGCAAATGCTGTTATAAGTACTAAAGATCTTGAGAATATTGAAAAAGAAAGAAATGAGTTATATGGTGTTGAAAATAATGCCAAATTAATTGAAGAATATGAAACAGAGCAAGAAAACAAAGCTATAATTAGTTATAGTGAACTTTTAAAAAATGCTAATAGTTTAGAATTAGAATTTATTGAGAAACCAAAAGAAGATGAAGATGCTCCAGTAGTTAAACAAGTTGAAGTAAAACAGTCTTTTAAAGGAGTTGCTTATACTGCTGAAGAAGAATATTTAAAAATATTGAAGGAGTTTAGAAATAATTTAACTTTAAATGGATAAAACAGTATGTATTAAAAATTTAGGTTGTAAAGTAAATGCTTATGAGTGTGAATTCATCATGAGCCTTTTTTTGCATGAAGGGTATAAGCTAGTGGAGGATAATGCTAGCGTTTATGTTATAAATACATGTACTGTTACTAATGAAGCGGATAAAAAAAGTAGAAAAACTATAAATAGTATAAAAAAGCACAATCCA
>AUXO013481375.1_pt1 | contig 12344 bp, 9 predicted proteins | sample 768731 | NCBI WGS metagenome assembly AUXO01 (sample SAMN02715735, study PRJNA202380) | gut metagenome | biome: sheep rumen | host: Ovis aries | place: New Zealand: Palmerston North | reverse complement strand
AAGATCAGGAAAGGGAGATTCGGCAGACGCCTGATATCACTTATAGCCTTCGTATTTCCAGTTTGAACGTTCCCAGACGTTGTCCCTGACCGAATACCACTGGGATCTGTCGAAAGTATTGGTGCCGTTAGTAAGAACATCCCAGGCACCGGAGAAGATGACCTTCTGAGGCCCCTTCTTCTTTTCCGGATCCGAAAGGGAATTTCCCGTAAACGGATTAACTGCATTATCTATTAGCCCCTGTGTCGCAAGCGCAGGGGTATCTGCATTTGTCATGAATTCTTCGGAAACGTTAAAGCCTGTGCTTCCGAAATCCTTGACCATGAGGAGCGGGATAAAACCCTGGGCATCGAAATCCGCGCCGTCATTATTGAAAAGAAGTTCATCGTACTGACCGATGCCGTAAGCGTGATCCGACACGATGATTATCCTCGTGTTGTCATATACGCCCTGCTCTTTAAGGTAGTCAAACCACTTGCTAAGAGACATGAACGCAGCCATGTTCATCTCATAGAATTCATACTGCGAAACATTCTCCATCCTGAGCGCCTTGCCGTTCAGAACGAATCTTTCCTTGTGGGTATTGTCGTATTCCGTGTTGTCGATATAGTATTTTGGCTCGTATTCAGGCTCGGACAGCATCGACATGTCATGCGTGGATTTGTTAGCCATGATGACCATGTTGTTGCCGCTGTCTGATATCTTTGTCATCGATGTCATCGACTTGAGCGCATAGTACTCGGCCTCGAAGCTCAGATAATGGCCAAGAGCCCTTGACGTACCGTCTACCACCTGGAATGAAGACCTTTCCTCCCCTGTCATGGAACCGGTCATATTGTATTTTCCGTCATCATACAAAAGCGGCTGGACAGCAACGGGACATGACTTGAAAAGGCTGTAGCAATAAAGATTCCGGCAGAGCGCACTTTCGAGGTTCGCGCATTTTACAGGAAGGTTGGGGATATAGTGATATCCCGTGTTATATACGCTCAGGCCCTTGAAATCCTTAAATACCGTAAGATCAGGGATCCAGCTGTAGCCGGCGTATGTCGGGTTGATAAACGTGCAGTCCCAACCGGCATTGGCAAAGACCGAAGGCATTACCTTAAGGCACTCATTCTGCTTATCGACAAGAGATTCATTGCTTCTCTCGTTTATCTTTTCGGGGGTGTAATCGTAACCTCCGTATAGCGCAGGAGAAGCAAAATTGGTACTCTGCCCGTAAGACAGCGAGTTATGATACCAGGTAAAGCCGTCGAAGCTTTCCTTAAGTTCCGGCTTTTCGTTCATTATGTAAGGCACCATCGAACCGACCGCACGGTCGAGCATTATGACGACGACGTTCTGTCCGTCTTTGGACAGTTCAAACGAAGGCTTCTCCGAATAGCTGTTGAATGCAAGCCTGTACTGATCGTTGATCTTGGAAATATTGCCGAACGAGATAATAAGGAGGGCCGCTGCTCCGCATCCCGCCAGTACCGCCGGGAATGATTTCGTGAACTTTGTAATGATCAGACAGAGCAAGACTGCGAAAAGCAGGAACACCGCATCCAGTATCATGTTCTCGGTCTCGAAGACCGGACTGTGGACATACTGCAGAGTCTCCACCATGTCTCCGAAATAATTGCTGAACAGGGTGTTGTTAAGCAGCGCTCCGGCACAAAAAACAAACATTACCCTGCTCATGATCGTCCTGCCCTTGGGCGAAGCCAGATAGTAGAACAGTCCTGCCCAGAGCACGAAAAGACCTGTTCCCGTGAGCACGGGATAGAGCAGATAAAAAGCGGGATTGCTCATTGTGTATCTGTTCATGAACTGCTGGGGTGAAGCTGATAGAACGTTGGTCGGTATAAAGAATCCGGTAAACAGCGCAAGGAACACGGCTGATGCAATGAACAGCGCATTGTTCCTTGAGGCAGCCGTCTTGTCAGTCTTTGTGGCAGTTTTCTTTTCTGTTGCTGCTTTGCCTGCCTTCTTTTCGCGCATGACGACCATGACGATATTCTTTCCGAGCGAGAAGATGTTGTTCAAAGTCCAGTAGAAGACAAGTCCTGACGGGGAATTATAGAGGAATACCAGGAAAACCGCAGCGATCAGATACATCTGAAGCTTTGATCTGAGAGGCATTCCCTTGCCGTAAATAACGCCCGAGACGATGTTTACGAGAGTCATGATGACCGGGAGGACATTTATCGCAATGCCTCCGATGACAAGCAGACCGTCCGGAGCGCTCAGGTCTTTGACGGGGCCAGCCGCAGCGCCCGAAAGGATACTGCATCCGGAGAGCATTCTGTAAGCCGCGATGAAGAACGGGATCTGCAGGAGCAGCGAAACTGAGCTCTTCAGGACATTCATCGGGCTGTAATCGTTCTGCCTGTAGTATGTCTGAAGTATCATGAAGCGCTCGTCGCCCTTGAACGATTCCCTGATGTGCTTGATGACGGGAGCGAGTTTGATCTCCTTTTCCCTGGCTTCTTCCTGAATGCTGTCGGCCCGCCTGTAAAGCGGAAGGACCACCAGATTGAATACCAGACTGAGGATTATTATCGATATAACGGCATTGCCGGATGACTTGAAGATGATCGAGAAGACTATCTCGAACAAAAGCTCTATCGGGTAGATTATCAGCGTGTACAGAGCCGTCAGGAACGTCATCAGCCGTTCCCTCCGGTATAAAGGCGTCTGACCCTCTTTCCTACTACACACGTGATCTCATAATTGATAGTTCCGATCCTGTCTGCAAGGTCATCAGCAAGCCTTTCCCTGCCGAAAACAATTACCTTGTCCCCTACCTTGGGCCTGACCTTCATGTCCGTGGTATCGACCATGCACATATCCATGCATACATTTCCGATTATCGGGCACTTCTCACCGTCTATCACGAGTTCGAACCCGTTCGAAAGGCGTCTGGAAAGTCCGTCCGCATAGCCTATTCCGACCGTTGCAACCTCAGTTTCACGTTCAGCCGTAAAGTGTCTGCCGTAGCTTACCGTGGCTCCTACCGGGATCTTCTTTACGTGGATGACCTTGGCATACCAGGTCATGACCGGGATCAGATCGAGCTTTACGGGAGGCTCGGGGCATCCCGGCGGCATCAGTCCGTAAAGGATTATGCCCGCTCTTACGAGATCCAGGTGCATCTGAGGAAATCTCATGATGCCTGCGCTGTTGCATATGTGTTTCTTCTCGAAAACGATGCCCTCATCCTCGAGAACCTTTATCTGTGCCATGAATGCATCGTACTGCTTCATCGTGTAAGAATCGTCATCGGTATCGGCAACTGCAAAATGCGAGAAAACGCCGTACGGTATGATCCCCGGAAGCCTGCAGCTCCTGATTATCTCTTCGGTGCCGGTGCCGTCAGTCGCAAAACCTATGCGTCCCATGCCCGTATCGAGCTTGATGTGGACTTTTATCTGCTTGCCCTGCGAGACAGCCTCGTCCGACAAAGCCTTGGCGATGTCATAGGAATAGACAGCCTGTTCGATATCAAATCTGACGGCATCCGCATAACGGCTCTTGTCCGTAAACCCGAGGGTCATCATTGGAGCCTTTATTCCGCGGCGTCTGAGATCGACAGCCTCATCGATCGTTGCAAGGCACAGGCCCGCCGCACCGCATTCGAGAAGCGTTGTGGCAGTTTCGTAAGCGCCGTGTCCGTAGGCATCAGCCTTAACGACGGCCAGTATTCCCGCTCCGGGAGCGGTTACTTTTCTAATCTCTGCAAAATTATGCCTTAACGCATCGAGACTTATCTCGACACAGGAACGGTCATAATAATCGGATTTTTGTATGTTTCCGAAATCTTCCATAGATCCTCAGTTCCAACCTGCTTTCTTAAAGGCTTCCGGAAGAAACTCCCCGAGATCCGAAGGCAGCATTGCCCTTGTTCCGTATTTAGCCGATGCGAGCATGCCTGCTCCGGAATGGATCTTTACGGCCGCGCAGGCAGCTTCCTCGGGCTGGATGCCCTGTGCAAGAAGCCCTGCCAAAAGGCCGGCGAGAACATCCCCTGATCCGCCTTTTGCCATACCGCTGTTCTCGGTATCGTTGATATACGTACGGCCGCCGGGAACGGCGATCACCGTCTTGCTGTTCTTGAGAACGATGACGCTCTTGAGCTTCTTTGCGAGCTTCATGGCAGCTACCGGAGAAGGATCGTTGGGATCGATCCCCTCAACGCCTGCAGAGATCCTGGCAAATTCGCCCATGTGGGGCGTTAATACCGCGGGTGTCTCCCTGTGCCTTAAGAGCGGAAGTATATGTTCCTTATCGTGGGCGGCAGCACTCAAGGCGCCTGCATCGATCACGAGTCTTTTCGCTTCACGGATGTAAAGCCCTAAAAGCGGAAGGATGTTGAGGTCATCGGACGGGATGCCGGGACCTATAAGAACGGAGTCTGCCTTTTCGAGCAGGCGGGCCGCCGTTCTCAGTACTCCTGAGGGCATTCCGTCGCGCAGGGACTGAAGCGCGCAGGGGTGATTTGCGCTGATTGCATCAAGTGTCCTTGAATCCGAATGAACACGGACCAGTCCGCAGCCGGATCTGAGAGCCGCACCGCAGGCCAGGACTGCCGCACCCGGCATGTATTCGGAACCGGCCGTGATGAGACAGGTGCCGAAAGTCCCCTTGTATCCGCAATCCGGACGGTCGGGAGCCATGCTCTTTACAAGTTCGTCAGTCAGGACGATGCCGTCAGTCTCACTCATGCTTTTCCTCATCCCTTCCGGGCACAAGATCTTCGTTCCTTATGCTGCTTATCAGGCCGATGTCAAAAGGAGTCTCCTGATATACGTAATAGTTGAGCCAGTTGGTGTACATGAGTGTCGCAGACGATCTCCATTTGAGGATCACGCCTTTTGCGGGGTCGTTATCAACGTAATAATTGACCGGCAGCGCGGTATCAAGCCCTGCGCCGTGATCCCTCTTGTACTCTCTGTCCAGGGTCTCCCTGTCATACTCGGAGTGGCCGGTAATGAAGATCTGGCGTCCGTGCAGATCGGAAACTGCAAAGATGCCGCATTCGTCAGATTCGGAAAGGATCCTCAGAACTGAAGCGCGCAGGGGTGATTTGCGCTGATTGCATCAAGTGTCCTTGAATCCGAATGAACACGGACCAGTCCGCAGCCGGATCTGAGAGCCGCACCGCAGGCCAGGACTGCCGCACCCGGCATGTATTCGGAACCGGCCGTGATGAGACAGGTGCCGAAAGTCCCCTTGTATCCGCAATCCGGACGGTCGGGAGCCATGCTCTTTACAAGTTCGTCAGTCAGGACGATGCCGTCAGTCTCACTCATGCTTTTCCTCATCCCTTCCGGGCACAAGATCTTCGTTCCTTATGCTGCTTATCAGGCCGATGTCAAAAGGAGTCTCCTGATATACGTAATAGTTGAGCCAGTTGGTGTACATGAGTGTCGCAGACGATCTCCATTTGAGGATCACGCCTTTTGCGGGGTCGTTATCAACGTAATAATTGACCGGCAGCGCGGTATCAAGCCCTGCGCCGTGATCCCTCTTGTACTCTCTGTCCAGGGTCTCCCTGTCATACTCGGAGTGGCCGGTAATGAAGATCTGGCGTCCGTGCAGATCGGAAACTGCAAAGATGCCGCATTCGTCAGATTCGGAAAGGATCCTCAGCTCCTTGTGCTTGATTATGTCTTCCTTCCTGACCTCCGTATAACGGGAATGAGGAACATAGAAAACGTCGTCAAAACCCCTGAAGAGCTTTACCGGTCTGCTGTATGTCATCGAATGCTCGAAAACGCCGAAGACCTTCTGATCGAGAACATATTTCGGCACGCCGTAATGGTAGTAAAGACCTGCGAAGGCGGCCCAGCAAAGATGCAGGGTCGAATAAACATGGGTCTTGCTCCACTCGAGCACCCGGCAAAGCTCCTCCCAGTAGTCGACCTTCTCGAAGGGAAGCTTTTCGACGGGCGCGCCCGTGATGATCATGCCGTCGAAATACTGGTCCTTAATCTTGTCAAACGTCTCGTAATACTTGGTAAGATGCGCCGCACTGGTGTGTGTCGACTGATGTGAAGCCATGCAGAGCAGATCGATGTCGATCTGGATGGGAGTGTTGGAAAGAGCCCTGAGGAGCTGAGTCTCCGTCGTGATCTTGTCAGGCATCAGATTGAGTATGACAAGTCTGAGCGCTCTTATGTCCTGGGACAGAGCGCGGTTCTCTTCCATAACAAATATTCTTTCCTTCTCGAGGATCTGCCTCGCAGGAAGATTGTCTGATATTCTGATAGGCATTATTTGCCTCCTTCGTTAACCGCTTATGAATTCGTTCAGGATGGATTCCGCGGGAACCTGTTCAGGGCTGACTACGGGGATCTTGTCGAGATGGCCGATCAGCTTTGAAGCTTTGGCCAGAGCCGCGGAAAGATCCGCAAAAGGCTTGCCCGTGTTGGATTTCTCCATAAACACGCTCGGCTCGATAGTACCCTTCTCCACCTTTTTTAGAGCTGATCTGATGTCGCTCAGGGCAAGAGGCGCGATTATAAGGCTCTCATACGCAAGGAACGAATTGACGTGATAGTCTGCTTCGGTGAGGTATTCAGTGTAATACTTCTCCTCTGATCTGCTGATCATGGGCCAGTAATCGATCGTCGCGATGGCATGTGCGCTTCTGTGCCTGTTGTCCCTGACGATCCTTCTGAGCATGCGGATCTCATTGCTGTCCATGAGCTTTGTATCGCAGTAAACATTGCCGTAGGGCATTATAAAGACCTTGGCGCACGTATCTTTGAAGCCGCCTGAGATACTCTTGTTGAGCCCGTGGAGGCCCTCAACGATGAGAACGCCGTCATCACCAAGTGTGATCGCATTCTCGGGGCTGCCTTCCTGCTGTGTTCTTGTATGAAAATCAAAGAACGGCGGTATTACCGTCTCACCGTTAATGATCTTTGCGATGTCACTCTGGATCCTGTCAACGTCGAGTGCGTCGATCGTCTCGAAATCCGGTCTTCCTTCTCTGTCGTAAACGATATCCTTAAGGTTGTAGTAATCGTCAAGAGAAAGATGGCATGCCTTACGGCCGGCCTCAGTGATGGTCTTTGCAAGCCTTAATGTGAAAGTAGTCTTGCCGGAGGAAGTAGGACCTGAAACGAAGATCGCCTTTTTCGATTTATCCTCGCAGATCATCTTGCAGATGCTGTCGATCCTGCTCAGGAATGACTTTTCCGATTCAGCGATGAACTTCGGGAGATTTTTAGCTCCGAGGCTCTCTTCGAGCTCTTCAACGGTAATATCTATTCTGTCTCTAAGCTCTGCCATACTTTTCCTCCTGTTTCCGCGAAAAGAGATTCAAACCGAAGGAAATCAATGCTTCGAGGGGAAGAATCTCTTAAGTATCAATGTGTTTATGAGCCAATCCCAGACAAACTGACAGATCCTGAAAGCGATATAGATGAGGCCGGGAATGACCATTACTATAACGAGATTGATCAGTAACACGAGCACTACGTGAAGTCCTCCTGCCAGAACGCCCGTAACTGTGGCGAACGATCCGGAACTTGCCGCATATTTGGTCGTGTATGTCTCAAGCGTCTTGTTGAGATAATCAATGATGAATGTCTGGAGATCACCCACATTTACCGTGAGTTTTGGGAGCATTAAGCTCACCGTAAAACTGAGAACGAGATAAGATTTGAATATCTTCTCGGCTAATATGATCAACTTGCCCCATAAGGGCATTCGATAGTATCTGAAACAAATGAAGGGGCTCGCAACGAAAAGCACTATGAACGCGGCAAACATCGGCATGCCGAAGTCTCCGCACCACAAAAGCTTCTTTCCCAGGATGTAAGTGTAAAGGATAATGCAGTTGCAAAGGAGTCCATAGATAATGAAGAGCCAGAAATGCTTTCTGTTCTCATAATCAGTATCGCTCCACAGTCTGCCGAGCATCAAGCCTTCAAGATAATCCAAAGAGCCGTCCCTCCGAAAGTTTAACCTTTAAATTTTATCACATAAGGTGCCCTACGGCTACTTGCCTGGTCAGAGCCCCTCTATCTCATCGCGTCCGCAGCTCAGGACTATCTTCTCGCAGAGATCCTCATAAGAGATGCCTGCCACCTTGGCCGCTTCGGGAAGCAATGACGTGTTGGTCATGCCCGGAAGGTTGTTGGCCTCTATGAACCAGAATTCATGCGTATTCTCATCGTAGATCATGTCGATCCTTCCGTACTGGTTCATTCTGAGCAGGTCAAAGATCCTTACGGAAAGCTCCTGGCACTTTTTGTAGTCTGCCTCGTTGATCTGAGCCGGACATACATGTGTCGTAAGGCCGTCCTGATACTTGTTCTTATAGTCGTAAAAGCCCTCGTGAGGAATGATCTCCGTTATGGGGAGAGCCTTGTGGCCGACCACGCTGATCGTTACCTCGCGGCCCTTGAGGAACTGCTCGACAAGGATCATCTGCTTGTAGGACGCAGCCCATGCGACCGCAGGAGCAAACTCCTCTTCTGTCTTTACAATGGAAACGCCGCAGGAAGATCCGCAGCCGATAGGCTTGATAACGCAGGGAATGCCAATCTCTGCCTTGATCCTTTCGGGAGTGATCTCCTCATATTTGCCTATTATCCATTTTGCGGTAGGAATACCATAACCTGCGACAAGTGACTTGGAAAGCGCCTTGTCCATTGCGATGGCGCATCCGAGGTAGCCGCAGCCGGTGTATTTGACGTCATATGCGTCAAGAAGAGCCTGAACCTGGCCGTTTTCGCCGTGAGAACCGTGAAGTCCCAGGAAGACCCTGTCAGCATACTGGCAAAGCTCGATTACTCTCGGGCCTACCCACTGTCTTCTGCCGCCGTGCTGTCTGATTATCTCTTCAAGATCGGGTTCCTTTTCGGGAATATCATATGAAAACGGATTGATCGTGCCTCTGCGGAAGAAACTCTCTGCGGGGCGGTCATTCTCGATACCTACATAAAGATCGACGAGCGCGACTTCGTGTCCTTTTGAAAGAAGCGCATTCGCAATGAGACTTGCGGATTTGAGCGAAACATCACGCTCCGGCGACAGTCCGCCGCCCAAAACAGTTATTTTCATGAATTGCCTTTCTTTTCCCAAAATATGTGTAGATTATAGTATATTTTCACAAATCTTTTCTCCCCATTGTATGAAACTGTTATAAGTTTGTAAAACTTGCCTATTTTATTAATTGATATAATTATTTAAATCGTTTGAAGGGAGATTTTATGCTCGCAATTTTATATTTATGCGTATGCGCCATAACCGGAATGGTCCTCGTGGCGATATGCGTACCTGATGTAAGGCGCTTGTATTTAGCTTGCGCACCTTCTGTCAAGGCAATCGAAAACATACCGAGCACCCTGTTCGTTGTTGCAGCCGGAACCATTTCCGGAATGATGCTTGTTCCATTCGTGAATTATTATGTAATCCTCGGCCTGACCTATTTCGTTGCCAGCGACAAGCTGTGCATGAAGATCGGCTTTATGGTAACAGCAGCATTGTTCTTCTGGCTCGTTCTCACTTGCCTGATAGTCTTTAACCGCAGACGCATCAAGCGTGACGAGGAAGAAACAGCAGATTTCGTCAAGCTTCCCGGATATGTCAACAAGCCGTCAAACACCATCTTCTACAGCGTCATCATTCTGCTGACAGCCGTAGTTTCGGCTTTCCTCATGTTCTACACATACAGGATCGACCACGGTTCTCTCATTAACGGCTATTCGACCTTCTCGGATCTTTCCCCCCACACCGCAATGGTCTCTTCATTCGGCAAGGGCTTTAACTTCCCGACACAGTACATGCATTTCTCGGGCGACGGCATCAAGTACCACTTCCTTTTCTACTTCCTTGCCGGAATGCTCGAATACTTAGGCTTCCCTATCGATTATGCGCTCAATATCCCTTCCATCCTCGCGATGGTCTGCGCCATGATCCTTCTCGGCCTTCTTGCATCTCTCCTTTCCGGAAGACGCCTTGCGTTTGCGCTCTCCCCTGTGCTCGTTTTCCTGCGCAGCTCGCTCAACGTATTTATCCACATCCGCAATCTCGTTGCCGACGGCGAAACAATTCCCGGTGCCATCGGTCTCATAATGCAGGAATCTTCCTGGTATGAAGCAACTCCTTATGACAACTGGGGAATCTGGGCTATCAATGTATATCCCAACCAGCGCCATCTGATGTTAGGTGTTGCAGTCATTCTTCTGTGCATAATCCTTTTCATCCCGTTCGTAAGAAGGCTCTGCATCTCAGTAATGAGCGCAGGCTCTTTCGGCGGCGTGTTTAAGGCGATCCTTTTCTCACGCAATGCCTGGCTGCCCAGAAAGAACGATCCGCTTTCAGGCGGAACGGTAGCTCTCTTCACATGCCTGCTCATGATCGCAATGCCCTATTTCCACGGCTCATGCCTCATTGCGCTCCTTCTGGTATTGTTCGGAATGGCGCTCGTTTCAGAGAGCAGACTGCTCCACCTTATGGTTGCAGTTTGTGCCGTATGCTCCTCATATATTCAGACGCTCGCGCTTTCAGGCGGCGCTTCCAACGTGATCAATCTCAAGTTTGCGCCCGGTTTCCTTTTCAGCGAGGACACCACCGTGATCAACGCAAACACTCTTCTTCAGTGGGGACAGTACCTGATCACCGTTACCGGTGCGACACTGATCCTTGCTATCCTCTGCAATGTCATTCTCTTATTCCATGACATAATCAAGAAGAAGCCCGTATACAGATTCTTCCTGATGCTTGCTTTCCTTAACCCTCTGATCTTCGCATTCATGTTCCAGGTTACTCTCGAGATGCTTGCGAACCACAAGTTCATCCAGGTAACACTTATCCTGGCCGATGCTTTTGTCGCGATATTCCTCGCTAACCTGTTCATCGTTCCCGGCCGCCGCAAAGCTGAAGTTGCTTTAGCCGCAGATGCCGATATTGCTGAAAATGAAGATGAGGACGAAAAAGACGAAAAGCCTGCTGCCGATGCCGAAAAACTCGAAGCAAACATCGAAAAGGCAGAAAAAGAAGGCGAACTCGCTCCTGTTATTGTAGACAAGGAAAAGGAATCCGAAGAAGACGGTTCAGATGACGAGCCTTTCGAGGTACTGACCGATCCTGAAGAAACACCTGATGAAAAATCCGAAAAGACCGGAGACGACAAGCCCGAAGAGACTGCAAAAGACCCCGGCGCTGAAGATACCAAGGAAGATTCGGACTCTTCTGATGAAGCCAAGACCGAATCTGACGACCGCGTTCTCGAGAAGTTCCCTTCCGAGAAGACTGTCTCCATGAGGCCCGGCAACATCGTCAATTCCGAAAAGGAAGATGAAGAAAAGGATGAGGTTCCCGCCGAAGAGGCATCTGAAGTCAAAGAAGAACCCAAGACATCAGATGAATCTAATGAGTCATTCCCCAAGGAAGACACTGTCGCATTAAGACCCGGCAACGTCGTCAGCTCCGAGAAAGAAGAGGATAAGAAAGAATCTTCCGATAAGGACGAAGAGACCGCCAAGGAAGAAACAGAATCTTCAGACGCATCTGAAACTATAGAAGAAACCAAGTCCGAAGCATCAGAAGACGAAGATTCCGATGAACCTTTCGAAGTTCTGGATGATGACGATGACAGCAAGTCAGAGAAATCCGAGGATTCAGAAAAGTCCGAAGAGAAGTCTTTAACTGAAACAAAGGATGCAGGGGAAGCGAAGGAAACCTCTGACGATAAATCCGCAAAAGAAGTTTCAGAAGAAGTTAAGGACGAAGAAGAAGATGCGGACAACTCGGATATGGTCCTCGAGCATGAAGAGATTCCTTCTGATAAGAATAAGGGCATGCCTGTTGCCGTATGGGCAGTCTTCGAGATCTTCGGCATCCTTGCCGCTCTCATCCTGCTCGTTGGCCTCGTAGGTACAGGTATCTCCGAGTGGGCAACCTATATCAACATCAATTCCACTCCGATGGCTGTAAACACGAATTCAGCCGTCTCCGACTGGATAATAAAGAATACTGAACCCGGCGATGTATTCCTCACCCCCGAGTGGTCCATGAACAGATTCCTCCTCACAGGACGCGCCATGTACTACGGCTGGCCTTACTATGCCTGGTCCGCAGGACACGACACCAACACCCGTGACAAGATCTATGTATGGCTCATCACAGGCTGCGGCGGCGATATCAACGAGTTTAAACGCTACTGCAAGGAACGCGGCATACGCTACCTCATCGCCGATCCTGAATTCGAAGACGGCGATTACGGCGAAGGAGTTTACTTCAACCGCGCATTCTTTGAACAGAATCTCCAGCAGGTTGCTTACTTCACCGAGGAGAACACGGTCATTTACAAGATCTACTGATCCTTCAAAACAAACACC
>AUXO017767709.1_pt1 | contig 12345 bp, 5 predicted proteins | sample 768731 | NCBI WGS metagenome assembly AUXO01 (sample SAMN02715735, study PRJNA202380) | gut metagenome | biome: sheep rumen | host: Ovis aries | place: New Zealand: Palmerston North | reverse complement strand
ATAAAATATTAAAAAATTAGTGATTAAAAATAGAGAAAACACTCAAAAATCAAATTTAAAAAGAGATATTAGATTTTTACCAAATCCTCAATGAAGAACCATCAACACATATTGAAGGAGTCAAACAAAAAAAATTGAACCAATATAAAAACACTATTTTTTAATTTTAATAGTGTTTGTTATTTTGGATTTACCATAAATTGATTGTATTTTATAAGAACCCACTTTAAGCTTTAATTTGATTACAATAGTGGCCTTTCCATACTTATTGGTTTTTGCTGTGTATTTTTTGCCTTTTATTTTGAATGTAATCTTCTTATTTTTCAAGGCTTTACCCTTTCCATTGACCAGTTTTGCCTGGAATTTATAAGATTTAGCCTTTTTAAATACTTTATTTGAAGTTATTACAACAGGTTTTACAGTTATCTTATTGGAAACCTTGAATCCTTTATAAGTTACAGTTATAGTGTATTTTTTATTGATTAAACTGATTTTAAGTGATGCATATCCATTCTTATCAGTTTTAACTGCGTATTTTTTTCCAGCTATTTTTATAGTGGCTTTCTGATTAGCGCCAACAGGATTTCCGTTATCATCCAATAGACGTATTTTATAGTATTTTCCTGAAAATGCATAAATGGTCAAATCCTTATTTTCAGCGATTCTTGATATCACTTCAATGCTTTGTGAAACCTCTTCACCATTATTTAGGTTGATAATGTTAAGGGAATAAATTCCAGGTCCCTGTGTAACAGTAAAGTAAGCATATCCATCTTTATCAGTCAATTCTGAATATTTCACATTGCCTAAAACAAATAAAACATCGGCATTGGCTAATGGCATGCCTTTTGAATCAAGGAATTGGACCATATATTTGGAGTTATATGTTTTAGTTGATGAACCATTGAGAATTATTGAAGTTTTAACAGCAATATTTTTAATAGCAGATGATTTGAAATGATTATTATCACCTAAATATCTAATTTCAATTGGATATATGCCTACAGGTAAATTTAAGTTGATGAAAGCCTGTCCTTTTGAATCGGTAGTGACAGAGTATGTTTTATTTAAGAGTTTTACCTCAATGACCTGATTTGCGCAGACATTACCGTTGACATCAACTAATGTGAAAACATATTTGTCATTGCTGTTGAAATATGTTGTAATGTTATTGCAAATTATTTTAGTTTGGATTACATTGATTTTAAAGCTATCTGCAAGAGAATTAAATTCATAATCATCTTTTTCATTTGCCAAATTCACCTTAACATCATAAATTCCATTGGAAAGGTCAGATAAACTAATTTCTGAAAAATTGCCTTTGATTTTGATGTATTTTACATCATCATTTATTTTAAGGATAAATGTATCATCAATGAGCTTTGAAGAAACTATAGTCAATTTTACATTGTTTTGCACGACTTGTGAAAGCAATGACAATGTTGTATTGGTTTTCACTTTTATTTTAGAGGTTGTGCTTGATTTAAAGTAGTTGTCGTTACCGTCAAAGATGATTGAAACATCATAATTTCCCGGATTTAATTTTAAATTCCTGATTGCTTTACCGTCGACATTGCTCTTTAAATTATAAGAATTGCCATTTATGGTTATAATCAATTGAGCATTTGAAATAGGTTTTTGATTTAAATCTGTCAATGTTATATCCAAATTGAAAGCATTTCCCTCAACAGCCACAATATCCAAAGATTTTATCATACTTTTCTTAACGTCAACTGTAAATTCCTCTGAAAGATTATTGAAAATGTAATTTTCTTCACTCAAAGATGCTGTAACTCTGTAAATGCCATTGTTCAGGTTAGATAATGCAAGTGTGGCCAAACCATCTCTGACATTGACGACATATGATTTATCATTGACCTGGACTGTTGCAATATCATTTATCTTTTTGGACATGACAATCTCGAGAGAAACATTGTTTGCATATTTATCAATATTTAAATCCACAGTGACATTTGTTTTGACTTTTACAACCACTGAAGTACTGGATTTAAAGTAATCAGTATCCCCCTCAAATATTATGTCAATAGAATGATCACCGGCTTCAAAGTGAACCGGAATGCTAATCTCTCCATTTCTGTCACTTACAAGATTGATGATTTTATCATCCAAAACAGCTTTAACGTTCTTATTTGGAAGAATTTCTCCGTTTTCATCTTTTAATGTAATGTTAAAATCAACCTTTTCATCATCATTAACCATCAAATCATCGGCCTCTATTTGAGTATCCTTAACATCAACAACTGACTGGTCTGAAACCTCATTGGAGGTATAATCATTTTCATCAAGAGAAACACTTATATCATAAATGCCATTGTTCAAATCAAACAAATTCAAGGTACCTATGCCATCGATGACTTCAACTTCATAAGTTTTATCATTAACATTGACCGTTACTGTATCGTTTACCTCCTTGGACATGTTAATAACTAAAGAAATATTATTTGCATATCTATTTACACTTAAATCCATTGTAACATTAGCTTTAACTTTTAAATTATTGATGACACTTGTTTTAAAGTAATCGTTGTCCCCATCGAATAAAGTTTTAATTGAATATTCCCCAGCACTTAAGTAAAGTGGAATGCCCGCTTCACCTTTGCCATCAGTTAATGTGCTGAGAGATTGTTCATTTAGAATAAATGTGATTTTTTTGCCTGAAAGCGGCTGACCATTTTCATCCGTCAGTACAATATTAAAGTTTACATGCTCGTCATCTAAAAATGTCAAATCCCCAGCTATAATTCGGGTATCTTTGACGTTTACAACAAATTGATCTCTAAGAGTGTTGAAAGCATAATTATCATAATCCAAATAAACATCAACATTATACACATCATTATCTAGATTATTCAAAGCAAGTGAAGCAAAACCATTTTTAACATTTACACTATATGATTTACCGTTGACATTGACAGTTGCAGCATCACTGACTGATTTGGATGTGCTAATTACTAGAGAAATGTTATTGGCGTATTTTTCAATATTTAAATTCATTGATACATTGGTTTTAACCTTTAAGGAATTTATTGAAGATGACTTGAAGTAATCAGTATCTCCTGCAAATGTTGTTTTAATAGAATATTCACCTGCACCTAAATGAAGAGGAATTCCTGCATGACCATTAATGTCAGTTGTAAGATTAACGTTCAAATCATTCAAAACAAAATTTAAAACCTTACCTGAAAGAACCGCACCATTCTCATCAGTTAAAGTAACCTCAAAGTCAACATAATCATCATCGGTGAAAACTAAATCGCCTGAAACAATTCGAGTATCCTTAATATTGATGGTAAATTGGTCTAAAACCTCATTGAATACATATTTGTCATTATTCAAATAAACACGAACATTATAAACACCATTATCCAAATCAGATAATGTTAAAGTGCCATTTACCTTATATGATTTGGAGTTTACAGCAACAGTGACATCATCATTTATCATTTTTGACAAGGTAACGTCTAAAGAAACATTGTTGGCATATCGGTTAATGATTAAATCAATTCCCACCTTGGTTTTAACCTTTAGGAAGTTGATGGAAGCTGAGTTGAAGTAATCGTTATCACCATAAAAAGTGCTTTCAATGGAATAATCACCAGCAGCTAAATGAAGAGGAATGCTGGCACGACCATTAGCATCAGTAGTAATATTAACATTCAAATCATTTAAAACAAAATTCAAAACTTTATTGGAGAGAACCGCACCATTCTCATCGGTTAAAGTAACATTGAAGTCAACGAAATCATCATCGGTAAATGTCAAATCGGAAGCAGATATCTGTGTGCCTTTAACATCAACAGCAAAACTGCCATTGATTTCATCCATTTCATAAATAGAAAACTCAGAAACTGCTATCTTAATGTTATAAACATTATTGGCTAAATTATTTAATTTTAAGGAGTCTCTTGAATTAATCATATAATAATCATCATTGACCTGCACTGTAAGGTTCACATCAGCATTTTGAGGATTGGCAAATGAAATTGTGACATTGTTTAGATTTCTTGTAATGTCAAAGTCAAGGGATAATTTTTGTTTAGGTATTGTTATATTGATTTCTGTGCAGGATGATGAAACATAACCTTCAGCATTAAAAAGAGCTGACAATGTATTTTCAGTAGTGTTGAATGCATAATCGAATACTGCAAAACCATCGGATAGATTTAAATTATAATTTCTGCCGTTTATTGTAAAGATGACATTGCCACTGTTTAGGAGATTTCCATATTCATCTGTGACTTTGGCAATTAATTTTGCGGTGTTAAAACTATCAAAATCGATATTGAAATCAATGGAAGTGTTGATTTCATTTAGGTATGTGAATGCCTTGATACAGGCAACCTGTGAAGAGTACCAGTGTGTTGAATAACTCCAGGACAGATCATATAAGTCAAACCAGTTTTCACCGCCATTATAGCTTACATAAGAAATTCCTGGCGCATAAGTCAATCTATTAAGGGAAACAGCTTCGGAAATCGGGAAATAAGCCTCATCATTGCAGCTTAACTTAAACATTACCTCAAAAGCGTCTCCAGCTTTCAACGGAACCATCTTATTTAGGTTGATAGTATAGTAACCTGCATCAGAGATTCCGGACTGCTCAAGTTTCAATTGTCCGTTTACATATACTGATGCAGTATAATTATATGTCTTGTCGAAGTATGTTGAAACCGCTGCAAGATATTCGTCATCAGTAGCATTGAAACGATTCTTATACCAGACGGTGTCGGATGAATTTACAAAATAATCTGTCTTTCCAGCTATATCGTACTGGTAATTCTTATCAAGTCTTATGGTATCGTTCAATATTATTGTAAAGAGTACTTCATTTGCACTAGGCTGAGCGAATCGAGCATCATAATATGATACATAGAAATAACCGTTGTTTCCCCAGTTTGGTCCCCAGCTGTTTTTGACAATCCATGCACCGTCGCCTGGAGGAGTTGAAGAGAATTTGCTTTTGGAGAATGTGTCATCCCACCCGACAATGGTAACCGCATGATTTGGATTTGAAGATCCCTGGTAATTATGGGCTTTATTGGCATTGGTTGAGCCGTAATACATTGTGGTTCCAACTGCACCATACTTCATTAACGCCCTTTTAACAGCATCGTTGTCAGTGTAACTATCACGTTTTAAAAACAGAATGTTTTGAACATGTGCAATGGCATTCATTACATGAGATAATGTGGATTTATCATCATATCTATCATCACTGTCATTTATAGGACCTAACCAACTGACTAAATATCCGTAAATCATGTTCAGATAACCGCCGTCATTTGTCTCCATATCCCAACCATAATCTGAATATTTTGCCATGACGTTTTTCATATTCTCTTCAGACAAATCCAGTGTTTCTCCGGAAGCTTTCAGTATACAGGATTCAAGAACTGCAATACCTGCAAATGCCCAGCAGCTTCCGCCGGATTGCTGATCTTTAGCAACAGTTACTAGACCTTCATCAATTAAACTGTAATAAGATGGCAATTTGTCAATTACACTGGAATTGACCTTATACATTGTATAATTGCCATTACCAACTGTCAAATTGAGATTTGATGAAACATAAACATCATTGTATACAACAGCATAGTTATTCACAAATTGATTATTTTCTTCAATAGGGCAATTTAAATTATTGAAAAATGAATAAACCGCCCCTGCACAGATTGATGCAACATTATTTGTAAAAATGTTATTTTCAATTGTTAAATCAGTTGAATTGTCAACGAATAAAGCTGCGCCATTACGGGCATTGTTATTTGAAAATAGTGAATTGATTATCTTAACATTTCCATACATATGATATACTGCACCTCCACTCCAGTTAGCAACATTATTGGAAGCAGTAACATCATTTAATGTTAAAGTTGATTTCAGACTTGCAATTGCTCCTCCAAAACTTGCATTACAGTTTATGAAATCTGTATCAATTACATCAAGATTGGATGATAAGACATAAATTGCACCACCTGCATCATTAACAGATATAGATTTATTGAATTTGGATTTTGAAACTGAAACGCTTTTGGTGTTTAAACATGTGATTGCACCACCATAATTGAAAGAGACAGTGCTGATGAAATTGGAGTTTTTAATATCTAAAATACCTCCGTTAACGTATATTGCACCACCGTATTCAGCATAGGTATTTTCAAATGTACAATTATCCAAATAAACATTACAGTTACTATTTGGACTGTAAATAGCTCCTCCATAGGAATTTCCATATCCGTCTACCTTATTAGCTGTGGAATTTGCAAATATTGTATTTGAAGCATTTAAAGTACCTTTGTTTAAAATTTGAGTATTTACAAATGTGATGTTTTTCAAAGTAAAACAATCATTAATCTCTAACTTATTTCCACTGCATTTAATGATTGTTTTGGCTGATTCACCTAAAATTGTAATATTCTTATGAGATTTAACCGGATTAAAATCATATTCACCATCGGTCAAATGTAAAACCGAATTATCAGCTATTCGATTGTCTGTTAAATATTTATAAGGACTATCAATACTGCCGGAACCTTTGTCACCTCCAACAGACGCATTAAAGTAATATACACCAGTGCCTTTTAAGACATCACCTTCATTAACTGAAATAGCCAGTTCATCCAAGGATACATTGTCTGCTGCAAATGAAAGCGGAATGACAGCAAGCATCAGCAATGAGAATACAATAATCAAATTAACTTTCTTAAACATGATAATCCCTTTTAATCCATAATATTATTATGTATGTTTAAAATGACATATATAATATTATGAAAGGTTGTTACTGCCTGATTATTCAATTGGAAACAAATTCAAAAATTAAAATTGGAAAAAAACTTGGAAAAATAGATTTCAACAAGGGATACTATGTTTATGTAGGTTCAGCCATGAATTCCCTTGAAGCAAGAATTAAAAGACACCTAAGCAGTGAAAAAAAGCTTCACTGGCATGTTGATTATCTTCTCAAAAAGGCAAAAGTCGTTGATGTGATATACAATGTATCATCCCAAAAAATAGAATGTGACCTGTCACAATTCATCTCTGCAAAAACAGTAGGAATTAATGGATTTGGATGCAGCGATTGTGAATGTGAAAGCCACCTATATTATTTTAAAAACAAAAAAGAAGCTATTGAAACTGTAAAAGATGCATACAACTCAATAGCTATGGAATACAAATATTTTAAAAAATGAAATTCTGTTTTTTCTTGTGTTTATATGAAATTTCAAAAGCATCAAGGGCGGAATTTAAGTCAGGTTATTATGTTTATGTTGGATCAGCCATGAATTCACTTATAGCTAGAATCGAAAGGCACTTGAGTGATGAAAAAAAGATGCATTGGCACGTGGATTATCTTCTCAAAAGAGCCGAAATTACAGAAGTAATCTACACTGAATCTGAAAGAAAAGTTGAATGTGAACTGTCACAGTACATATCAGATAAAAGTGAAGGAATTGAAGACTTTGGTTGCAGCGATTGTGAATGTGAAAGCCACCTATATTATTTTGAAAATAAAAAAGAAGCCATTAAATGCATTGAAAATGCATACGAATCAATGAACATGAAATATGAATATTATTAAAAAAAAGAAAAGTAAATTAAGTAATTTACTTAAAATATAAAACCTTGTTTTTTCTTGTGTTTATAAGAAATTTCAAATGAATCAAGTGCAATTTTTCTTAAAACTTCCAAATCATCATCGTTAATGTTAACAACACTTTCCCATTGACTTTCCAAGGAGGAAATTTCCTCTAAAATTTCAATACCCATAGAAGTTAATGAACAGTCATATTCAAGACCATTACCTGGATTCAGGTCAATTTCAATAAGCCCATATTTTTCCAATTTTTGATATTTTTTCAAATACAAACCCAAATGCAAGTTAAACAAATCATCCTTTTTGGCTTTTTCAAATTGTTTAATTCTAATTCGCTTGTGATGAGGTTTTTCGTGCTTTTTAACCTGCTTAAGAAGTTTTATTTGATTCTCATGTAAAAATATGCTTAAATTTTCACGCACATATGTCATTTTAGACTCTTCTATAATACCTATTAAAGATGCTGCAGGCATATTGGCTATTGCATTCTTGTGGGGATGCGCCATATTATCACCTATTTCATTTGACCGAATAATCCTCTCATTATTCCTTTTGTAACTTCACGTGCAACAGTGTTGGCTGCCTGTGATGCTGCCCGTTCAGCCATCTTTTGTGCTTCTGATTTTTTAGCCTTCTTACCAGGGGCCGGTTGAGTTCCACCCATAACAGTTCCAATGATATCTCCTAAACCAAATGCAGGTTTTTCCTGTGGGACTTCCTGTGCTGGAGCTTCTTCAACAGGAACTTGTTGTGCAGACACTTCCTGTTTTTGCACAATAGCTTCTTCAATGACCTCTTTAGTTTCAGGCACTACCTCACTTTCAAGATTGTCATCAGAATCTATTTTATTTAATAATAACTCATAAGCGGATTCAGGATCAACCGCATCCCAATATTTGGATTTGAGTTCAGATAAATTAATCAAGTCAGACCTCATTGAATCATCAATAGCTCCAATAAAACTTTGTGGAGGAACTATATCTACTTTTTGAACAATTCCAGGAACTCCTTTTTCATCCAATACTGACACCAACGCTTCACCGATTCCAAGTTCAGAGATTACATCTGCAGTTGCAAAGTCAGGGTTTGGCCTGAATGTTTCAGCAGCCACTTTAACTGCTTTTTGGTCTTTTGGAGTGTATGCGTGCAGTGCATGTTGGACACGGTTTCCAAGCTGTGCTAAAATATCATCTGGAATATCTGCAGGAGATTGGGAGATAAAATACAATCCTACACCTTTTGACCTTATTAAACGGACAATCTGTTCGATTTTTTTGCCGAATTCAGGTGACATGTCATCAAAAAGCAAGTGTGCTTCATCAAAGAAGAACACAAATTTAGGCTTGTCCATGTCTCCAACTTCAGGCAGATTTTCAAATAAAGTGGATAACATCCAAAGTAAGAATGTTGAGTATATTTCCGGAGAAAGTGATAATTTTTGAGCATCTAAAATATTGATTATACCTTTTCCGTTTTCATCAACCCTAATGAAATCGTTCAAGTCAAGTGCAGGTTCAAAGAAAAAGTCGTTTCCACCTTGATCTTCTAGGGTGATTAAACTTCTTAGAATTGTATTGGCTGATTTTTCAGCAATTGCTCCATACTCGCTTTCATACTGCGCTTTGTTTTCAACAACATGATTTATCATTGCTTTTAAATCTTTCAAGTCAATTATAGGTAATGAATTGCTGTCAGCCACTCTAAAGACAATGTTCAATACTCCTTGCTGTGCTTCGGATAGGTTCAAGATTTTTGAAAGAAGTGTTGGTCCCATTTCAGACAATGTTACACGTACAGGCAATCCTTTTTGGGCAAAAAGATCCCAGAACTCTACAGGATATGCCTGATATTTGAATCCCATATCCGCAAGGCCGTATTTTTCCACATTTGTCTTGATTTTTTCTGTTTCAGAGCCTATTTTGGCAAGTCCTGAAATGTCTCCTTTCATGTCAGCCAAAAATACAGGAACTCCCATATCTGAAAATGACTCTGCAAGAGTTTTCAATGTTATTGTTTTACCTGTCCCTGTTGCACCGGCTATCAAACCATGGCGGTTAGCCAGTTTAGGCATTAAAAATACTTTTTCTGTATCATTACATCCAATTAATATTTTATCTTCTGCATACATGCATTTTCACCCGTTTTCTATTTTTTTAATTAACCAATTGGTTTTTTTAACAAAATTCTGTCTATTATGAGCTTTAGAAATCCTTTTTATAGCATCAAGGTTTTTTACAAAATTGTCCAGCCATGAGAAAATATCTCCGGGATAGACTTGAATCTGATATTTTCTAAACAACTTATTTGATATATCTTGTGGGTCCTTTCCTTTAAGTCTTTCGTGAATAATAACTTCTGAAATTCCCCTCTGCATACAGCTGCAGAATGGCCTGTCCTGACAATTGCACTGCATGAAATCGCTTTGAAGTGCAATCAGTGCATCCTGGAATTTCTTGTCTACCTTTTCGATGGCTTCACCACTGGATATTATATCCAAAGTTGATTCGGCAAATAATCTTGTTGAAAATTTAATTTTGAGTGCATTTGAAATCTGATTGTGGATAACACTTGAAAGATAGGCATTTTCAAACATCTCCAGGTCAAGAGCCATAGCCAGAATCAATACTTTTAGCTTATCATACTTGTCCTTTTTCTTATACATTGGAGAATGACCCACATATCTTTTTAAATAATTGTAATCGTTTAATGTATTTTTAATAAATTGTGCATCTTCAATCGATAAAAATGACACTGAAGTTGCCCTTCCATACTTGGTAACCTCAAGCTGATTGTTTGGCGTTCTGTTGATTAAACCCAAATCATCCATCTCATCAACAGCTATCTTTATGCTTATCGGAACATCAATATTTTCATAAAACTTGTTTAGCTCATCGAATGAATTTATTGAGGTCGATGAAATATCCGCCAGTATTTGCTCATAAGCTGACTCCTCATCATATTCAATGAAGACATCTTCACTGTTGCTTTCCAATAAATCCAGCGCCATTGCCTCTTCAGATTCACCCTGAAAATCATTTCCAACTTCTGGAATCAGATAAACAATACCTCTGTCATGATATGAAGGTCTTCCAGCACGTCCGAGCATCTGTGAGAACTCATTCGGATTTATCCACTTGTTTCCCATTACCAATGAGTCAAATATTACCTGTGAAGCCGGAAAGTCCACGCCTGCAGCAAGAGCGGCTGTTGTAACGACACATGAAATCTTTCCCTTGTCAAAGTCCTTTTCAATCTTTTCCTTCTTATAATAAGATAAACCTGCATGGTAAGCCTTGGCATTGATACGCTTGTTTGTAAGGTAATTTGCAATCTGATGAGTTTTACGTCTTGAATTTGTAAATATTATTGTTTGACCTCTAAAACCTTTCTTTGATTTGGTATTGAATTCCCTTTGAACCAGTTTTTTCATTAAAAAGCGTTTTTGAGACTCGTTTCTCACATAAACCAAATGTCTTTCCAAAGGAACTGGTCTCTCATCATACTTGACAAGTTTCATGTTGAATTCATCGGCTAAAAATTCAGGATTTTTAACAGTAGCCGATAGTCCGATGATTTGAGTTTTAGGATATAGGTGCTTTACACGTTTTATTAAACCGTTTAATCGTGTTCCACGGTCTTCATCATCAATCATGTGAATTTCATCAATCAATACAACACCTAAATTGGACAGTGATGATGAATTTCCATTTCTTAAAAGATAATCAATTCCTTCATAGGTGGCAACCACAATATCTGCCTTGGATACGTCGGAATCCGGAAAATTCAATTCTCCTTTTGCCTTTACACGATTCCTTCCAACTTTAATGGCTACCTTTAAGCCCAATTGAGAGTATTTCTTTTTAAAGTCACGATACTTCTGATTTGCCAATGCAACAAGAGGGGTTAAAAACACGAATTTCTTGCCTTTTAATGCTTCAACAATACCTGCAAGTTCCCCTACCAGTGTCTTACCGGAACCTGTTGCGCTTACGACAAGCAAATCCTCACCTTTTAAAAGCCCTTCCTTGATTGCCAGATATTGAACAGGCAGGAGTTTCGTGTTGCCGGAATCAAGAAGAACTTTTTTGAAGTTTTTTGGAATTTTGAGTCTTTTCATGTCAACAGGAGGTATGATATGCTTTGACTTTTTGGTTTTATCGAATAATGTCAAGTTTCGGTTTTTGATTGCATCAAAGTGAGGGTCTAAAACTGACAATGTTTTTTCAAGACTGCCTGTTTTTTCCAATGTCTTTTTAAGATTTCTGAAAATGGATTTGTCAAATCCCTGAAGCTTCAGTTCCTCCCTAATAGTATCATGAGCACAATCCTTACAAATCAGCTGATTGTTATGTTTATATGAATATGATGAATTTACAATGGTAATGTTTCCCTCAAATGCACAGAAATCACATACCTGAGTGCGCCTGACCTTGATGTTCAATGATTTGAGGAACTTTTCAACTTTTTCATCAGGAGTGGCTAAAAATACAGCCTGAGATCTAAGCAGTTTAATGACTTCACCTGGCGGCATCAGCTTTTCATTCAATGTGGAATTGTCATTGAAATTGTAATCCGCCACAAATCTTGCGAGGGATAGTGAATCGCCATCATGTGAGAATTTGATGTTGCCAACAAATTCAGGTTCCCGTTTATGGTTTAGTGCACCTTTTGGAGAACCTATCGGATATAATCTCCACTGTTTTTTAATCTTTTTTAAAACTAGCATT
>AUXO017242347.1_pt1 | contig 12345 bp, 11 predicted proteins | sample 768731 | NCBI WGS metagenome assembly AUXO01 (sample SAMN02715735, study PRJNA202380) | gut metagenome | biome: sheep rumen | host: Ovis aries | place: New Zealand: Palmerston North | reverse complement strand
GCCTTGGGCACTCCGGTAGCCGTGAAGCCACCCATGCCCAAGACGTCACCATGTTGAATCAATTCAGCCGCTTCTTCAGCGGTCATAAATGGTAAAGCCATTTTATGATTTCAAATTTATGATTTACTCTGCCTTGCCGTCAGAACCGAGCACGTCAATAATTTTGTGCTTGTACAGGTCCTCCATGAAGTCGCGTGCTAAGCCGCAGTATTTACGCGGATCGAACTCACCCGGTTTCTCGGTGAGGACCTTACGAACAGCAGCGGTGAAGGCAAGACGGCTATCGGAGTCGATATTGATCTTGCAGACAGCACTCTTGGCAGCTTTGCGGAGTTGCTCCTCCGGAATACCGATAGCATCAGGCAACTTGCCGCCGAGGGAGTTGATCATATCTACATACTCCTGCGGAACGGAAGACGAACCGTGCAGCACGATCGGGAAGCCAGGCAGTTGCTCCATCACAGCGTCGAGCACGTCGAATGCCAATGGAGGCGGAACGAGTTTACCGGTCTTCGGGTCACGTGTACACTGCTCCGGCGTGAACTTATATGCACCGTGGCTGGTACCGATCGAGATAGCAAGGCTATCACAACCTGAACGGGTAGCGAAATCAACTACCTCTTCCGGCTTCGTATAGTGGCTAATGGCAGACGAAACTTCGTCCTCAACACCTGCCAATACACCGAGCTCAGCCTCTACGGTAACATCATACTTGTGTGCGTACTCAACCACTTTCTTCGTCAGGGCGATGTTCTCTTCGTACGGAAGGGAAGAAGCATCGATCATCACGCTCGAGAAGCCGAAGTCCACGCAGGATTTGCAGAGTTCGAAGCTATCTCCGTGGTCGAGGTGCAGCACGATCTGCGGTTTCTCCCAACCGAGTTCTTTTGCGTACTCAACAGCACCCTGTGCCATGTAACGAAGCAGGGTCTGATTAGCGTAGTTACGCGCACCTTTCGATACCTGCAGAATAACCGGACTCTTGGTCTCAGCAGCTGCTTTGATGATAGCCTGCAACTGCTCCATGTTGTTGAAGTTGAATGCCGGGATAGCATAGCCTCCCTTGATGGCCTTAGCAAACATCTCACGAGTGTTTACCAAACCTAATTCCTTGTAACTTACCATAGTTTTACTAAAATTTATGAATTATAATTGATTTTTTGTGAGTTTTTATTCTCTCCAGAACTTAGCAGCGTGATGACCCTTAATCAACAAGTGATGGTTTGCGATCGGCGAAGTCATGAAGTACTGACTTACGATTGGAGTCGTTTGAATCCAAGCCTGCGTACGGCAGAGGTTCTGCTCATACTGACAACGTGTCAAGGTCACATTAACCGCCAACAGACGTTTCAGATCACCGCTTAACTTAACCAAAGTATAATCGCCAGCAGGCAGATCACCATGAATAGCCACACCAATACCCGACTCAAAATGCGTCGTGTATTCGTGCTTCTCGGTCATATTCAACGGAATCGTACAGTGAGCAATCAGAATCTGACCATCCGGTTGAATACGAGCCGGATTAACCATAAAGCCCGTTTCACCCGTCAGTTTCTTACAAGCCATCATGGTCAGCAATACCGGGATATCACCCTCGCAACCTGCCGGAATACCTTCGTCATTCAACTTACTCATGGCGATACATCCGGTGTTCTTTACGGTGGTTAACAAATCGAAGCAGCGCAGCGTCACACCATCCAGTTTGTATTTAGCAATCAGCTCTTTTACGCGATCATAAATAGCCAATGCACCCGGCATACCCGGATCTACCTCACCTAAACTGCTGACTTCCTCAATGGGTATGTCCACTAACTCAATGTTCATATCTTTGAGCACCTGCTTGTAATCCACCTGAGAAGCAATCAACCAATCAGACGGTTTACCGATAATACCCAAGCGCTGTTTCTTTTCGTTTTTGAGCACTTTCTCCAGCGGCGTACGTGTCAACGAGTCGGTCTCACTTACATCCGGGAAAACGGTATCTTTCGCATGCGTCATTACTTTCGCAATACCATTGCGTTGACGAATGAAACTCAAGATCTCAAAAGCCGCAGCCAAAGAGTTGCTATAACCGCTTACCAGCAGGTAAACAGGACGCTTCAGGTCGATCTTCTTCTGCTTAACAAGGTCCACAAACTGCGCCTCGGTACCACCGGTTAATACGGCGACAACTTGATTTTCTTCAATAAATGTGTCCGATACCTTGAACGGCATTGGAGAAGTCTCCGTGTGGAGCTCTGAACATAATTTGTGTAACATGGTCGTAATATTTTATAGGGTTCTTTTAGGCATAGCATGCAAATTCGCTGCAAAGATACACAAAAAAATTGATATATGCAAAAAAAAGTGGAACTTTTTTAGTTTGAATAAAAAAAATCACTTTTCTACACGGAAAGTGTAGTGTTTTTGGCCTAAGTAAGAGATAACAACTGTGATGATGGTGATAAGCATCTTGGATGGTGTTGGATACCAACCCAGTACATCGACACAGAGTTTAAGACCGAAGTAATTGATAGCCAGATTAACAGCTACGATCAAGATATAACGCGACAATTGTCGCCAACCGTTGAGACGCGAAGCGGTAAACGTGACATATTTCTGCAACCAGAAACCGGTCAGCAGGGTTATTGGGAAAACGATACAGAGCGTAGCGATATGAGGCGTGAGGCATAATTGGTAATTGGTGAGTGGTAATTGGAAATATACCAAATTATGACCGATCACAAAGTTATAAATCAAGAAATAGAGTACCCAGTCAAGGACAAGGTTTCCCCCTCCGCAAGCGGCATAGCGAAACAGCTGCTCCGATATCCATTTGGAGAAGGGACGATAGAAAAAATCGATGATTTTTGTAATTATTTGCGCTAATTTACGCATTTTTTGTAAAAAAATTGTTATTTTTTTGGTCAATTCAAAAAAAAGTACTACCTTTGCGGCCGCAAAGGAGTTAGCCACTCCATTTTTTGCGTGCTATACAAATCGGGTGCAAAGGTACTATAAATATTTGAAACACGCAAATATTTTTAACTAAAAGTAATAATTTATGGACGATTACCACGCGGAGAATGCAACAAGTACGTGCCAAAAAATTTTTGGGACAGCACTTTTTGACGGACCTAAACGTCGCCCAAAGAATAGCTGAAACCCTCACCTCGGGCCGAACGATAGAAATCGGACCGGGTATGGGTGTTCTTACTCAATTTTTACTTAAAAATCCTTCTATCCAACTCACGGCTATCGAGATTGACCGTGAGTCTGTGGCATATCTCAAGGATTGGTATCCCGAGTTGGATCTGATTGAAGGAGACTTCTTAAAACTGGACCTTAACACCCTTATTCCCGAAGGAGAATTTAATGTAATTGGAAATTATCCGTATAATATCTCCTCCCAAATTTTCTTCAAAGTACTCGATTATAAAGACCGTATTCCTGTTTGCTCCGGTATGATTCAGAAAGAAGTAGCTGAACGGCTCGCTTCCAAACCGGGTAAAAAAGCGTACGGTATCTTATCCGTCTTATTACAAGCCTATTACGATATAGAATATCTGTTCACAGTGGATGAACACGTTTTTAATCCTCCTCCTAAAGTCAAATCGGCTGTCATCCGCATGACGCGAAACAAACGACGACGGTTGGACTGCGATGAGGCGCTTTTTAAAACGGTTGTGAAAACGGCCTTTAACCAGCGACGAAAACAGATGCGCAATTCTCTTCAACAGCTGGTAGGAAAGGGAAATCCCATCCTCGAAGAAAAGATTTTTACCAAGCGCCCTGAACAGCTGACAGTAGAACAATTTGTTGAACTTACTATAATGATTGAACAACATGTCTGAAATCAAAATATTCTATAAAGAGAAGGAGAAAATCAAAGTAGCACGTTCTATCTCCGCGCTCAAAGAACTCGATAAGAAAGATATTATCTGGATCGACCTGCTCGATGTGAGCGATAAAACAGAGGATACACTCGAGGGATTCCTCAAAATTGATATCCAGGAAGACGAGGAAATGGAAGAAATTGAGCTCTCGTCCCGTTATATTCAAACGGACGACTCTATCGTTGCCAACTCGAACTTCCTGAAGAATAACTTCGAGATGGAGCCGGTTAACTTCATTCTCAAGAATGGTATTCTGGTTTCCATCCGCGATAATGAATTGGATTCCTTTAACGAGACTTTTAAGAAGGTGTTCGTTAATACCCGGAATTTCCCGACAGGATATCACGTGTTAGTAGCCTTGTTTGAAACGCGTGTGGAAAAGGATGCCGACTTGATCGAGGATACAACGGATATGATTACCGAACTCTCCCAACAGATCAACGCGGAGTCGGATCACGTAGATGAAGATATGCTCGTTCAAATCAAGGACTTACAGGAAAAAGTGACCATCATCCGTCAAAATATCATGGATAAACAACGAGTTATCTCCAATATCCTCAAATGCGATTTCTTCCCGGAAGAACTTAACCCGCGTTTAACGATGATTATTAAGGATATTAACTCGCTCTTCGATTATACCCGTTTTGGTTTTGATCGTCTCGACTACCTCCAGGATACCTTCCTCGGTTTGGTAAACATCGAGCAGAATAAGATTATTAAAATATTTACGGTCATCAATATCATCTTCCTGCCGCCTACATTGATTGGTAGTTTATATGGTATGAACTTTGATTTCATGCCTGAACTGCATTGGCAATACGGTTATGTTTGGGCATTAGGATTGATGATATTCTCGGTTGTACTTATCTTGCTTATTTTCAAACTGAAAAAGTGGTTATAAACAACTTGTTAACAACCTTCAGTTCCACAATTTGATAACTTGTTCCACATCACACTTATCAAAAAATTTAACAATCAATATATCCACTCAAATTGCATCTAACTCGTTGATATCGAGCATTTTTGCATCTTTATTAACATTTTCAACAAACTATTATATTCATGGATTTTAAAAATAAAGAATATATAAATAAAATTAAGAGTTTAGCGAAGCAGAAAAATGCCGTTATTTTTGCTCACTATTATACCAGACCGGAAATACAAGAAATAGCTGATTTCATCGGAGATTCTCTCGCACTCGCGCAACAAGCTACGCGCGTACAAGCGGATATATTAGTAATGTGCGGTGTGCATTTTATGGGCGAGACAATGAAAATTCTCTGTCCGGATAAAAAAGTCCTTATTCCGGATATGAATGCAGGCTGTTCACTCGCCGATAGTTGCAAAGCCGAAGACTTAGCTGCTTTCAAAGCGCAACATCCCGATCATATGGTCGTAAGTTATGTAAATACTTCGGCAGATGTAAAAGCGCTAACGGATGTGGTAGTTACTTCTTCGAATGCCAAAAAGATAGTAGATCAACTCCCTACGGATGCAAAGATTATCTTTGGTCCCGATCATAACTTGGGTTCTTATATCAATTCTGTTACCGGACGTAATATGTTGCTTTGGAATGGTGCCTGCCATGTGCATAGCCGTTTCTCCTTGGAAGCGCTATTGCAACTCAAAGCCGCTAATCCGGGCGTAGAAGTGTTGGCTCATCCGGAATGCAAAGCGCCTATTCTCGCGCAGAGTGACGTGATCGGTTCGACCAAAGCGCTGCTCGAGCATACCATTCAATCGTCCGCCAAACGGTTTATTATTGCTACGGAAAGCGGTATCCTGTTTGAGATGCAGCGTGCGTGTCCGGATAAAGAGTTTATTCCTGTTCCTCCTGAAGTAACAGAAGGTATTGGCTGTTCATGCAATGAATGCGAGTATATGCGCATGAATACGCTTGAGAAAGTGTATAATTGTCTCTTGAACGAAAGTCCTGAAATGCAAGTTTCTAAAGAGATAGCCGATAAAGCCATTTCTTCTATTCAACGAATGCTCTCAATGAGTTGAGTCTTGTTAATGGCACAGGTACAAGACAAAAATAGGCTTTATGCGTTCTTGCGTCCGTATGTGGACTGGATGTTCAGACGTTCGTATCGAAGAATTCAATACGTAGGAAAAGAGAATATTTCTACAGATGGCGCCGTTATCTTCTCACCTAACCATTCGAATGCGCTTTGCGATGCGATGGCTATTCTAACCATCAATTCGTCTCGTAAAGTGTTTGTAGCGCGAGCGGATATCTTCAAGAACCCCCGTCAAGCGAAGATTCTCAATTGGCTTAAGATCATGCCTATCAACCGGATACGGGACGGCGTGGACGAAGTGATGCATAATGATGAGACGATTCATAATGCTGTCTTAACCTTGCGGGACGGGGTACCCTTCTGTATCCTTCCGGAAGGCACACACCGACCCAAACATTCCCTTCTGCCGCTGCGTAAGGGTATTTTCCGAATTGCTTTGCGTGCAAATGAGTTATTCGGGCAGGATAAACCGGTTTATATCGTACCTGTCGGACTGGAGTACGGGGATTATTTTCATCTCTGGGATGATTTGACGGTTAACATCGGTCAACCGATCAACGTGACGCAGTTTGTAAAGGAGCATTCAGAGCTGGATTATCCGCAGCTCATTAATGCCTTACGGGAAGAACTGACCCTTCGGATGCGGGAACTGATCTTATGGGTACCCGATGACGAGAATTATGAACAGAATATAGCAAAGCTGCAGAGCGATCCTCCGGCTCCCTTTAACCGGTTTAAGAAACAGACCTTACCGCCCGCATTACTTGTGCCGCTGTTGGTGGTGCTGTTGCCGCTTTTTGTTCTCAGTGCCGCACTTACCCTGCCTTTATGGCTTGGGGTCCTTTTTATCCGTCATAAAGTAGCGGACAGGGCGTTTCATAACTCTATCCAGTATGTATGGCAATTGCTATGTCTGACCTTATGCTTGTGTCTGCCCTTGCCGTTTTGGATGTTTGTGCAGGAGTATATCTATCAGATTCGCCAATTAAAGAATCAATTACATAAAAAATGATACGTGTTTATTTAATTTTAGCCTTGTATGTACTCATCCCGATTGCTATCATCGAGTGCTTTAAGCGCGCGAAATGGATGCGCAAGATAGGCACTGTCGTAGCCGCTTATGCCATCGGAATTATCTTTGCCTTAACGGGCTTTGTGCATTTTGAGGCAGGTACAGAGGCGGCAGTTACCTTCTCTAAGCTGCAGTCCACCTTGATGTCGGTTACAGTACCGCTGGCTATTCCGTTGATGTTGTTCAACTGTGATTTCCGTTTATGGACGAAGGCGCTGCCCAAGACAATATGGTCGCTTGTAGGCGGTATCTCTGCGGTGTTGATAGCGGTCGTATCCGGTTATTTCATCTTCCGTACACCGGAAATTCCGGAGTTTAACAAAGTGGCGGCGATGATGACGGGTATCTATACGGGCGGCACGATGAACTTCAATGCCCTCGGTGCCTCGTTAGGTGTAGATAAGACCCTGATGGCTATCGTACTTGCTTTCGAGATGGTACTGACGACGCCGTATATCTTCTTCATCATCGGCGGAGGATATAAGGTCTTTCGGAAGATACTTCCTTATAACGATGTCACTCGCCGTGGCCGAACGGACGAGGAGGTAGCGTCCAAGGATGTGGAGAACTACGAAGGTATGTTTGCTAAGGAGAACGTAGGGGGTATGTTTGCCGGGCTGGGTCTGAGTGTTCTTTTTCTTGCTATCGGCGCGGGCCTGGCCTTGCTCATCACGGGTACGTTGAATGAACTGGTGGTGATTTTAACGATCACTACCCTGTCTATCATCGCCTCGTTCTTCAAGAAAGTGCGTGAACTGCCCAAGACCTTTGAGTTAGGGATGTTCTTTATCCTTATTTTCTCGGTCATTGTAGCGTCGCTCTTCGATATTCACAGTGTGAATGGCGGTTCATTGATGATTGGCCTCTTTGTAGCGTGGATAATGATTATTGCGGCAGGATTACATCTGCTCTTCTGCCGTGTGGCGCATGTGAGTGGAGACCTGTTCTGCGTCAGTCAGATTGCCCTACTCTGCTCTCCTCCGTTCGTTCCGCCTGTAGTAGGTGCGATGCAGAATAAAAAAGTACTCATCTCCGGTATTGTAATCGGACTCGTCGGTTATGCCATCGGAACGTACCTCGGCGTGCTGATTGCGTTTGTCTTACCGTAAATTATTTATTATGAGAAAATATATTATCCTTATTCTTTGTTCTTTACTTGTTGTTCCGGCTGCGGCTAAGAAAAAAGAACCCAAACCGCAGGAAGTGGATTCGCTGGGACGGAAGATCAAGACCGGTTGGAACTTCGGTATCCTGCCCTCTATCGCTTATGACGCCGACTATGGTTTTCAGGGAGGTGTGCTGACTAACGTCTATTACTATGGCGATGGTTCGCAATACCCCGAGTATATCCATTCGATTTACGTGGAGGCTGCGTACACAACAAAACACCATGGTATTTTCCGCGTTAACTACGACTCGAAGTACCTCATTCCGGGCTATCGTCTGACTCTCGATGCTACCTATCTGCCTGATGCCATGTGTGACTTCTACGGATTCAATGGCTTTCAGTCCAAATACAACTACTCTTGGCATAATTGGAGTAAGAAAGCCGCTGATCCGCAATTTGTCATCGATCATCCGGAATATATGGATTATCGCACCCGTGTGTTCTATAAATATAAACGAGATCTTATCCGCGTGGCGGGAGATATCGAAGGAACGATCTACAAAGACCTTAAATGGAATGCCGGTCTTGGCGTACTAGGCTATCTCATCGACTCCTGCGATATCAATATGCTTAACGGAAAACGCGAGTATGATCCGACAAAGGCAAATTGGGAGCAGAAAGCGCTGAACCCGAATGAAGAACTTCTCTACGACAAGTATAAGACATGGGGACTGATTGGTACAGATGAGATGAAAGGCGGTTGGCATCCGTATGTACGCGCAGGTATTACGTACGACACGCGCGATAAACGACAGGGACCGAACAAAGGTATTTATGCCGATGCCTTCTTCACCTATTCTGCGGCCTTTAATGCAGCCTATGGACAACAAGCTGCGGCTGGTTATAACCATCTGCAGTTCAATGCCACTTTCCGTCATTATGTACCTTGTTACTACGACAAAAACGGCATCAACCGCATCACTTTTGCCTATCGTATCGGAATCCAAAACAATATTGCCGGTCGTTCGCCGTTCTACATGAATAATTACATGAATACGCTCTTTATCCAGCGCGTGTATTATGAAGGACTTGGAGGAGGTAACTCCATCCGGGGTATGATGGCGAACCGTATCTTAGCAAATGGTTTTGCGTTTGCGAATATCGAATTCCGATTCAGAGTAGTCAATTTCGATATCAAACGCCAACATTTCTTTATCGGTCTGAACCCCTTCTTCGATATGGGTGTTATTACGCAACCCTATAATCTCGACCAACTCGTGGAGCGACATACGAATGGTGCCTACACTACACTTAAAGCCAGTGTGGCAGCAGCAGGAGATAACTATAGCGATTACTTCGTTGATACTCCCAGCAACGTCTATATGCCGCATATGACAGCCGGTATTGGACTCAAGATCGGTATGAATGAGAACTTTGTTCTCTCGGCGGATTGGGGTATGCCGATCAATACGCAGGACAACGCCAAGTATGCCAATTTCTACGTCAAAATGGGCTACTTGTTCTAAAAATAAAGCGTCACAACGACGCTTTATTTATGCCTTGAAAGGTCTCTTTATTTGATTTTTGTAGCGTACAGCTTGATGTCTGTAGCCGTCAAATTGACGTTTTCCTCTTCATGAGCCCGTCCGGTGATATAGATGCGAGCGCTGATAGAACCATCGTTGAGAAGTTGTCCTTCTCCGTTCATCTGGCAGCGGAATAAATCCTCTACTGCATCTACATAGATATCGCGGCTTACGGGTTCGAAGAAGATAGTATCATGTGTTACTACACCTGTCATTGCGTATAAATCGCCATTGTTGGCACTCATCGTGATCTTCACTTCGTCCGCTTCTTCCGTCCGCACGATGGTCATCGTACCCGTTTCGGTGTTCATCACTACTTGCTTGGTCTCACCGGTAGCCTGGTAGTATACACGAGCCGATCCGGCTAACTTGTAGTTGTACATGCCGGTAATGTTTTTTATACTCGGTTCATTACTGCAACTTGTCAATCCCATCAGTACTACTCCCAGTACGAAGATGGCTAATTTTTTCATCTTTTTCATACCTTCCATTTTTATTCGTTTTTGAAATCCGATGCAAAAGTACTGCTTTGGACTGAATGAAGATATGAAAAATCGGACATATTGCTGTTTTCGAGTATTTTTAGGCTGTTTTTTAAGCAAAAAAGACCGAAAAATCGTCACTTAGCGGTATTCCCAGCATCCTGAAATGACTCGGGCTCACGCATCCCATCTGCTGAAACTCCATCGCCATGTGACTCAGATCATAGTACCCGTGTGCCAGAGCGATGGACATCAGGTCAATCGGTTTTCCCGCTGCAGCTATCTGCTGCATATGCTGTATTGTCTTGTGGAAACGTCTCAGTCGTACAAACTGCTTCGGCGGAATACCTACATACATACGGAACACGCGCAAGAACTGTCGTTCGCCAAGACATGCGACACTTGCCATCTCAGCTGCCGTTATATTCCCTTTTGCTGCATCGCAAGCTGCAATAACTTTGCTAAGACGCGTATAGTTAAGATCCTCTTTATGCGGTAAATGCCCCAAAAAGAACGCGTCCAGCAGCATCGCTATCTCTTCCGCTTTCTCTACGCGCTTGAAGATCGAATCCAGTTGCAGCAAGCCTTCGTCTCCGTATTCTTTGGCAGTCAATACCTTTCCGGCTAACTGTTGCAGGTCGATACCTAACAAGGCATACATACCTCCTGGTTCAAAATCCATCAGCATACCTTCAAACCAACCGCTTACGGTCGTCAAACCAATCGTCTTCTGATTAGCCCCCACGATGGTCAAACCGTCCGATTCCACTCCGCAGAAATCCGCTACTACGTTCCGCATGAAGATAAAACTGCCATAGTTCGGTAGCAGCGGTTGTACGTGCTTACCGTTCACAAACCGCGGGTCGTCCGAAGGAGGAGTCATCGTGTCTGTGGAACCTTCCGCGCGCACGAACACATAACGCGTGATGTACGGCCGTAAAGCCTCAGTCGGTTGTATGATCTGAAAAAGCATATTTAGAATAAGGTCAGTTGTCGGTTTTCGAAAATCTTATAGCCCACTTCACAGTTGATGCACTCGTGATGTTGGCAATAGTTCTGATAGAGATGCAGTAGTGCTTGCGTATCTGCTGCATTTTTTACTTCCTGTCCTAATACCCGCCATTGACGAACAATCGTGTTATTCTCGGCAGGAATCTTCTCCATTAGCCTCAGCACCTGTTCTGCCTTAACCGCGTTGGTTTGATGGATCGCATACGCGTATTTATAGGGGATAACGGTATTTATCAACAGGATATCAACACTACTCTTCCCCATTTGTGGCACAGCAAACAAAGCCTCCAATTCCTTCAAGTCATCCGTATCCAAGATCTTACTCAGCAGGTTCTCCGACTGATGAATGAGCTGCGCAAACTGCCGGATCCGCAACTCAGGACTATTTTGCGGCCTCAGCCGTGCATGTTTCCAAATACTACCATCCAAGGGCGTCAATCCGAACTTAACCCGCAGAAAATCATACTCTTTCTGCAACTCCGGTTCATTGATTAAGCCTGCTTGACCTAACAGCAGTGCTGTTAACTGAAACAGACTGTTCCGGTGTTTCTGCAGACAAGAGAGCGGAGTGTTAATGGCCAGTTCCTCAAACGGTACACTATTCGTATGGAACCCGAAGTTACGTGCCATAGAGATATACAACGCGTGTTCCCAACTGCCTTTCGTGATCTCTAAGAGTCGCGTAATAGATGCCCGTTTGCATTCCAGACGTTTCCGCAAAAGCGTCTTGCGCCAACCCTCTGTCAGCAATCGCGGATCGTGCAATAACTGCTCCGCACAACCGATTCGGGCGATGGCACTGTCCATCTTTTGTGCGGACTCAAAAAGAGCACTCAGGTAGTCTTTATCACTCGGGTAGTTCAACTCGCATTGCGGTACCAACTCACCTTTCGAATTATAAATCGGTTTGTCGGCCGTGCGAACGACGTGTAAGATAATATTGTCGTACGCCTTGTCCAATTGATGACGATGCTTGATCCAATCACTCGAACAGACATGAATCTCGATATTCCCTACCCATTCTTTCCCATCTATCCGAATCCGGGCATGGCTGTAGTCCGGACCTGCATCGCGGTTGTGCTCACCTACAGATACGATTTCCACCGACTTTCCGTCCGTGGTGCGTTGTTCATATCCCGCCCAAAGGCAATGTTCCCAAATATAATGCAGTATGATTTCCGGCATAA
>AUXO016563523.1_pt1 | contig 12345 bp, 10 predicted proteins | sample 768731 | NCBI WGS metagenome assembly AUXO01 (sample SAMN02715735, study PRJNA202380) | gut metagenome | biome: sheep rumen | host: Ovis aries | place: New Zealand: Palmerston North | reverse complement strand
ATTTCCTGCCGTTCCTAAAATTCTGAAGGTAGGGGGGGATATTCAAAAAAAAATATTTAAATAAAAATAGGTAGGTTATTAGCCTACCTTCTTTTTAATCTTCTTTCATATATTTGTAGTTACCTTGGTTGTCTTTTTTATATCTTTCTAGGAATTTCCCACTAAATGGTATTTCTACTATTTTGCTTATTCCTTTGGGCTTATCACCTTCTAGTGCTACCATTCCATTCTGTAACCAAGCTTCGTATATCTTTACACATCTTTGACTTCTTTTTATTCTATAATATCTTGGTAGTGCTGTTTTAATTTTATATTGGTGTTTTGGGTAAATTGTTATTATCTTTTCGTTACCGTTAACACGTTCCATTACTGCCTTATCGATTACTTCATTAATAATTTCACGTCTTACTTTATCTTCTGTAATGTCTGCTATATTTTCTTCACGTTGTGCAATAGTACTAGCATCTTCAATTTCTGACAATCTTTTTAATTTAGATATTTCATTTATTATTTGTAGTTTTCTTTTTTCAATTTCTTTTTGTCTAGCTGTTAAATCTTCTGCTGCTTCATTATAAATGTTTTCTGACACTTTGCCATCAAGTAACTGTTTAAGGGCTTTTTTCTGTTTGGCTTGGTTATCTTCTAAAATTTCGTTTATGTTTTCAAGTTGCTTTTCTAGTTCTACTATCTGCTGTTCATACTGCTCTTTATTTGAAATTTGCAGATTAGCCAATTGTAAAGCCTTTAACTTAATTGCAACATCCCACACTATAGAGTCTACTGCATTTAGGTTAACCACTTCTAGTTTGCCGTTATGGGTACGATAAACACCCCTATTACCGCTTCCGTTCATTGTGCAATTTGTTACGCTGTCATATATCAGACCCTTAGCAAGATATACATTTTTATCTACATTCTTCGATAGGCTTTTACCTTTTTTCATTTTTTCTATTGCTTTATCTTGCTGTTCCTCAGTTACAATTGCAGGGTATTTTCTATCCGTTCTTCTGCCACTGTAGGCTAGTTCGCTAAGATAACGTGCAACACGTGCAGAACCGCCTTTAATCTGTTTTAGATAGCCTTTATTTACAAAATCATTATAAAGTGTTTGTAGGCTTATTGGCTTAGTTGTATAATCTTCGTAAAGTTTTCTAATTATTTCGGCTTCTTCTTCTTTTATTTTTATTGTTTTATCTTTGGCTTTATAATAGCCAAACATTACTTTACTAACATCTACTTTACCTTCTTGTTTAAGAAGTGCTTTTGCGCTTTGGAAACGTGCCTTTTTAACCTTCATTTCCATTTCCGCACCATAAGCCAAAAACATTAGCAACATACTTGTTAATTCATCTTCTACTAGTACACCTTTATCGTTTTTTCTGAGTGTACCCATTTTGTGAGGGTTAAGGAATACAAGATTCACACCTTTACTTGTAAGGTAGTCTTTAATAGATAGAACAACGCTAACACGTCTTGCAAGTCTATCTACTGCAAAACAATAAACAGCTTCAATTGAAGGATTAGCAGATATTAATAACTTCATTTCTTGCAGTGTTTCACGTTGTTCTTCTGCAAGTTTAATAGCTGATTCTTTACCCTCTACTACTTGTATTTCACTAAGTTTGTAACCGTCTGCAATTGCGTTTGCAATTACTTCTTTTTTTTGTGCTTCCAAGTCTTGTAAGGCTGTGGAAACTCTCACTAAAACTATAACTTTCTTTGCCATATGAAATATAATTTGTAAATTTGCAGGCAAAGATACAAAAAAAATTTTAAAGGTAGTCTAAAATAACATTATTTATAAACTCTGTTATATTAGATTACCTTTAGAAAACACTTTTTAACTATAAGTTAAATCTGTAACAGTCCGTGAAGAACTGTTGCAGACACTCACTATAAACGTTTCCCTTGATAGATAGAACACGTTGTTTAAATTAGCCTTGCAAGTACTCTATAAGCTGTTCCTTTGTCATTCCAGTACTTTCAATCAAATTGTCAATCTTTTGGAATTTCTTTTCTTGTTCAATTTGGGCTTTAAGTTGCTGTAACCTTGGTAACAGTTCATCTGCACTGATAAGCCTACGATTGTCTTTATCACCTGTAATAAGTCCACGAACTAAAGCAAGGCATTCTTCTTTCTTGCTTCTTTTCTCTTTTGCTGCTTGGTACTTAGTGAACTCTTCTTCAAGTACTGTTACCAATTGGGTTTGATTTTGTGCTTGGAAAGTCTTACCGTTAACAGTTGGAAGTTTGCTAGTTTGCAAAGTTCTTAGATACTGCTTAATTGGTTCTGAAACATTACGTGCTTCAAGACATTGTGCAATAGTGTAATTTGCCATCGTTATACAATTTTAAAGTTAAACATAAAAAATATATCGTGGCAAAGATAGTAAATAATATTGAACTAGTCAAATATTATTTTAGTTTTTTAACCATTTCCTGCGCTTCTAGGGTGCTTAAATCAGTTTTACTTACTAAGTACCCATTCTGATAAAAATAATCGTTCTTAGAGCTTTTAACGCTGAAATTAGAACGACTAATTTTTAAGATTCTTGCAGATAAAGCTGAATCACAACTTTTTTTAATAAGTTCACCATTTGAATTATATATATTAAATCTCTTTCTCTCTCTGCGTACTCTTCGGCTTAAAATAGTAGTTGTCTTGTATAATTCTCTTGCTACATCTGTTGTATAATAGTTAAGGGAAACTAGTTTATTATTGATTCGTCTGTCTTCTTTATAAAGTCTGCTATTAACATTATCATTATTTTCGTGAAAAGCCCATTCTTTTAAACTTTCGTATAGACTAACTAGTTTACCATCTTGATTGTAGCAATAAACTAGCTTTGATGTTTTAACGAATATATTGCCGTGTTCAATTGCCATTTTGTAAAGGGCAAAAGCAACATCTTGTTTTAATTCTTCTTTGCTTAAAAGAAATTCGCAATAAATCCAATTGTTATCAATATATTTTGAGATAGTTGTACTATTGCCATTTAAACTATTTGCACAATCTTTCAAATTATCATAAACGTGTACTAGTTCACCTTCTTTATTATAAGCGTAACAAGTATGACTGTTTGCCCTCTGTTTTACATATTTGTAGTTTTTAAGATATTCTTCAATATCTCGTTTTGTTTGTTCTACCAATTCATCCCACTTCTCCCAATTAACTTTTCCTTCATATAGTTTCTCTAAATGTTTTATGAAGTTTCTAGTTATATCTAATTTCTTTTTCATTCTGTTTCTTTTAATATAAATATAAACAAAAAACCGTTTGTTCTCTTTTTTTATGTATTTAAGAACAAACGGAAAATAATATATTAATCTAAATGAATACCTACCTACTGTTTTAAACGCTGTATTTGTCGCTCTATCTCATTCTTTGCCCTTGTGTCAAACTCAACCCACTTACTTTTGAAGTAAACGTTAGCACCAACTAAACCGCCACCAATAACAAAGCACTGAGCGATATATATAAGTACACCTGTAGCAATATTAAAAGCATTCAAGAAGAAACTAAGGAAAGCTAATAAAATACCGCTGCCAATGAGTGTAAATGCTGTGTAATAGCTTACACGGTCTTTTACGCTTAATTCATTCCACTTCATTACGTCTTTCATTTTAATCAATTCTTTATATATAAATACTCACAAAAAATAAAAGTGGGTGATAAACCCACTTTTTTTAGTCACAGTTGAAACATATCCAATATAAGCCACAACTTATAAAAATTTCAGATTCTCCACCAAAATTAACTGAAGCTTCTTTTCCTGTATCGGCTTGCCATATAAATAATTTTTCTGAAGTGTGTCCGCTTACATAAGCTATAGTATTATTAATTTCTCCATTTTTCACAAAATAGAATTTACCTGGGCACGTTGAGGGCTCTGGCAAATATAAAACCCTTTGTGCATCATTATTTCCTACTACAGTTGAAAAGAATATCATACAGTCATCTGTAGTGGCTGTGCAAGCTGTAGTATTTACAATTCTATATGGTACAGTACTACTTATATCGCCCCAATGTGTTGAAAAGTTAGTTGAATTGCCAACATTATAAGTGTTTCTTTGGATTTTACCATTATAAGCACGTATTGCGCTTGAACCGTTTCTAATTTGCGTAAGGTCACTACCAAACCAATTATATTGCGTGTCAGTTGCTGCTATAACTGCGCCATCTGTTGCAAGTCTGATTATATTAGTTGTTGGTGCGTAACTGTTTACGTAAGCATTCCAATAGAATTTTCCTGTATAAGTTCTTGAATCTGCTGCAAGGTTTAAGGTAACTGTAAGTGTGAAGGTATAACTACCATTGTAACTAACACTACTTAAAGTGTTATCTGGGATTCTCCATTCATAAGGCCACTTATCTGAGTTTTTAGTAGCTGTACCAGTTTTAGAAGTTACTGTACTGCTACCGCACTTTACAACATAACTATAACTAGCACTTGTAACATTTGTGTCAAATGGGTGTGTATTGAACCAACCACTAAAACCCATATTACTTAGTAACAATTTCTGACCTGCTTTTAAAGTACCAAGTGTTTTGGCTGCAAATGTGTGTGTTACTGTTGTTTGACCTGTATTATAGCTAGAATCTTCTTGAATTCTAATACCTTTATTTACACCAAAATCAAAATTAGGTAACGTTCCAAGCGTGTTATTTTGGATATTGATTTTAGGGTTGCCATAATTATCATTAATTATAATACCGTCATTTGGGTCTGATAAAATAATGTTTCCTGTAAATTCTGTTTTATCTGCATCTATTGTGATGTGGTTGTTAGTGATGTCTATACCTGTCTTTTCAAGATTGTTATAAACGTTTAATTCAATTTCATCTGCTGTTTGCGTAAGTTCTGAGTGTACTACATAATCATTTTGTATATTTTGAACACTAGTTGTTAAACCACTTGCAGTTAATTCTACATTTGCAACCCTATTTGTGACTGTTGTAATACCACTATCTGTATAAGCGTTTGAATCTTGAACGGCTGCTGTGATTGCGTCTTGTTTGACTTGGAATATTGCGCCAGCTTCAAAAGTAACTGCCAATGTTGCAGTATATACTATTTCATTATCTTTTATTAATTTAATAGTATAAGATTTTTGTGGGTTTGTCTGCTTACTGTAGTTTGTGCGGTAACTGCTATTGTTAATTACAAACTTTGTATTTTCTGTATTTGTAAGATATACCCTATCACCATTATCTCCAAACAGTCCACAAGTGTAACCGCTTAAATTATCTACTGTTATAAGTTCATCACCTTGGTATTTCAAAACCTCTGCTGAAACGAACAACTGCAACACATCTTGTACTGTTACATTAGCTATTGCTTTTTCAAACTTCAGTGCATATACACTTGTAGCGTTATCCCTTATATATTCAGTAATATTAGTGCCACTTACAGGTGATTCCGTGTTTATTACTTGGAAGTCACCTATAAAAGTATTACCATTTGCTGCGATAACGTTCATACGGTGTTTACTTAAATCGTAATCGTTTATTCCTTGGTATTGCACAATAGAAGGTGCTTTAAGACCCTTGTCTAAGAATTGGCTATTATAAGCACTTATTATAATGGCTGCTTGTCTTGTGGTGTCTGTTCTATTACCTAACATTACACAGTTATCACCTGCCTTTGGTGCTGATATACTATATTGGTCGCAATCTGTGCTAGATAGGTCAAAATAATGGCAGTCTGTTAACTCATTATCAATTACGGCTTGTGTGCTACCAGTGGCTGTTACTTTGCGCCAATAATAGGTATTAGAAACATTATAAGAAGTTCCTGTTGCTACATTAAAGGTTTGACATACAACTTGGTCGTTAACTTCAAAACAGTTATATATTTCTTTTTTACCGTCTTTCGCTCTGTAGTAACATCGCCAACCGCCACTTATTTCATCTACTTTATCTACAACAGCGTTTGCAGGTGTTATTATTATTTGACCTTGTGACGCTTTAATTTCATCTATTATTAACTTGAAAAAGTGTGCTGCCTTGGTAACTGTAAGATAGTCAACTGTTATTTCATCAGATAAAAGGGTTTTAATATAACCGCTAACTGCTTCTAATTGATTAGTTGAAATAGTATTACTTGTAATAGCTGTTATACTACCAAAATCTGCATATATGTTTTCTATATACGCATTATTGCCACTTATTGTAGGTGAATATACATAATTATTAAAGGTTGCATTATCGCCACTGTAAGAAGGTGCTATTACACTATCTTTTGTAACCTCAAAAAGATTGTGACGGTTTACATCATCAGTACCGTCACCAACTGAAAAGAAGGTTTTATTTGCTGTGGACTTATTGAATATACCTACACTTAATTCACCTTCATTTTTGGTTTGTGTTTGCGTACCTATTGCCACACTATTCAAACCTTCAGCTTTGTTTAAAGATTTTGTTGGTATAAGTGTATTTGCTCCTAGTGATTGTTTCCAAAGCTGTGGCTCTTGCTGTTGTGCTTCCGCTGTTGCAGATTGCACAATAGATGTAATACTACTATTATTACTAGTTACTGTGCTACCTTCTTTTGGTCTGTTGTATTTTATTATTGTTTCCATATATTAGCCTTTTTCTACAATTACAATATTACTTAAATCATTATAATAATCAATTGCTTGGGAACTTACTATAAATTTCTTTTGCCCTAGCCATTTATCAGTAAGAATTGCCCAAGGTTTGATATTGTTCTTTAAAGCAAGTGATAGCCTTATCTTTGGCTGTTTGTACTGGTTGCAAAGCCTATTAATATAGTGTTCTTCTTGTACCAAATTACTTGCAAACGCTTGGTTGTAAGTTTTATTTAAGAATTGGAATTTGTTATTAGACTTGTAAGCTACACTAGAGAAGTTAGGATTTTTATTGTCATTCGTGCAAATTTTAAACTCTATTTCATCTAGTTCTTGTACGTGGTTATCATCTATAACATTTGTATAAACTGTATCTGTATTGTTTCTATCACTAAATGTTGGGTCACCTATTATTGCTTGTACGTCAAAATCTTTTAGAAACACTCTAGAATGTTTGTACCATTGTCCTTCATCATCACCACTGCTTGTAGAATGGTAATTCGGTGTGAATGGTGAATAAATTGTTATCTGTGGTAAACCGTTCATTATTTCGCCTGTTGGAACTGGTATTGCGTAACCTTTTTTATCTGTTCCAATTCTCCAATTTACAGTATTTATAAACTCGTTGTTTTCAAACATTAGTGCGTCACTTCTACGTTCATCGTCGCTACTGTCATCCCTCATATATGGTAACTTAAATGTAGAATTTGTAGTAGTCCATCCGCTACCATTCCAATACTGATTACCCCATTGTAATTTACAAGATAAATAAGTTTGACCTTTGTCTATTGAATAACGACCTTCTGAAATGTCTATACCTCCTGCAATTGGATAAGGGTCTTCATCAATGTAATGAAAGTTATAATGCCCTTTTATTATTAGATAAGCGTTTTCACCACCAAATAAAGCCGTTAAATCGTTAGTCTTTGTAGTTAACCAAGGTTGATTAGTTTTTTTGTTTGGATTGAAAAAACATACATAATTACTAAATGATGGATTGCTTACTTCATTTGCTGCAAGCCATTTATCCAATGTTTCATAATTAACTTTACCGCCCCAAATATAATCTTGCCAACTACCAATTAAAGAGTGGTCTAACTTTTTCACAAAGAATTTAGCAATACAACTACCTTCCATTGTCTTAGTGTCTGTGTAGTTGATTTCACTAGGGCAAACAAAATTGTAATTGTCATTCTTAAAATACTTAACAAATACTACGTGAAAATCACTCCAATCATCATCGTCAGGACTCCAAACCCTATCAATTAGGGCTTCCATATTTCCATCTGCACCTGTTACAACCTCGCCAAACATACCATTACCTATATTTTCTGAAGATTGCAGTGCAGGGTCTGAACTCTTAGTTATGTTTTGAAGATTATCAAACATATTTGGTATTACACTATCAAACGTATAAAAATCATCTTTAACACTTACTTTATTATATACATTGTCAAGTGATATTGTATTTTCTGCACCTCTGTAGTCATTACCTGTTATTGGCAATGTACTTGTAAGCGTTGTAGAAGTATAAGCACTAGAACCAACATTATATTTGTAATAAGTGTTTTTATTTGCTTTAATTGCGTCATAATCTAACATATATACACTATCACCATCTGCAACACAAACAAGACCTAAGTATTTGCAAATTTCTTCTAGCACTTCCTGACAAGTCCACGCTACATCATTATCTGTTTCATTATCTTTCTTTTCATCAAAAAAGTTTTGTTCACTTACATACAATTCATTTAATATAGGTCTTGTAGAAGATTGTGTTAACTTGGTGTTATTGCTAACATATAGATTATTATATACTTCACACTTTGCAAGTACCTTATTTACTATATCAATAAATGGTAGCACTTTCTTATTATCTGAATTATACTTATAATACTGCAATATACTTAATCCGTCTATACATTCTAACTGTATATTGTCGTGTATTTCAGAATATCCGTTATTATATAGTACAGGTGTTGCAAAACCATCCCAAACAGTTACACCACTTTTAGATAGTGTTACCCTTGTGCCATTGGCTTCACCACTGTATAGGTCAAACATATAATCAGTTTCACCACTTGCTATAATACTAACTGTTGCAGACTGGTATTTTACACTTTTATAAATATTTTCCTCGTCTTCATCCATTTCCGTTACAAATGGTGGCACACCTAGAGTTATTTCCCTAGTTGTACCACTATTATGATTGGTGATTATTGATAAGTCATATTTGTCACCACTTAAACTATAAAAGTTACTTGTGTATCTCATTATCTAACTTTTTTTATTTTACCTTATTCATCACTGAATTATAATTGTGAAGAACACCGTGTAGGTCTTTACCGTGGATAACAAAGTTAACATTACCACCAAGACCACCAACTGCACCCCTATCTAATAGGTTAAACAAATTAGATTGCTGGCTTCCGTTCAATATCATTTCCCCACTATTAACCCTTGCTAAAAGGTTATCACCACTATAGGAATTACCGCCAATAATACCACCATTAGCGTAACCGCTTAAACTGTGTATTTGTGCAATAACTGCTGCAACTTGTGCAAGTCCTGCTACTGAAAATCCAATCCAAGCCCAAGGACCTAAAGTTGCTGCTTGTTCTGAAGCTGCTGCATAACCTGCTATAACGTTTGCAATAGCTTGTGCAATAATACCAAGTACATCTAATTCTGGAAGCTCTAACGATTGCCCAAGACTGCTAAAACTTGCACCTAAATCACCTACAACACTACTAACATTACTAAGCGTTTTTTCTGCATCTGTTTCAATGTGTACTTCTACCTTTTTAAGTCCTAGTGCTTCTAATGAAGCGTTTATTTTATCTATCATTTCTTGGGCTTCTGTTGCAGACTTGATTACCCCCATATCGTAAAGGTCTAAAACATCACCTATTTTATCTTGTGCGTTCTGATATTGTTCTGCAAGTGAAGGTGCATTTATATTAATATCCTTTGGGTTTAGTTCTGTTGGAGGATTGCCTAGAAGGTTGCCAGATTTAAATACAGATAAATCTGGTTTTAATGATGTGTTCCTAGGGTTAAGAAGATTATCAAGCTGCCTTTGTGTTACTTTAATTTCGTCTTGTAGTTTCTTTATTTCGCTACTGTCAACTTGAAATTTAATTTGTTTGTTTAATTCTGCAATGTGATTTTCTAACCATCCAACAGATTGTACAGCATATTCTACAGTGTTTTTACTTGTGCCACCACCTTTACCACCTGTATTATTTTCTGTGTTAGTTGGTGCTACTTGTGGCTGTCTGTTGTGTAAATCGTTTGCTTTTTTTACATAATCGGCACGCATTCTAACGACTGCTGCAAGTCTTTCTTCTAGCCTTGCTTTATTGCCTTGTCCTATTGCGCTTTTATCATTACCTAGTGCTGCAATTTTAAACTTAATATTATTGATAGTTTTATCAAAGGCTTTTAATTGCTTATTATAAGTATTTAGTGCTTTTTGTCCTTTACCGTTACCTAAGTTTCCTATCATCCTATCGATTTTTTTGTTACCTCCTAATAAATCGTATTGATTCATTATCCTACCTAGTTCAGTAAATTCATTTATTAATGGTCTTAGGCTGTTAATTGCCTTTAAAGCACCAATTTCTATTGAGTGCCAAAAGTTGCTACTTGTTTCCGTTAATGGCTGAAATGTTCTACCTAATTCTTCTAACTCATTTTGTAATTCTACTTCTTTTTTCTTTGCTCTATCTGCTGCTGTTTCAACATAACCGCCAGCTGCTTCCATTTTTTCCTTAATAATTTCAGCTACTGCTGTTGTCATATCACCGCCATCTTTCATTTTTTCTTTGATTGCGGTTGCAGAAATACCAAGATTGTCAAGAATTGGCAAAGACTTACGTCCAAGACCTGTTACAATAGAATCTACCATATAATCTATAGATTGCCCTGTGTCTTTCGCCTTTTGTTGCGCAAAAGCAAGAAAACTGCCCATTTGGTCTAAATTTAAATTGAAGTCGTTAAACTTCACTGCTTGCTTCATAAGCTCTAAATCTGTTACAGTTCCGTGTGTTTCTTTTCTAAGATTTTCTAATAAATCGCCTTTATTTAGACGTTCAAAGGCTAATCTAATTCCTTCACCTTCCATTGCAAGTTTAGAACCTTCTTCAACTGCATTTTTAAACCAAGAAGCAAGTTGAACACCACTTGTAAAAGCACCTAAAGCACCGCCTAATTTGCCAACGGATGCAATAATAGAACCAAGTGAACCATTAAAGCCTGTAGCCCTCTGTATCATTTGACCCATTGAACTATTAAAGCCACCGCCTATTTTATTACCTTGTGCTTTAAGTCTGTTTACTTGCTTAATTACATCATCTATTTTTTTATCAAAGTGTTGTGTAGATAATATAATTTCCTCTTTTAATTGATTGTTTGCCATTATTAAATTATTCCTTGTTCTTTTAGTTTCTTTTCTCTTTCAAGTGCCAAAGCCTTTATTGTCTCAACATCATCTAAAGTTAATGGTTTTACTTCAGTCTTCTTTACTGTCTTTTCCTTCTCCCAAGGAAAAGTAATAATATCATTTGGTTTTAGTTTCTTCTTACTGTTTGTTTGGGCTATTAAATAACTTATCATCCTTGTTTGTTCCCAACTGTCCTTAACTCTTAGATGTAATGAATTACAGATAATAGAAAGTTCATAAGGTTTCATTTTATCTAAAAAATATTCTACACTACAAATCCCAAACTGTACTACTACCATTTGAAATAATTCAGTATAGGTTACTACCTTATCATCTACTTCTTTGCTTTCTTTTTTTTTGCTGTTGTGCTTTCAATATCTGAAACTTTAACCAACCATTCTGTAAACTCTTTAACCGCTGTTTCGTTTTCGTCTAGCCAATCTATAAATTCATCATAACTAATTTCCATATCACAAGAAGCAATAACGACGCAATAAAAATACATTATAGTTTCTGAAATAGTCTTAGGGTTAAATGGTTTTTGTGTGGCTTGCTCGTAAGCTATAACACTTCTAAATGTTTTCTTTAGTTTAATTTCTGTGTCTTTAATTTTGATATTCATAATATTACTTTTATTATAAATAGTTTTGATTTACGAAAAATCACAGATAAATGAAAAAAGGTTTGCCATTTTGTGACAAACCTTTTTGTTTTTATAATTTTCAATTTAATTTCCTGCTGGCTTTGACTTTGCTAGTGCTCCGTGTCCGTTAAACTGTACTGAATAAGTTGCTACACTTCCGTTATCTGCTGTAAGGTCAATTGAAGATATAGTAACTTGTCCTGTATACATATCGCCTGCTGAAGTCCAACCGCCTGTTGGTACTACGTGCCCTTCTGCATCTGGTGCTGTCTTACTGCCCCAATTGCCAACAGTTGAAAAAGCAAGGGTTAAAACAGTCTTGTTTAACATTGCATCCACAAGTTTATCAAATTCAGATACTATAAATAAGTTATCAGATTGTGCAGTCCAAGTAATTCTGCCTGGGATAGTTGAATTAAAGCCCGCACTGTCTTTGCAACTTACGTCAATATCATCACTTGAAATATTAACGCTACAAGATGTTGCACAAGCCAAAGTTTTACCGCTTAAAAACAACTGTATTTGCTCTCCTAAAATATTAGCCATAATCGATTATGTTTTAGTTTAATTATTATTATCTGTTGTGTTGTTTGATTCCTCTGAATCGTCTATATATTGTATATTGATTTTCGCTGAAAATTGAAGTTGCTGTATATAGGTATCTTCT
>AUXO010529386.1_pt1 | contig 12345 bp, 19 predicted proteins | sample 768731 | NCBI WGS metagenome assembly AUXO01 (sample SAMN02715735, study PRJNA202380) | gut metagenome | biome: sheep rumen | host: Ovis aries | place: New Zealand: Palmerston North | reverse complement strand
CTAAAAACACTCTTAAATTAAGCCAAACAAAAAGAGCAATTGCTTGCTCCTTCTGTAGAAGAATATATGAGATAGACAGGATTATGCCATATACTGATAACTACTTTTATTATACCACTAATAATTAATATATCAAGTACTTATTTAATTCTTGCATAACTATGTTTTTAACTGCTTGGTTTTCAAAGTATAATCGTGCTAGTCTATAGTGATTTTTAATTTGAGTAAACCAGAAGTTACTCCTAACTCTTGCTAGTATTGTACTTTCGTTATGATCCTCTTCATGAATAACTAATTTAATAGGACAGTTTGGATCTATATCTGCTGATATATACATAACTTGATTTTTAAAATCACGCCATACTCCATACGATTTACCATTTAAGAGTAAAATAAAGTAGAATTTAGCGTTTTTATCTTTCTTTTTAATAAATGCTTTACTATCCATTAAAAACTCGTTATCTATTGCATATTTACCGTATTTAGTACCATCAATTAATTTACCAAATCTAGAGGCTTTTTTAACCTCTCTATATTTTTCATTTTTAATATACTCAATAGCTATAGTACCTTCTTTATAAACTTTAATATCCGTATTATATGGTAAAGTAACATCAAAATAACTCATTAGAGGACAAGTACTAGATATAGCGTTACCTAAACAATAAACGCGTATATCTCTTAACCTTCCTATTGTTTCTATTAGATCCAGTATTATTTCAGGTTCGTTCTTTAGATAATGTTGTGTACTACCTTCTTTTAACATAAACTCATCATATATAATAGTATCAACATTTTCGTAACTTGATGATTTTAAACTATCGGCTGCTGATAAAGGTAAAGCATAGCCGCATATTTTATTATCAATATATAGTTTTCTAACTTTTTTATTTTTAGATATTTTAAATTCACTATTAGGAAATTCTTTTTTTATTTGCTCAAAGAATTTATTATCGTTAGTAGTACCGACTGAAGCTTCAAGATCTGTATCGTATCTTCTAATATATGCAAATTGTTTATTTTTATTTAAGAATCTTTTTACAACAAATGTTTTAAATCCGTATGTTTTACCAACGCCACGCTCACCGATTATTAAATTTAATAAAGCGTTAAAGCTAATAATACGCTTTGGATTATAAAAAATACTTTTATCCATTTTATTCACCACCTATAAAATTAGAGGCATATCATACATATACTAAAATACTATACCACTAGACAAAAGACAGTATCAGCTCTTCACTGTGGTGATATACCATCTTTTATTTTAGTTTAAATATGTATGTACACCTCTTAAAGATAAGAGTATCTAATATTTAATCAGATACAATTATATTATACACTTTACACTTTTTTGTGTCAAATTTCACTTTTTGGAACGATTTTGTTTGTAATGGTATTTTTTTCTATGATAGACTTATATCAGAGGAGGATAAAAGATGAGGGACTTATATATTAAACGCAATGAACTATGCAGCAAATCTAATAAATTACAAGTTGCAAAATGGGATATTAAATTGAGTAAAGATAAAGTTACTGATTTAATTAAAAAGCAAGATGATGTTTATAAGCGTTATAAATTTTATGATAATTATATAAAGATAAGAGGTGAAATGAAAAATGGAAAAATACTATGTATTGAGGAAAAATGAATATTATTTATCTGATATAACTATTAAAGATGGTAAACTTATAAATTTTACTGTGGATACTGAATTACGAAAGTTATATGCTGATAATGAACTTGCACATTTAAATCAAAGAATAATATTTATTGAAACTGGATTAAACTTTGAAGTTGAAAGATTTAGAAAAGAGGATCTACAATATGAAGATTAATAAAATTCATTTAGACAAGTTTAAAAGATTTAGTTATGGTTATATGTTTATGGTAAAGCGTGGAGTATTTTTATTATTTGATTTAGATACTTTAGAATATAAAGGTATATTTACTGTATACAATTATAAAGAAGATAAAGAACTAGAAGATGTTATTAATAGACTAATAGCTTTGGATTATTTAGAATTATGAAAAGTTATATATTAATATTTTTAGGATTTTTATTTATGATTTTACCTTTTACATTAATTATTGGAGTAATATTATTTAAAAAAGGTATAGATTATTTGGAGGTATAAATGAAAAAGAAAGTATATTTAACTAATATAAAATGGAAACCAATATATGAAGATAAAGGAGGAGTTACAGCTTCATTAGTTTTTAGTGATTTAATAACTTTAGAAGAATATAATAGATTATTAAATTTTACTCACTTTTTATTAGAAATATTAGGAGGTAAAGATGAAGAGTAATGGAGTAACATTAAAAGAAATACAAAATTTTTTTGAATATTTAAAGAAAAGTAAATCAGATAATGAAATGTTTATTACAATGACAAATAGTATGTGTAAAGATTTACAATTTATGATCGAAAATTTATCAAAATATAAGGATAAATTAGAAGAAGAAAATAAACAACTAAAAGAAAAAATTAAAAGTGCTGATGAATTTTGCGATAGATATATGGGTGTTAATTTAGAATTATTTGATATATACGAATTATTAAATAAAATAAGAGAAATATTAGGAGATAAAGAAAATGAAGAATAAATTTAATAAAATGATAGAGGTATATAGAAATACATTATTATATAAATATATGAATATAAAAGAAGAAAACAAAAAGATTAATAAAGAGATGGAAGATCTAGACAATAGATTTAAATCATTAATAAATTTAAAAAATATATATTTGAGTGAATTAAGAGTTAAGAATTTAGAAAACGGAAGACTAAAGAAGAAACTAACTGAAACTGAAAAAGAGTTAATTTCAATAAAAAAATATTATGATAGAAAGGCTTTTAATTTACTAGGAGCAGTAAATGAAAGATGATACATTGAAATATGTAAGTAAATTATTAAGAAAAGTAAAGCAAAAAGAATATCTAGAAATATTTATGATAATAGACCAGATAGCACGGAAAAATAATATAATCTCATTTAGTTATGATGGACAATTTTTGATGGTACAAACAGGACTAAATGATTATATAAGAGTTAAATTAAAGGAGGTGAAAGAGTGCTAAAGATAGGAATTGAATTAAAGAGCGTTGGTGATACCTTAAATATTAGATTAGTTGATCCAACAAAAAAGCAAATTGAAGCAGCTACTGAACACGAAATATTAACTGCAGATTTAATTAAAGATATGCTAAATGATAGACTACTAGATCTACTTTATGAACAAGAAAACAAAAATAAAAAAGAAAACTAAAAAGATAAGATTAAAAAATGAAAGGAAAATTAAAAATGAAATATGTAAAAAGCGAACAAAAAGAAACTAAAAAGGAAAAATTTGATTTAAAGGAGTGCTTTACTCTTTGGAGTAATACATCAAAGGAAGGTAATAAATATCTAACAGGTTTTGATTTTAATCATAATAGAATTATAGGATTTTATAATAAAAAGCAAAACGATAAACAACCTTCAGTAAGAATATACGGAGTAGATGATGAAGGAAAGACAACTCAAGAGGAAATAATTACTTTATGGGATACTACTTTTAAAACATCTGGAAAGAGTGGTTTAAGTGGTTATACTAATGAAAAAGAAGGTTTAATTGCGTTCTATGGTGATGAAAGCGATACTAAAAAACCTTATATCAAAGGATATTTTACTAAAGAAAATTAATAGATAAACTATTATATAAATTAATAAAAGGGGCGTATTGATTTGTATAGAATTGTACGCTCTTTTTATTTATAATATATTGTAGGAGGTGAAATTATGAGTTTTAAGTTTTCTAAAGAAAATAGTAAAGAATTGCAAAAAGCTATAAATAATTTTAATGCAAAAATAAAGCGTTTAGAAACTGTTGATAGAGAAATTGATATCCCTGAAAAAGAAAACATTAAAGCTATTATGGATAGAGTAAATTCTAAATGGGATTTAAATCGTGAAATTGATAGACTAGAACGCTTTACTAAAAGAAACGCTGAAGATTTAATACAAAATAAATCTGGAGTAGTTATGTCTAGATGGGAATTTGAGAATATCCAAAGAGAACAAAAAAGATTAAATGCTAGATTATTAAGGGATATAGAAAGATACTCTAACTTAACTCCAACTGAATTTGGTAAAGCGCAAGAGGTAACTTATGCGCAAATGGGCGATGAAAGATTAAGCAATTTAAAAGCAAGACAAAAAGCAATATCAAACAAAAATATAATGAAAGCTAATAGAGAACAATTAAAAAGTTTACAAACATTAATAAATAAAACATCTGCAATATATAGAAAAGACAAAGAGGTATTTTATAATAATTATTTAGATGGAACATTATTAAATACTGCTTATTTTATTGGTTATGATAGCGCTAAAATACAATACATCAAAGATAAACTAAATGAACTAACTCCAACGCAATTTAATAAAGTATTTGAACAGGAACAAGCTTTAAGGGATATCCAGTTAAGATACGATTTAACTAAAGAAGATGGAATTAGTCCAGAAATATTAGAGAACGATATAACACCATTATTAGATAACTTATACAATAATATAGACCAGATAGTAGATAGTTATAAGTGAGAAGATTTACTGCTGACTTTGAAACTAATGTAAATGAAAAAGACTGTAGAGTGTGGGCGTGGGCAATTTGTGAAATTGGAAAGCCAGAACATTTTATGTACGGAAATAGTATAGAGGGATTTATTAATTGGTGCGCTAATAAAAAATATAATTATACTGTGTATTTCCATAATTTGAAATTTGATGGGGAATATATATTCAATTATTTATTAAAAAACGGATATGAGTTAATAACTGATAAAAAAGATAGGAAAGACAAAACATTTACCTGCTTAATAAGTGGTATGGGACAATTTTACTCAATTGAAATATACTTTAAAGTAGGTAATCATAGAGTTAATAAAGTTACTATTTATGATAGTTTAAAAATACTAAATATGAGTGTTGATGTAATAGCAAAGCAATTTGATTTACCTATTAGTAAATTACAAATTGATTATAAAGAATTTAGGGAAATAGGACACGAACTAACGGAAGAGGAAATTGATTATATAAGAAACGATGTAGAAATAATGAGTAGAGCTTTAGATATAATGTTTAATTTAGGTTTAACTAAAATGACTATTGGAAGTTGCGCTTTAAATAACTATAGAGAAACTATTAAAAATTTTAAAATGTATTATCCAGAACTACCACTTGAAATAGATATGGATATGCGTAAAAGCTATAAAGGTGGATTCACTTATTTAAATCCATTATATAAAGAGCAAGAGGTGGAAGAAGGTATTGTACTTGATGTTAATAGTTTATATCCTAGTGTTATGAAAAACGCTTATTTACCATTTGGTAAGCCTATATATTTTAGTGGTAAATATGAAGATAGTTTTATTTATCCATTATACATACAAAGGTTATCCTGCAGCTTTGAATTAAAAGAAGGTAAAATACCTACTATTCAACTAAAGAATAATCCATCATATAATCCTACTGAATATTTATCTAGTAGTAATGGGGATATAATAACTTTAACTTTGACAAATGTAGATCTAAAATTATTTTTAGAGAATTATAATGTAGATTATTTAACTTATGATGGTGGATTTAAATTCAAACAAACTAGAGGACTATTTGATAAGTATATTAATATCTGGAGTAATAACAAGATAAACGCTAAAAAAGAAGGTAATAAAGCGCTTTATATGGTGAGTAAATTAATGCTTAATAGTTTATATGGAAAGTTTGCTAAAAATCCATATAACAGGAGTAAATATCCATATATTAATGAAACAGGGGAAGTTAGTTATCATTTAGGTGAAATTGAAGAAGGTAAAGGACTTTATATACCGATAGGAGCGTTTATTACTTCATACGCTAGAGAAAAAACTATAAGAACTAGTCAAGCTATAAGAGATTATACTTTAAAAAAGTATGGTAAAGACTACTATATTTATTCTGATACTGATAGCATACATATGCTAGCTTTACCAGAAGAAGAATTAAAATCGTTTGTTGAAATAGATGATTTTATACTTGGTTATTGGAAACTAGAGAATAAATTTAAAAGAGGTAAATTCTTAAGGCAAAAATGTTACATAGAGCAAGATTATGAAGATAATATTAATGTTACTGTTGCTGGTTTACCGAAGAGGTTAGGAAAGTATGTTAATTTTGATAATTTTAAAATTGGATTTAGTTTACTTGCTTCAGATGATAGTATAGATCATAAACTAACATATAAACATGTTGATGGTGGAGTAATGCTAGTTGAAACTGATTTTACTATTAAATAGGAGGTATTATGAAAAAGAATAAAGTTAAAAACAAATTCTTTAATACTACTGATGAATATTATAGGTTTATTAAAAAAGATAATATTAAAATCTTAAATGTACTATATACTCACAACTTAAAAATAAAAGTAACTTATGTTATAATAAAATAAAGGAAGGAGTGTATAAAAATGGAAGATATAGTTAATGTTATTATGAATAATGGTATAGGCGTTGCTTGTATTTTATATTTTATGTATTTTAATAGTACTACTTTAAAATCTATTACCGATACTATGAACGAAGTAAAACAAAGTTTAATATTATTAAATGAAAAAATAAACGATATGGAAAAAGCAATTAAATTAGATAAGTAGGTGATTTTATGAGTAACGAACAAATATGTTATAACTATTTTAAAGATGTAATGAAACTTAATACTGCTGGAGCTTGTGGTATACTTGCTAATATTAGATTTGAAAGCAATTTCAGACCTAATGTATATGGTGATAAAGGATCATCTTATGGAATATGTCAATGGCACAATTCAAGATTTAATGATTTAAAAAATTACTGTAATAAAAATGGATATAATTACACTACTCTAGAAGGACAATTACATTTCTTAGAATATGAATTAAATAAAAGTTATAAAAGCGTTATTAATTATATAAGAGGCGTTAGTAATGATAGTAACGGAGCTTATAATGCTGGTTATAAATGGTGTTATGATTTTGAAAGACCAGCTAAAAAAGCAGAAGCTAGCGTTAAAAGAGGAAATTATGCTAAAACTTATTTTAATAAATATAATGGTGGAAGTAGTAATACTGATATAAAAGATATACAACGAACTTTAAACAGTAGATATAATACTGGTTTAGATGATGACGGTATATTTGGAAATAAAACTCATAAAGCTTTAGTAAAAGGACTTCAAACTGAATTAAATAATCAATATAATGCAGGTTTAAACGTTGATGGAATATTTGGATCTAAAACAAAATCAAAATGTTGTACTATTAAAAAAGGAACTAGAGGCAATATTACTTGGCTAGTACAAGCTATGTTAATATGTAAAGGTTATTCTGTAGGTAGTAATGGTTGTGATGGTATATGTGGTAATAATACAGTTACAGCTATAAAGAATTTTCAAAGGAATAACAAATTAACAGTAGATGGTATTTGTGGCAAAAATACTTTTGAAAAATTATTTAAATAGAGGTGAATAATGGCAGTAAGTAGAAGAAGCGGCTATTATGGTATATATTATGGTAATACATATAATACTTCTAATAGTATGGCTAGAGATAAACAACAATATAATGCAAAGTACATCTGGGCAGCTTTACAAAATAATGGGTGGACTTTAAATGCTGTTTGTGGAATGCTTGGAAATATGCAAGCAGAATCTGCAATTAATCCAGGTAGATGGCAAAGTGATAGAGTAGGTAATATGAGTGGTGGTTACGGACTTGTACAATGGACACCTGCTACTAAATATATAAACTGGATAGGAGTTAGTAATGATCCCTCAACTATGGATAATAATCTATCCCGTATTAAGTGGGAAGCTGTGAATAATAAACAATGGCGTAAATCAAAACAATATCCTATTTCATTTAAAGAGTTTAAATCTAGTACTGCAAGCGTTGAATATTTGGCTGGAGCGTTTTTATATAACTATGAACGACCAGCAAAATATAATCTAGCGCCTCGTGTTAGAAATGCTCTTTACTGGTGGGATTATTTAGGAGGAGTAACACCACCTCCAGAAGATGAAACAAAAAAGCGTAAATTTCCATGGGTATTATACGCTAGGAAATTAAGAAATAGGCGTTTGACACCTATAAAATAATATATTATAATAAAGGAGGAAATTAAAAGTAAATGAAAGAAGAAATTTTAAAAGGTATAACTGATAGTATAACTTCAAAGTTAGGGGAGGAAAACTCAAGTATTATCGCTGATGATATTGGTAAGTTAATGACTGCTAATACACAGGCTATTGAAACTATAAACAGTTTAAATGAGAAAGTAAACTCCTTAAACGAAACTAATCAAAAATTAGTTGCAGCTAACGGAAGTTTATTACAGCAAATCCCTGCTGTTGCTGAATATGACAAGCGCCAAACAGAAGAGGTAACAGAAAAGAAGGCTTTTAATTTTAAATCCGTTTTTGATAAAAACGGAAATTTCAGAAAAGATTTATAGAAAGGAAATGATGTGAAATGAATAATGCTTTAAAAGAAAGCTTAAATGCTTTAAGAGAAATATCAAGCGATATTTATCATAAATATGTACCTATCATTGATGATAGTACTGATATTTCAGCTTTTGCTAATCCTATTCTAGAATATCCTATCGTAATGAACGAATTTTGTGATGTTTTAGTTAATAAGTTAGTTTATTCTCAATTTGAAAGTAAAACATTTAATAATCCTTTAAGAGTACTAGAAGGTGAAAGTATACCTCTTGGTTATTCTGGGGAACACGTGATGATAAATCCTGCTAAAGGTAGAGGATTTAATGTTAATGATTTTGCTGGATTATTATTTAAATATGAAGCTGATGTTAAAGTTGAATATCATACAGTAAATAGTGATTTACAATATCCTGTAACTGTATCTAGACAACAATTAAAGAAAGCTATGACTAGCTGGGATAATTTAGCTGAATTTATTACAAGTTTATCTAATAGTTTATATAACGGCTGCTATGTAGATGAATTTAGATTTACTAAAAATATTATAAGTGGCGCATATAAAGAAAATAGAGGAGTTATACAAACAGTTAGCGCAATATCTGATGCTGATACTGCTAAAGCTTTTGTTGAAAAAGCTAGAGAACTATATCTTAACTTCCAATTACCTTCAACTGATTATAATGCTTGGGCTAAAAATGGTGGAGAAGGTAGACCAATTACTACTTGGACTAGACCAGAAGATATTGTTATCATCATAAAGAATAGTATTAGAGCTAAATTAGATGTTGATGTACTTGCTAGTGCATTTAATATTGATAGAGCTACATTAATGGGTAATATTATTACTGTTGATAATTTCGATAGTTACGATGATGATGGTAATAAAGTATTTGATGGATCTGCTATTGTAGGTGGTATTTTTGATAAAGCTTGGTTTAAGATTAAAACTCAAGATATGTATATGGAAAGCTTTGTTAATCCAAACAACAGAACTATTCAATACTATCTAAATGTTATCCGTATGTATAATATGAGTTTATTTGCTAACGGTGTAATATTTGCTACAGCTTTACCAACTGTTGCTGCTACTGAGGTAGAAATTAAAGAAGGATCAACTCTAACTTTAACAGCTGGTGATAAAGCTACTATTAATGTAGAAACTACACCATTTACAGCTAATCCAACACTAACATATACATCTAGCGCAACTAGTTACGCAACTGTATTAAAAGATAGTGGAAATGAAAAGAAAGCTGTTATTACTGCTGTTGCTGCAGGAAGTGCTACTATTACTGTATCTGATGGAACTCATACAGATACTATTGCTGTAACTGTAAACGCTGCTGCATAATAGATAAAAATCTTATAAGGGAGGGAAACTCTAAAATAAATCCCTCTCTTATTTTAAATTAAGGAGGTAAAAATGAGTGCAATTACACCTCAAACTGAATTAAAACTTTTAAAATGTCCGATAGAAAGTGATAATCGAAATCAAATTAATTTTAATAATGCTACAGATCAATATAATTATTTTAATAGTTTACCTAAATTAGAAGTAGATAATTTTACCTATCAAAGAAAAGATAATGTTATTAGATATCCTGCTCATATTGATAGCATACTTGATTATAACTATGTTATGTACCAAAACGAAAACTATACTAATAAGTGGTTTTATGCTTTTATTACTAATATGGAGTATGTAAATGATAATATGACTTATATAACTATTAAAACTGATGTATATCAAACTTGGCAATTTAATATGCAATGGAAACAAAGCTTTACTGAAAGAGAACATGTTAATGATGATTATGTAGGACAACATACAATTCCAGAAGATATTGAAACTGGGGATTTTATAGTAAACTCTCACACAGTAGACACTAATATGGATAATATAGGAAGTGATTTATGCTACATTGTTTCTTCTGCTGTTGAAATATACGGACAAGTAGAAAACAATAAATTACCAATGGCTACAGGACAAATCTATAATGGTATTTATAGTGGTACTAAATTCTATCGTTTTGATAGTGCTGGAGTAGCTCAAGCTGCTATTGAAAGTCTAGCTGATAAAGGACAAATTGACGCTGTTAATGGAGTATTCCTAGCGCCTAAAACTCTAGCAGTAAGAAAGACTACAGGAACTCAAACATTATTTGAAATAGAAGAAAGTTCTGGAAGTAAAAACTATAATATTTCAATTAGTAAAAATTATTCTAATGTTAATGGATATACTCCAGTTAATAAAAAGGTATTATGTAGATTATATAATTATTTAATGGTAAGTAATAACAATGGAAATAGTTATGTTTATAACTATGAAGATTTTACTGATAGCTCTTGTACATTTACAGTTAAAATGGCTATTACACCAGGTTGTAGTATTCGTATGACACCTACAAGATATAAGGGAGCAAGTGAAGCAGATGAATACTCTATTAATATGGGTAAACTACCTATTTGCTCATTTCCGTGTGATATGTATACTAACTGGCTAACACAAAATAGTATAAATGTACTAGGTACTACTATTACAAGTGATGATCTAAATATTGGTTCTAATGTATTAAGTGGTTTATCAAGCGTAGGCGCTATGGCTAGTGGATATGGAGGATTAAGTGGCGCTTCTGGAGTAGCTAACTCTTTATTTGGAATAGGTAATGCTATGATAACTAAAAAGCAACACGATTTAATACCACCTCAAACTAGAGGAAATCTTAACGCTGGCGATGTAATAACATCAAGTAATAAAAATAATTTCCATTTTTACAAAATGAGTATAAGATATGAATACGCTAAAATAATTGATAAATATTTCTCAATGTTTGGTTATAAAGTTAATGAAGTTAAAATACCTAACTTAACAGGTAGATCTAATTGGAACTATGTTAAAACAATAGGAGCTAATATTGAAGGTAACATACCAGAAGGTGATTTAAACGAAATAAAAGCAATATTTAATAATGGAGTTACTTTATGGCACAATCCTACTACTTATTTAGATTATTCTCAAAGTAATGCTATAATTTAGGAGGTGATTATATGAAAGGTAAAAATAAAGTAAGAGCTAAAGATATAAGATTTTTAGATAATGCTCTTTTAAATACTCAAACTTATTATGATTATTTAGAAAGATTTAAAAAGATATGCTTATCAATGTTTGAGTGGGTAAATTTACCAAAGAGTATGAACTCTAGATATCTTGAAGAGTGTTTATATTATAAAGGACAAGCTGCTCTATTAAAAGATAATAACTATGGTTATATTAATACTCAAGCAGCAAGCAATGGATATATGAATATATATGGTTTACCTACTTCATTAAATTGTTATAGTTATGGCTATAGTGAATATAGAAACCTATATACAGGACTTGAAGGTACTGAAGATAAAGACTGCGTACTTGTTATGAATAATTGGCAAAGAGTACCAACTGCAGCAACTATTGAGTTATTTTGTCAAAGACTTGCAGAAGCTGAACAAGTAGCAGCAGTAAATATCAAAGCACAAAAAACACCAGTATTAATAGTAGTAGATGAAAACCAAAGATTAATGATGGAAAATCTATACGCTCAATATGATGGAAATAGACCATTTATATTCGGTGATAAAAATCAATTAAGTGAAAACGCTATTAAATCTATATCAACTGGAGCTGAATTTGTAGCTGACAAAGTTATGGATTATAAAAAAGCAATATGGAACGAGGCTTTGACATTTTTAGGAATTAATAATCTATCTAATGAAAAGAAAGAAAGATTAATTACTGATGAAGCTTCAAGTAATAATGAACTTATAAATTTAAATCTTCAAAGTATGCTAATACCTAGACAAGA
>AUXO016774798.1_pt1 | contig 12346 bp, 9 predicted proteins | sample 768731 | NCBI WGS metagenome assembly AUXO01 (sample SAMN02715735, study PRJNA202380) | gut metagenome | biome: sheep rumen | host: Ovis aries | place: New Zealand: Palmerston North | reverse complement strand
GTTTCTACAAAAGCTGAATATCCAAATGCTAAATTAAACCCAATCGTAGTAGGTAAGCCAGCACACTTAATTGCTAAAGAAGCTGGATTTGATGTTCCTGAACATACAAATATCCTATTAGTTAAATGTGAAGAAGTTGGCGTAAACGAGCCAATGACTAGAGAAAAACTTTCTCCAGTGTTAGCCTTAATTAAGGTTAATGATAGAGCAGAAGGTATTCAAAGAGCTAAAGAAATGGTTGAATTCAATGGTTTAGGTCACAGTGCTGCAATTCATACAAAGGATGCAGATCTTGCTAAGAGATTTGGTGATATTATTCCTGCAATTCGTATCATTTGGAATTCACCTTCAACTTTCGGTGGTATCGGTAATGTATATAACTCATTCTTACCATCATTAACATTAGGTTGTGGATCATATGGTCACAACTCAGTTGCTGGTAACGTAAGTGCCGTTAACTTATTAAACATTAAGAAAGTTGGAAGGAGAAGAAATAATATGCAATGGTTTAAAGTACCACCAAAGATTTTCTTTGAAAGAGATTCAATAGAATACTTACATCAAATGAAGGAAATGAGCAGAGTTGTAATCGTAACTGATAGATCAATGGTTGATTTAGGATTCGTTAATAGAGTAACTGATCAATTAAAGTTACGTGAAAAACCAGTTCAATATCAATTATTCTGTGATGTTGAACCAAACCCATCACTTCAAACAGTTAAGAAGGGTGTAGAATTAATGCGTTCATTCAACCCAGATACAATTATCGCACTTGGTGGTGGTTCACCAATGGATGCTGCTAAGGGTATGTGGTTATTCTATGAACACCCAGAAGTAGATTTCAATGACTTAAAGCAAAAGTTCATGGATATCAGAAAGAGAGCATTCAGATATCCTGAACTAGGTAAGAAGTGTCATCTTGTATGTATTCCTACAACATCAGGTACTGGTTCAGAAGTAACACCATTCGCAGTTATTACTGATACAGAAGAAAACAAGAAATATCCATTAACAGATTATTCTTTAACTCCAAGCGTTGCTATCGTTGATCCAAGCTTCGTTCTTAACTTACCTAAATCAGCTACAGCTGATACTGGTATGGATGTATTAACACATGCTACAGAAGCATTCGTTTCTACATTAGCAAATGACTACACAGATGGTCTTGCAATTCAAGCAATTAAGATGGTATTTAAGTACTTAAAGAGAAGTTATGATAATGGTGCTGCAGACTTTGAAGCAAGAGAAAAGATGCATAATGCATCAACACTTGCAGGTATGGCATTCGCTAACGCATTCCTTGGTATGAGCCACTCATTAGCTCACAAGATTGGCGCAGAATTCCATCAAATCCATGGTCGTGCAAATGCTATCTTATTACCACACGTAATTCGTTACAATGGTACTGTACCTCAAAAGTTATCTACATGGCCAAAGTATGATTACTACAAAGCTAACGAAAAGTATGCTGAATTAGCTAGAATCTTAGGATTACCTGCTAGCACAGTTGAAGAAGGCGTTGAATCATATGCTAAGGCTGTTGGAGAACTTGGTAAGTCAGTAGGTATTAAGATGAACTTCAAGTCTCAAGGAATTGACCGTGATACATGGTTCAACAACATTGAAAAAGTTGCATATTTAGCATATGAAGATCAATGTTCACCAGCTAACCCACGTGTTCCAGTTGTTGAAGATATGAAGAAGATTCTTGAATTAGTATACGATACAGAAGAATTCATGTAATTAAATAAACATAAATTAAAATAGACCTTATGAAGCATTATGGCTTTCTAAGGTCTGTTTTTTATAAATTAATATTTTATTTATTTTGTTTTTCAAGTATAATATCATTGTGTATTTTCAAAAAAATTAGAAATATTTTAATATTTCTCGGTGGGTAGGAGAATAATATTATGGAATCAGATGGAAAGAGATTTACAAAAAATGTAATCTTGCGTACATCTACCAATCTAATAAGAGTGGCAGCTAATATACTTGTCGCATTATTTGTGCCTAAAATTTTTGGTACAGAAAATTACGGCTTTTATAAAACTTTCACCCTATATTTAACATATTTTGGCTTATTTAACATTGGTTTAATTGATGGTATATATCTTAAATATGGTGGTAGCGATTATAACAAATTAGATAAATGTAAATTTAGAACTTTTGTAAAAGTTTTATTTTGCTTTGAACTAATTGTTGGTCTTGCCATTTTATTTATCTCTTTATTTGCTATAAATGATCAAAATAAATACGTATTCGTGTTCCTTGGTGTAAATATGCTTGCGGTTCAGTTTACTTGCTTTTTCCAACAAGTATCAGAAATTACCGAAAGATTTTCAAAGTCATCAGTTTATGATGTTTTATTTAGCATTACATCCATAATAATGGTTGTACTACTTTATATCTTTAAACAGGCAGGTTTAAGATATGACTATATTGTCTATTTGACAATGTATGTAGCATTCAATTATTTACTACTATTTTGGTATTTGGCTAACTATAAAGAATTGTTGTTTGGTAAAAGATACAAATTTAAAGATATCAAGGGTGAGTTGTTTGAATTAATCAAAATGGGTATTCCACTTTTGATTGCTAATTTTGCATCACAATTGATATTAAATATGGATAGACAAGTTGTTGATATTTATTTTTCTAAATCAGAATATGGTGTCTACGCATTCACATATAACATTCTTACTGTTTTAAACGCTGCAATATCTTCTATATCGCTAGTGCTTTATCCAGCACTTAAGCGTAAACAAAGAGATGATTTTGATGTGACTAACGCATACTCAGATGCGAATGCAACTATTTTACTTGTAACATTCGCATCACTTGCATCGTATTTTCCGCTTGTTAAAATAGTAGAATGGATGTTACCTGCTTATACAGGTTCACTTATAATTTTAAGAATAATATTCCCATCAGTTGCGATTACCGCAACTATCCAAGTGGTAAAGCATAACTTTTATAAGGTTGTTGGAAAGAATAATGTATTTTTCTTGTTTGCATTTGTTGTATTAGCCTTATCGCTTGGCGCTAATTTGATTGCTTATCATATTTTCAAAACTACAACATCAATATCTTGGGCCTCAATTATTACCCTAGGATTGTGGTATATAATAACTGAAACTTATTTTGTATTGAAATATAAAGTAAAGTTTTTATCTAATCTAATATTTATGTTGGTGATGATGGCTATTTATTATCTCTCAGCATTCCTATTACCATTATGGCTAGGCTTTATAGTTTACCTTATTTGTGATATAATTATAACGTTACTCTTTTATAAAAAGAGAATTGTTGATATCTATAAAAAAGCATTTAAAAAAGAAAAAATAGGTGGCACTAGTGAAAACAATTAGGTTTTTGATGCAAAAATTATTTAGCTATAGTGATGAAATTCTTTTGGTATTAGCCTTATTTTACAAGTTCTATATGATGTGGAATAAGATTGACCATAATGCTTTTACCATTGCTTGGCAAGTAATAGTTGGATTACTTATTGTGATTAATTTTTTAATTAAGCACTATAATAATTCAAAAAAAATTCCATTAATCTTAATTGTAGTATTATCAATTACAATGTATGCATTGTTTTGGGATTATGATTATGGAACAATTGCGCTTGCATCTATTAACTTCATAGATAAGGGCGCAAGACAATTTGTAAGATGCTTTGGTATTACAGTTTTAGCTTTTTTAAGTATTTCAATAGTGGGTTCATTAAATCACTTAATTCCGCTATTTGAAACTGTAAAGAATGGTAGAACTGTTTATGATTTTGGACTTGAGGGTTTAATAAATACTCCAGGCATGCTATATATGGCAGGTATGATTGCGGTTGTATCAACTGATAAAAAAATCATATCAAGAGTTTTAGGACTTATTGGCGCTATATTGATTTATATCTATACTGCCTCACGTTCTAGTTTCTTAGCCTCAATTATATTTTTAGCCCTTGATTTCACTAGAGTTATTAATTTAAAATCGAAACCTGTAAAGTTGTTACTTGTGTTATCTGTACCTCTGTTTTTGTGTTTTTCAATATTTGTTGCTAACAACTATGACAAAGTTGAATGGCTAAACGGATGGTTAACAGGAAGACCTGACTTATGGAAGATGACTATAGAAAACTATAAGGTTCTAACATTGAGAGGTAGTGTAATTAATCATCCAATTGATAACTGGTATATAGATCAAATTTATAGACATGGTATCGCGACTTTTATTATTTATGGAATTTCCTATACTCTAGCTATGGGTATTTCTATAAAATCTAGAAGTTATTCACTAGCGTGTGCTATATTTACTATTTTGGTTTATGGATTGACTGAAGCACAAAATGATAATATGCTTGTTAATTTTGCACTAGGAATTGTTGTAATTAAATATGTTTCTAGTAAAAAGGATATATACCTACTTAATGATTTTAAGTATATTCCATATGGGGTTATGGATTTCATCGAAGGAGTTGATTTGATATGAGACTATTATTCGATTTAACATACATTGATGAATTTGATAACTATAACTTGGAGTACTCACTACTTAGTGAAATCATAAATGATTTTGAAGTAACTGTCTTGTTAAAAAAGAAAGATGAAGATACATATATTGATAAAAAAATAAAATCACTTAATGTATTGGTTGACTATGTGTATGGTCAAACAAAAAGAAAAAAGTATAAGGAAATAGATGAAAAGTTAAATTTGAACTTTGATTATGCATTATTCCCTTATTCACCTTTTGAGCATATATTTAAAAAGAATCCTAACACAAAGATGATCTTTGCAGTTAATGATTTATTTAAAATGCTCCAATCTAGACCTAATAAAATAAATAGGTATGACTTTAGATTTGCAAAATCAAAAAAAGATTTATTTATTTTATTGTTAATGAAGGTTGTAAGAAGTACTGGAATTTATTACAATTATTTGCACTATATTTTAAGAAAAAATATCGAGAATGCGTATGAAATTACAGTACCTAGTAAGTATATTGAATCAATACTAAAAAAAGAATTTTTGATTCAAAACCCTAACAAAGTTAGAATGGTTCATCCAATGTATAAGTTATCTAAAGAGGTAACTTCAACAAAAGATGATAAGAATTTCATTTTACTTTTAGAGGGAGATAAATATTACAACAATACTGATAGAGTTATTAAAGTTTTAGATAAATTATATGGTAGTAATAGACTAAAGGTTAGAACATATGTTTTAGGTAATCCAGCCAAACATATGATGAAGCTTGCAAAGAATCAAGAGTATTTTACTTACTTTGATAATTTATCTATTGAAGATGCTAACTATTACTTTAAAAATGCAAATTTAGTAATAGTCCCATCTTTGATATCTAATTGTGAATTACAAATATTAGATGCACTAAAGTTTGGAACAAACGTAATATGTTCAAATATTGATTCGCTAAAAGAAATGTATTCACTTCTTGATATGTTTAATCCTTATGATAAGAGAGACATTGAGGAAAAGATATTATCAAATGTGAATAAAAATCAAAATGAAGCATTCATAAATCTATATGAATATCGCATAAATATTGCAGCTTTAGAGCATAAAGAAATAATGAAGGAACTTAAGGAGAAATAAAATGATTGTAAGAAGTAAAGCTCCACTCAGACTAGGTTTTGCTGGTGGCGGAACTGATGTTGCACCATTTTGTGACACATATGGAGGTTGTGTTTTAAACGCAACTATTAATATGTACTCATATTGCACAATCATTCCAAAGGACGATGGAAAGATTAAATTTTTTGCTCCTGATATGAATCAGGAGGTTGTATTAGATTCTAAAGAAAGAATTGATACATCAGGTGAATTACCTTTACATAAAGGAATCTATAACAGAATAGTGAAAGATTATAATCATGGTAAGCCATTATCTTTTGAAATGATTACTCATTCAGATGCAAGACCTGGTTCAGGTTTGGGTACATCATCTACTATGGTTGTAACCATCTTAAAAGCTTATGCTGAATGGCTAAGATTACCACTTTCAGATTATGATATCGCAGGTTTAGCCTTCGATATTGAAAGAAATGATTTAAAATTTAAAGGTGGTGCGCAAGATCAATATGCAGCTACCTTTGGTGGTATCAACTTTATGGAGTTTTACAAAGATAGAGTTGTTGTAAATCCATTAAGAATAAAAAAGTGGATAAAAGAAGAACTTGAAAATTCACTTGTAATATTCTTTACTGGTCATTCACGTGATTCAGGAAAGATTATTGAAGAACAAATCAAATCAACAAATGATAAGAAATCTGATAATTTTAAAGGTTTGCAAGAAATAAAAGAAGCGGCCTATAAAATGAAAGAATATGTACTTGTTGGTGATTTTGAAAAAATTGGTGAAGAAATTAACAATGCGTGGGAAGCAAAGAAAAAGACATCTTCATCAATTACTACAGATGAAATTGAAAATATCATTAAATATGCTAAGGATAATGGTGCTAGTGCCTGCAGAATTTCAGGTGCTGGTGGCGGAGGATTTTTAATGTGTTACTGTGAACCTTCAAAACGTTATAAGCTGATAGAGGCGCTTAATAAATTATCGGGTGGGAAAGCGCAAAAGGTTAATTTCGTATTAGAAGGTGCTGAATCTTGGACAATTTATGAAAATGAAAGGAATTATCAATGAAAGACGAAACATTAAATCAAATCGAGATTTTAACTCAAAGATATAAAGAATTACAATTCGCAAAACAATATATTATTGATTCAGTATCTTTGATTTTAGAATCTTTTGATAAAGGTAAAAAATTATTAATTTGTGGAAATGGTGGTTCAGCAGCTGATAGTGAACATATGGCTGGTGAACTATTAAAAACATTTAGAAAAGAAAGAGGAATAGATTCTGATTTAGTTGAAAAACTAAGTAAGATAGCACCAGATGAGGTTGAATATTTAATTAAGAATCTTGAACCAGGTGTTCCTGTTATTTCTTTATCTACTCACACATCATTTTTAACCGCTTTTGGAAATGATAAAGATTTTGATGCTGCATACGCAAATGAAGTTTTATCATATGGCAAAAAAGGTGATACATTATTTGCAATTTCCACATCAGGAAATTCTAGAAATATTGTACTTGCAGCGATAGTTGCGAAAAGCTTAGGTATGAATGTAATTGCCTTAACAGGTGATTTTGATTCTAAATTGAAGGAAATAGCTGATATTACTATTAAAGCTCCTGCACAAGAAACATTTAGAATTCAAGAACTACATTTACCTATTTATCATGCTATTTGTTTAGCAATTGAGGAAGAATTATACTAATTAGAAAGGGTGCTTTTTATGCAAGCTATAGTCCTAGCTGGTGGTTTTGGCACAAGACTTAGAAGTGTTGTTGCGGATAGACCTAAACCAATGGCTTTAATTAATAATAAGCCATTCTTAGAATACATATTAGACAAATTGAATAGTGAAGGCTTTAATAAGGTAGTGCTAGCTGTAGGGTATATGCACGAGTTTATAGAAAACCACTTTAAGAATAGATACAAAAACCTAGATGTTATTTATTCAATAGAAGATGAACCACTTGGTACAGGTGGCTGCATAAAAAAGGCTTTTGATTATATTGATGAAGAATATGCGTATGTGCTTAATGGAGATACGTATTTTGATATTGATTTAGTTAACATGAAAACTAAATCAAGTATTATGATTGCTTGCAAATATTTTGAAAACTTCTCAAGATATGGCAAGGTAATAATTGAAAATAATAAAATCATATCTTTTAAAGAAAAAGAAGAAAATCAAACCGGATATATTAATGCCGGTATATATTTAATGAAAAAAGACATATTTGAAGGATATAATCTTTCAACAAAGTTTTCCCTTGAAAATGATTTTTTTAATAAATACATGGATAAATTATCAATTGATGCATATCAATCAGATAACTATTTTATGGATATAGGAATTCCAGAGGATTATAAAGCTTTTGAAGAAGATATGAAAATGGATAAAGCTTTATTCTTAGATAGAGATGGCGTAATTAATATTGATTATGGTCATGTATATAAAATAGAAGATTTTAAGCTTACAGATGATATTCTTGATATAACAAAAAAATATCAAGAAATGGGATATAAGATAATTGTAGTATCTAATCAAGCAGGTATTGCAAAAGGATTATATACAAAAGCTGACTTAGATAAGTTAGATAAATATATGAAGGATTTATTTAATCAAAATGGAATTAATATTTTAGATTCATTTTACTGTCCACATAAGGATGAGGACAATTGTGAATGTAGAAAACCTAAACCAGGATTAATACTTAAGGCTAAGGAAAAATATAATCTTAATTTGAAGTTATCAGTATTAATTGGCGATAAAATGTCTGATTTAGAAGCCGGTTATAATGCGGGTATTAGAAAACTATATTTTAAAAAGACTAGATACGAAGAATATAAAGTAAATTTCAATTACGAAAGAATGTGATTACATGAAAAAAGTGTTACATATACCAAATTATTTTCCACCCCATATTGGTGGTATAGAGAAAACAAGTTATGATGTTGTATGTAGCTTGAAGGGCTTATACGAACAAAAGGTAATTTGTTTTAACCAAGATAAGGAAACAGTATATGATAATGTTGATGGTATAGATGTCATAAGAGTAGGATCAAAGATGAAGGTGTTTTCTCAAAGTATAGCACCCGATTACAAGAAAGAATTAAAGAAAGTATTTAAAGAATTTAATCCAGATATTGTAATATTTCATTATCCTAATCCTTATGTTTCTCATTTTTTACTTAAGCAACTTAAAAAATCAAATGCTAAGCTAGTATTATATTGGCACTTGGATATTGTTAAGCAAAAAGTTATTAAGTTATTCTTTGAGGCTCAAAATGAAAAACTATTGCATAGGGCAAACAAGATAATTGCAACATCTGCAAATTATATTGAAGGTTCAAAGTACTTATCTAAATTTAAATCTAAGTGTGAAGTTATAAACTCTATATCTTCAATTAGAAAAGTAGATTTAAAATTAAAAAAAGAAAAGATAAATGAAATTAAAAAAGATGCCAATGGTAAGAAGATAATCTTTTCATTTGGACGTCTTGTTAAGCATAAAGGCTTTAATTATTTAATTGAGGCTTCAAAATATATTAAAGAAGATGTAGTTATATATATTGGTGGAGATGGACCAATGTTTGATGAACTTTTAACACAAGCCAAAGACTATCCTAATGTAAAACTTGTTGGTAGATTAGATGATTATGAGCTTGAGGCTTATTTTGAATGTGCATCGTTGTTTGCATTCCCATCATATGCCAAAAATGAAGCATTTGGCTTAGCTTTAGTTGAGGCTCAGCTTCATGGGCTTTCTTCTGTAACATTTAAGATTGAAGGTTCTGGAGTTTCATTTGTAAATTTAAATAATTTTACTGGTATTGAAGTTGAAAATAGAAATGTAAAAGCATTTGCAAATGCGATTACTAGAATTGTAACTAATGATGAATTAAATAAGACTTTCTCATCTCAAGCTAAAAAAAGAAGTGAAGAATTGTTCACGTATGACGTGTTTAGTAAGAATATAAAGAATTTAGTAAGTAAATTGTAGGTGTATTATGGATAAGATTAATAAATTAATTAACCATAAATATGCAATGGCTTTTGTAACTTTATTTTCATTTTTAGCATTTATGGTTACTTTTTTAGCAACTAAAAATATTATTCCAAGTGGTGGATTAACATCAATTAATTATATCAAAGATACATTATACGGATTGATGGTATTATGTTTATTAATAGCATCTAAAGATACGTTTCTAGCTATATTTTCCATATTGCTATATCCGTTTACAATTGCTCAAGAATTTAGTGTTGATGCAACTCCAATTTCTATAATAATTCCAATATCACTTGCGATAATAGGAATTATTATTAATATAATTCGTTTTAAACCAAAATTTAAATTAGGCAAATATAATATAGGCTTTGGAATATATGGCTTAGGATTAGCACTAGGTGGTTTATTTTCTCATACTGCTGGAGATTACAAGACTTATACATTTGCTTGGTGGCATCCATTTGCGATCATTGGAATAGTGCTATTAATTATGGCTTTATTTTCATATATTGTATCAACAAATGAAAGAAGCTTTGATGATTTAGTTAAGCTAATGCTATATTTAGCAATTCTAATAATGCTTGAAATTGCATTATTTGTTGTAACATTTGATAAATCATTATCTGTTTATTTTGGTAGTGATGTTAAATATCTAAATTTAGGCTGGGGTATTCATAATACTGTTGCGATGGTATTACTTATGACACTGCCATTTACCTTATATAAGGCTTTAGAAAATATAAAGAAATATTGGTATTATTTAATATTTTATGTATTAATAATACTTGCAATGGTAATTGCAATTTCAAAAGGTGGAGTACTTGCGGCTTTAATTGGTTCTATTGTGGCTTTCTTCATATTTATGTTTAGAAGTAAGAATAAAAAACCATTTTTAATCATATTGTGTGCTGGTTTAGGTGTTATTTTGGTTTCATTTGTGGTATTATATTTGGGATTCAGATCAATTTATGATGCGATTATGACACATATGACACTTGAAAACTGGAATTCTCGTGTTGTAATATATAAATCAGCTTTGAATGTGTTTAAAGAAAATCCTGGATTTGGTATTGGTTTGTTTGGTGGACTAGGTTGGAAGGTTGAAAATCCAACATATCAATTTGCACATCAAACATTCATTCAAATGATGTTGATTTCAGGCACTTTTGGACTAATTTGTATGGCTTATCATTTGGTTGATAAGTATTCTAGAGTACTATATAAGCCAAACAATATTAAGATGATTATGTTTTTGTCATTTTTATTTCCTGGAATTTATGGTATGATTGATGTATCATACTTAAATCCATCGTATTTAATGGTGCTTATTATTTCAATGGCGTTATTTGATAAAGAAATTGAAAATGATGATATAAAATATTTATTTTAGGGGAGAGGAATTATGCCAGAATATTTATTAATGTTTAGGTTAGTAGTTCTTACAAAAAATTTCATAGTAAATGCTATATCTGCTGTTAATATTATATTCACAGTATTTTTCTTTATGGCATATTTCTTCCAATATTTTCACGCAATTGTATCTCTTTTCTCGAGAAAGAAAGTATGGCCTGAGGCTAAGGTTAATCACAAATATGGAATTATTATTTGTGGTAGAAATGAAGAAATAGTAATTGGTAACCTTCTTTCAAGTATTGAAGCTCAAGATTATCCTAAAGAATTAATTCAAGTGTTTGTATGTGCTGATAACTGTACTGATAATACTGCTAAAATATGTAAAGAACATGGGGCTTTTGTCTATGAGAGACATAATTTAGATTTGATTGGTAAAAGTTATGCTCAAGATGAACTAATAAGAATGATTCTAAATGATGAAAAATATAACGATATTGAGTGCTTTATCGTAATGGATGCTGATAACTTGGTTTCTAAGACTTTTGTCAAAGAAATGAATAAGACATTTGATCAAGGTTATGATGTATCTACATCATTTAGAGAATCTAAAAACTTTGATACAAACTGGATATCTGGTACCTCAAGTATAATGTTTTATCGTGAATGTACAACTATTCATAGATCACGACAAGTTATTAATGTTGGTACATATGTATCAGGAACAGGTTATTTTGTCTCACGAAGATTACTAGAAAGATTTAATGGATGGCCATTCCACACAATGATTGAAGATATTGAATTTTCTGCATGGTGTGCAATTCAAGGAATTAAGATTACATTTAACGAAGATGCAGTTTTCTATGATGAGCAACCATCAAGCTTAATGGTTTCAAATAAGCAAAGAATTCGTTGGTGTAAAGGAATGAACCAAATTGTTGAAAAATATTCGAAGGATTTAATAAAGGGATGGTTTAAATCTAAGGAAAAAATTGCATGCTTCGAGTTATTTTTCCACAATTTCCCATTACCATTAATTTCTACAATTTGGTTTTTGACATATTTAGGAATAAATGCTTTGTTCTATGGTTTAGGTATTGAGTCAAAAGAGTATTTTATTAAACTTGTAATTCCTCTAATTGGTGGATTTATATTTGGTATTTTCATTTTGGCATGGTACCAAGCAATATTTGGTTTAGTTAGAGATAGAAAGAGAGTAAAAGCAAGTTTATGGAAAAAGATATTCTACGTATTTATGTTTCCATTCTACGCGGCTTTATTTATTCCAATATCACTTATTTCTTTATATAAAGATAAGGTTGTATGGGAACATATTGATCACGTGCAAAATGTTTCTATTGATGATTTTCAAACTAATTAAAAG
>AUXO012725627.1_pt1 | contig 12346 bp, 19 predicted proteins | sample 768731 | NCBI WGS metagenome assembly AUXO01 (sample SAMN02715735, study PRJNA202380) | gut metagenome | biome: sheep rumen | host: Ovis aries | place: New Zealand: Palmerston North | reverse complement strand
AAAGTATGGATATAGCCCTCGCATACCCTCCACTACCCACAGAGGCAACGGCTCAAGATCTACTCATACGCTCTACTATCTGGAGAGTTAAGTAATATTTAACTTTGTTTATTTATACTTTACTTACTTAATCATTTATTATATAATGAAAATAGGAGGTGTTATTATTTTTATGGATGATGAAAAGTTAAAAGATTTACCAGATGATATAAAAGAGATGATTAAGTCTATGGAGGTTAAAAATAATAAGGAGATAGAATCTCTAAAGACAGATATTAAAACATTACAAGAGGAGAAAGCTCAACTAAAAGAGGATATTAAGAATCTAGGAAAGAATCAAGATAAAGAGCTTACTTTTAAAGATTATGCTAAAATATTTATGGAGGGATTAAATTAATGATTACTAATACTATTGATGGAAAAAAGACTAATAAGGAAATGGTAGATAATATGTATTTAACATTATGTGCGTTAAGAGATGGAAAAGGTGCTAAAAATCAAAAGGAGAGAGATGAGATGTATAGCAATTATTTAACCATAGTGCATAACTCACAAGATGAAAAGCTAATTATGGAGTGGCTAGAGCAAATCTACAATGAAAAAGATGAGTTAAGAGCGCAAGAGTTAATTAAAAAGACTCTTATCCCTCTATTATAAAATATTTTAAAGAAAAGAGGATTATAAATTATGGCAATTACATTAAATGCTAACCTATTTTTAGGAGCTTTATCTAATTTAATCTGTTATTTAGATGTAGCAGATGTATTAAAATTAGATTCATTAAAATTAAATAAAGTATGCAAAAAGAGAGATGTAAAGTATGGAGATAGTATTTTATTTAGGAGTGCAGATATACCTAATGTTACTAATATGCCTACTACATCAACATTATTAAGTGTAGTTTTACCTACAACTAAAGAGCAAGTTTTAAGTGTTTCAAAGTATAAGAGCGTACAATTAACTATTAATGAGTGGTTAATGCGTGGAGCTTTTGATGGAGAGTATGCTATGAGTGATTTTGTAGCTTACTTAATGAAAACAATGAGAGCAAGTAAAGAAAAATATATTTTTGATGAGTTAGTAGCTCTATTAGATGGATATACTCCTACTAATGCAGAGCAAACTATAACTATTAATATGTTTAATACTACTGGCTTACTTGATCCAGCTCAATTACAAATGGCAGAAACATATAACACTAATGCATTTATTAAAGCATTAATTAAAGCTCAAATTAAACTTGAAACTCCATATAACAAGTTTAATGATGATACATTTACAGAAATTGTATCTAATGATGATATGATTCTATTCTCAACAGATAACCTAGAAACTAATATACTTGTAGATACTTTCGCTAAATTATTTAATAGTGATAAAATCGCTAAAGAGTTTAAATATGGAGATAGTGTAACTATCCCTCAAGATTTATTTACAACTCTTACATCTACATTCTTATGCTATTTAGCTCATAGAGAAAAGTTTCAATATGGTTATGCTTTCTCTGTTGCTACTAGTTTCTTTGATGCAAGTACATTAAATACTAATAACTGGTTACATTTTGCATATTATATCGGTGTTGTTAATGCTTATCCTTGTATTAAGTTTATAGCAGATTATACATTAACACCAGCTGCATTACAATAATTAAATAATTGAGGGAGTGTATAACTCCCTCTACTACATAAGGAGGATAATATTTATGGCTACTAATTATGCTTATGCTTTAACCTATGTTAATTTTGATATTGATAATAAGGATGTTATTTATTTCAAGAATAAAGCAGAAAAAGAAACATATTTTAACTTATCCTCTTTATTTAGTGGAGAGTTAAAATATATAAACTTTGAGAAAAAGAATCTATTAGAAACAAGATTTATTGTAGATTCATCTAATGATAATATAATTTTTAATGAGTATGATAAAAACTATTTAATTATTAAAGAGATATCTACAAGTACATATTATTTCTATTTTATTATTAGCACTAGATACGATAATAAAGCTCATTTAGAGTTATATTGTAAATTAGATACTTTTACAACATTAAGAGATTTAATTATGCCTAGAGGTGTAATTAAAAGAGCAACTTATAGAGAGTTTGAAAAAAGTGGTGTTTATGCTTTATATGATAGAGGAGCATATACACATATATTAACTATTGATGATAGCTTTAAGGGTGAAAAGTTTATACAAGCTCAAAAAACAATATATCCACATATCTATACATATACTAATAATATAATGGATGAGTGGATAGAGAATCATATAGAGGCTTGGCAGTATATTTTTATAGATAAAAATCATACATATAATAATTATAAAAATGGTTCATCTCAAACATATAGAAAAACATCAACCTTTTTATCAAAAGGTGTTTATAATGATTTTAGTGTATTAGCATTTCCTATAATGAAAAAAGGAAATGTAAGAATAAAATATACAGATAATACAGATGTAGAAAATCCTATTATATATGATTTAGATTGTAATAAGTTAGCATTTCAATATTTTAGAGAAACTAATAATGATAGTACTTATATTTACACAATGAAACTATCTAAACAAGCTCCTTTTAATGCTATAAATAGTGCATTATCAAGTAAAAACTTTTTATGTAATATAAATATCTCTGGAGATAATTTATATTTTGAGTTTAGTGGAGTAGGTAGTTTAGAATCTATAAATCCTATATTTAATTTATATGATAAACCATTTTATACTGCATTAAGAGAAATATCATCTAATTATTATACTGGTGAGTTTTTAATAGAGTATGTGGAGCAAACATACGAGAAATATACAAATGATTTAACATCATTTATAGAAACATATTTTAAAACAAAAATACCAGTATCAACTTATAAAAATAATAATAAAGATATTTATAAATATCCAAATGTAATAAATAATAAAAATACAGAAATAAGGATTACATATAATGGAGAGATTTTCTCTATTCATCCATCTAGATTAGATACAAGTAAAGCAATATTAGAAATACAAGAGGCAATAACTCCAGATATAACTAAATTATATGTAAACTGGAAACCTACTAATGAATATATAGATAGTAACGCTATGAGCGATACATTAACTGGTTATATATTTAATGATGATACCTCTATACCTATAGGAAATAGTTATATGGCGCAATATTTAGCTAATAATAAAAACTTTTATATGCAACGCTATATTAATACTGCTATTAATAGTGGTACTAAAGGCGCTAAAGGTTATGCTACTGGTGGAGTAGGTGGTTTAGCTCTATCTTTAGTAAACTCTGGTTTAGATGTAGCTAATTTATTATGGGAGGAGGATAATCTAGAAAATAGAGCCTCATCTCTAAAAATGGCTAATGGTAGTGCTATATTTAATAACTTAAATAGAGAGTATGGATTAAAATGTGAAATATGGATGTTTACTCTTGAGGAGTTATCTAATATAGCAGAATATTATAATAAATATGGAGAATCTAGTAATCAAAATGGATTTTTGTTAGATGTTTTAGAAAAGCATAAATATTTTGATTATGTAGAGATGGATGTTACAGATATAGTACTTACTGGTATTAATGGTATTACTCAAGAGATAAAGCAAGATATTATAAATAAATTAAAGCGTGGTATAAGATTCTGGTATGATGGAAATAATATTTATAATTATAGTTTATATAATTATGAGGTTATTTTTGATAGTTAGGAGGTAAAGTATGGGTAAAAAGAAATATTTAACTTATGAGGCGCAACTTGAGGCGCTAGGAGTACAATTAGAGAGATATAAAAGATTAATTGAAAATATTAATAATGGTAGAGTAGAAAATTTAGGATATGATTATACTAATTTAGTAACTAATATAGGTTACATTCAAGCTACTAATAGGTATAAATGGAAAAATCTACCAGACAATTTAACAAGTGATCTAATAGAATCTATGCTATATTATAAAGGTGCAATATGTTTATATTTTAGAGGTGGTACAATGTACGCCCTCCCTTTTGTAAATAGTGGAGATATAAATATATATGGCAGATTTACTAAAATTACTCCTATTGCATTTAATGGAAAAGAAACAACACAACCATATAAATTAAATGTTAATACAGATGGAGTATATAATGATAAAGCAGAGGCAGTTATATTATATGATTCACAGCCTCAAATTAACGGAGCTTTACTACCTAAATCTGTATTATTAAGAGAGCTAAACTCTAATTGCAGTGATATTTTAAATATGATAATGAATAATATAAAAAATAGTAATAAAAAATTAGTTTTTCCGTGTGAGGATGAAACTCAAGCTAACCAGTTACGATTAGATCTAGATAATGCTTTTAACTCTAGTGATAACTTTATTGTAGTTAATAAGGGTAGTATAAACGATATGAAACCTATTACTATGAATAATGATGTCGCTCTAGTATCTCAAAGTTTATTTGAGGCGTGGCAGTCTTTTAATAATTTAAGATGTATGCTAATGGGTATAGAAAATAATGGAGTCTTTGAGAAAAAAGAGAGAGTAATTACAGATGAAACTAGAGGAGATACTATTCAACCAAAAATAGCTTTAAATAATGGTTTAGAAATGAGAAAACTTGCAATAAAACAATTTATAGCTATATATGGTGGTAAATATCCTCAAGTTAAAAAGATAGATGTAGAGTTAAATGAGGCTTTTAATCCATCTATGAATAAAATAGAAATGGAGGATAATACTAATGAATAAATCTTTACAAGTTATAGATTATAGTGTAGATGTTTCATCTGGTGCTTATGGTATAGCAAATATACAGAGTATTTTAGGTATAATATTATTAATATTATCCATATTGAGTATTTTATATAAAATGGGTTTATCTATTTATACTCATATTAAAAATAAACAATATAAAGAAATAGCAGAGGATTTAGATAAAGCTAAAGAGGAAATAGAAAAATTAAAGGATGGTGGTAATGATGGAGAGTAGTACTTGGTATTTTGAGGATATTTTTCCAGATGAGTTATCATTTAGCACATTTTTAACAGATTATGGAGTAGTATTACCTACTACAATATTAGCAAATAATTTATATAAGTTATTTATGGATAAATATCTTAATTGTAGCGTTAATTTTGATACTAAAGAGGTATTTAAGAGGCGCTTTAGTTTATTACTAAATGATTATTTAAAAGAGTATAGTGTTAATATAGCTACAAAAAATGCTATGTATAATTTAACAGATGATGAGTTATTAATAGTAAATACATATATTAATAATTATGCTAATAATCCAAATTATGAGATACAAGATGTATATAATGAGTTAGGATATATCACTAATCAAAACAATGGTATTAATAGAGCTAATAAATTAACTGCTTATATTACATTTTTAAAAAGTTTATTACCTTATGGTAATGAGGCATTTCTAGATAGATTTAAAAAATTATTTAAAACAATATATATTAGGAGGATAAACATATATGGAAATTAATAATAACAAATATAACTCTCTACCAGAGCAAGTAGAGGAAAATATGAAAAATATATCTCTTTTAGCACAATATTTAAAAGAGGCTTATAAAACATCATTAACATTAAATACTACAGATGTAAGTATTGCTATTAGTGATACTAACGCTACAACAGATACTACTAATGGGTGGTTAATTACAATAGATGGCAAATTATTTAAAATAACTGGAGGAGATGGTACAACATTACTTTTAGAATATTATTGTACTTTTCCTAAAGGTGAGGATGGATCTACTTTACAAATAGATGATGATAATACATCATTTACTAAAGTATGGAGCTCAATAAAAACAAATAGTGAAATAGTAAAAGCAAAAGATAAAGGTATATATTATACTAATGTAGAGCCTACTCTAGTAGGTGGAGTATTAAGGGCAAATGTAAGCGATATATTAAATATATCAAGTGATATACCTATTAAATATAAAGATTTAATTGTATATACTGATGGTACTAATGCTAAAGCTTTATATGTAGTAAAAGAGTTAGGTACAATAGTTATTAATATGCAAGTAGAGAAAATATGTGATTTTGCAGTAGGTGGAGGTAGTCAATTATATCAACATAATATAACATTATTTGGTGTGCCTAGTAACACAATTAAAATACAATTATTAAGTGAGGATAACACATCTTTTAACTTTACAAAATTAAAAAACTGGCTTATTGACAAAGGTTTTGAAACAAGTGGAATGGACACAAAATATTATTATAAAACTAGTGGGCACTCATCAAACAACACTACCTATGAAGCAATAGCATACGACAATACTAATAATACATTTAGGCTATGGTTTGGTGGCTCTTGTATTACATATAATTTTAACGATAGTGATTTTATAGATGATACAATTATATAATAAAAAGGTTTAGCATTAAAATTAAGATTATAGCATTATAGTGTATAAAATATACACTTACTATATATTGTGATACTTTAGTTAATGTTTACTATACATAATTATCATCTAAAGGCGAGGAGCTTTATAATTTTGTATATCGTTATAAGGGATTATAGCAGTAAACAACTAAAGAATATCCAAATATAAAAAAGAGGTTATATAAAATAACCTCCTTTTTCTTTTGGTGCTTTTATTGTAAAGGTAGTAGTTTTTAAAATACAACCTCCTTTAGTTATATAATGAGCTAGTTTACCATTAAATGTTATACCATATCTAAAGTTATCAAATGTTACTATTTCTTTAATAGAGTCTGGCATACCACAACACGTTACATATAATCGCTCTTTACCTAGTTTATCATCATATTTTTGTTTAATATATGTTTTATTTTTTAAGAATATAGAATCTGTAAATATACCCTCATCTTTCCAGAAACCTAATCTAACACTATCTATATTAATATTAGTAGGTATTTCATAACCCTCAAGGCTTATAGAGTCTGTATCTGCATATATAAACCTATCATAGTTAGCTTGAGCGCTTGTTATTGTATCTTTCCTAGCGTAAGATGTAATAAAACTAGCTAAAGCAGTATATTTAGTTTTACCCTCTACTCCATCATCATTAACCTTATATACGATACCATTTTCATATTTTAGATTTTTAGATACTCTTACTGGATTAGTAGCAAACTTTCCATATAATGAGTTTAAAAATAGTTTTGCTATCTGTCGCTTTCCTCCCTCACTATTCATTTTTATTTTCATAAAATGATCTATATAATCTTTAAATAATCCTTTACATCCTTTAAACATATAGCCTCCATCATACTCTATATCGTATACATCATAATGTTTGAAAAATAACTCTAGATCAATAGATGTTAATACTAAATCAACACAATTAATAGAGTCTGTTATATACTCGTTAGCTCTAAAATTAGGATTATGTTTTAATTGTATTGTAGGTAGATGATTCTCCTTTAAAATAAACCTACAATTTAATTTTTGAATATATAAAGGAAAACGCTTATTGTCTTTATACTTACCTTTAAAATATATAGGTAAACCATAAGGTAAAACTTTATCGTACATTTCAAACGGATAAAGACTATTAACATCATAAGAGCGCCCTTTTAATCTTACATTTCTATATTTAGGATTAAGATATACAAAGCCTCCCTTATATGATAATCTTATATCATTATCTACCTTTAGAGGTAATTGAGGAAAAAGATTATCAAAAGCATTTTTACGCAACATATTTTTATATGTAGCTAGAGCGTTAGCTCCTATAGTTATTTTATCGTAACCATCTTTAAAGAAATCATTTAGAGCTATTGCTACTATCTTAACATCTCGCTTTATATAATCCTTTTCCTCCTCTGTTATTTTCCATCCTATATTTCTATATAACTCATAATCTATTTCACCTTTTGATATTTCCATTTTCCACGCTTTCGCTATTTCTCTAACAGATAAAGGTATAATTTTTAATGAATCATAAATCTTTATATGCTTATTTTTAGCAATTTTTATATCTATCATATAGAATAATCCCATATCACTAATTAAAGCTCCAAACTCGTTACTTTTCATTTCTCTAGTATCTGTTACATATTTATATTTATGTTGAAATAACCACGATATAATGTACTCTCCATCATAAGCTAGATTATGAAAATATACTTGTTTTTGACCTTTTAATAACCATTTCATATAATCATCTATATTATTACCTAATTGTGTTACTTTTGGATTATCCTCAATAGTACTACAAGCATAAGCCCACACTCTAACATATCCATCTTTTTGTAACCATTTTTCTCCAGATGTAGTTTCAAAGTCGCACACATAACGCATAAGGATTATCTCCTTTTATTGCGCTTATTATATAATGAAATTAATACACTATCTTTATCTACATCATCCTCATTATCATATATAGAGTAAACCTCATCTAACATATCCTCATACTGCTCTTGAGGTATATAGTTTTCGCTAATATCTGGATATTCTCCATTTTGATATTTAGTATAAAACTCCTCTGGAGAGTCTTTTAATACACTTATGAGTAAATCTTTAACAGATTCTGGGAGATAATCTATAACATCCTCTATATAATCACTATCAAATAAAGAGTAATTATTTAATATAGATTTTATATAATTATTATAAAATGTTTTAAGTTTTTTCTGTATGTATCTTTTAGGATTTCTTAATATAGCTTTTGCTTGTTTTTTCCACGCTTTAAGTAAACCCTCATTTTTAAATTGATTCATATTTCTACTCCTCCTAGCTATATTTAGAGGATTTTCCATACCTAGATTTTCATACATTTCATCTAATTTAGGTAGAGTTTTATCTAACTTTTTACGCATTTTATTTATTTCTTTTGCGAGTTTTCTTATCTCCTCTTGCTCTTTTTTGGTAATCTTAACACCATATTTATTAATGATACTCCCTCGTTTACCTTTTTTATATCTCATTATCTAACCACTCCTCAATTTGTTTAAATCTATCATCGCAAGTAGTAATATTGATTTGAATAGATTTTACATCTTTATTCACATCATTAACATATAGATATGCTTTTTCTTTTAGTATCTCTAATACTTCTTTTAAATCTTTGATATAATCCATTATTTCTTTTATATCTTTTTCAATATTTTTTTCTTTATTATTCATTGTTACCCTCCTTATTACTATATAATATCTCTAATCCATCTACTACATTACTAACTTTAGATGTTAAAAATATTAATCTATCATCTAGAGTATATACATTATAAATATCTCCAGTTTTTATTATTTTAATAGGATACTCACACTCTAGAAAATCAATAAATAATCTAACATCTAAATCTAAACCATCACTAAATACTATATTTTTCATCTTAATATTTTATATAACCTTTTCATTTCCTCATCTATTGCTTGTAATGTAGGAGCAGTAAACCATAGTTTACCAAAATAATTAAAAACCATATAATAAGTATCATTATAACTAATGGATATACCATATTTTTCCTCTAATGTTTCTTTATCTGTACTATACATTATAAATCCTCCTCTATTAATTGTAAAATCATTTTTAACTCCTCAATAAACATAGTATATAATCTCTCCTCTGCTAATAGCTTTTTATATTCTCTAATATAACCATTATTTAATTGATATCTTATATACTTTAATTGTATTGTATATTGCTTTATTCTATCTAATATAAAACTCTTTACATATATCATAACATACCTCCATATAAATTAAAAGGAGATGGATGTATCATCTCCTTAAATAGTTTAAATATCTGTATCTAAATCATAGTTTTTAAATACATCTGGATATTCATCAAACTCTAGAATATCATCTATATTAAGGATAACTAATTTTTTAATCTTTTCTCCTTTAGAGTTTTTAATAGCTACCTTATTATCATCCTTTTTATATGTAGTAAACCAGTTTTCACCCTTTACTCTAATAACAGATGTTTTATCTGGTTTAATTACATCTTTAGCAAATGTAATATCAAACCAATTACCCTTTTCTGTTAATCCAGTAAATACATTAAATGTTTGTTTACCTTTTTTAATCTCCTTTACTATAACCTTTACTAAAATATCTTTTTTATTACAAACCTTTTTATTTTCCATACCTATAATTTCCTCCTATTAATCTCTCTTGTATGTTATTTCTTTATTTATGTTAATATGAGATACATCCTCATTAATAACCTCAATTTTTAGAGCCTTTACTTTTCTGTCTTGACTCCATTCAATAGCAGTAATTAAATCTTTAAAATACTGCTCTAAATCTTTACCCTCTATATTAGAGGCTAGGATGATATCGCTCCATTCTGGATAATCACCCTCATAGCTAATATAACATAATGGCAAATTATTTATCATAAATAACCTCCTCATCAAGTACTAATTTTAAATCAATTGCTTTAAATATTAATCCTATTGTTTTATCATCTTTTATTATTTCATAATATACTATGCTATCTTTTACATAATCACAAAAATAACAATTAACATAATAATCTACTTTATTAATTTTAATATATTGCTTTAATAATTTTAAATCATTCATAACTTTATTCTCCTTTTAACTTTTCAAATATTAATTGTTTAGGTAATATTTTATAACAAAACCAAGAGGTATTAAACCATATAGATTTTTTATTATTCATATAATTAATCCTTTTATCAAATACAATTAGATCAACACCATACTTATTAAATAAAATATGTCTATTTTTACCCTCAAGTGTTGTAATAGGTAATAATAACATAAAAGGCTTATTATAACTATAACACTTTTTAAAAAATCATCCTTTAAAGTATATGGAGGGTTAGTAACTATTAGATCAAAATTAAATATAGGAGTATCTGTTAAAAAATTAAAATTACTAATATGTGTTGAAATTACATTATAACCCTCATTTTTTAAGATTTTTGTAATATTTGATTTACCAAAATCAGTACACTCCCATATATTTATATTATGATCTAAACTATTTGCATATTCTCTAATATATTTTAAAATAGGTATAACTGCATAATCTGGAGTATATAACTCATCATTCTTTTCATTTTTAATATAATTAATCATTGCTTGTTTCATTATTTAACCTCCTTTATTTCCTCCTATATGTTTTTCCTATATTTGATGGTAGTGGTGCTACCTACCTTTATTTTAAAGGAGGTCAAGCATAATTACAACATTTATTTTTTAAATTAATCAATTATTTTTAATTTTATTTACTTTTAATTTACTTTTGTTATTTTAATAAAAAATAGCTAGATAAAATCTAGCTAATAAAATATATAAAGTTTTTCTCTATAAATTGATTTTTAAAGCGCACCTTATGAGAGTTATATAAGCGCCTTAATCCATCTAGTATAGGTTTTCTAATTAGTGTTGTAGTACTTGATATTTCATTAATAGTTTTTACTAAACAGATCTTATTATCTTTATCACTAACTGGATATATGTAAAGCTCTTGATTAAATGAATAGATCCCCATCTTACCCATTTCTCCCTCTAGTGTATAAATATATTTAGCCTTATCTGGTAAAACATCATAATATAGATAATTTCTAGTATTAAATTGATTCTTTAATACATACTCTGGCATTAATCTACCTCCTAGTGCCTCTGCGTGTGCTTTAGCATACTCCTCATTATCTTTAACATACCAGAGAATAGCACCTAATTTTTTATTTTTATAATATCCATAATCATTTATATTAAAATTAAATAATTGTAGAATCTCATCTCCTCTATCAATAGCATTAGCAGTTAATATTATTTTAACATTTTTTCTTAATCTTACTATTGCCTCTATTAATTTAATAAACTTTAAGGTTTTATTTTTTAATCTATTCTGTGCTATTTCATCTATAAACTCATCTAATACAATATAATCTATATCATCAAACGCTCTACCTTTTTTATTAAAGAATGTAGATATATCTCCTAATCTACCTACATACTTACCATTTACATTAATTGTATTACCTATTATTTCACCCTCACATTTTTTAAAATGATGTTTGATATCATTAAAGAAATCATAACCCTTATTTTCTTTTAACTCATCTATCATAGATTTAGTTGTACGCACCCACATAAAATGTTTACCCTCATAAATAGCCTTTTTAAGTACTAACCTTTTACACAAGTAAGTTTTACCACACCCATTAGCGCCTATAATTAAAAAATAATGATAGTTTGAATGAGAGAAAAAATATCTGTTGTCTATATACATAATTATCACCTCAAGATTATTATAACATATAGTAAAGTATAAATAAACAAAGTTAAATATTACTTAACTCTCCAGATAGTAGAGCGTATGAGTAGATCTTGAGCCGTTGCCTCTGTGGGTAGTGGGGTGTATGCGAGGGCTATATCCATACT
>AUXO017664419.1_pt1 | contig 12348 bp, 10 predicted proteins | sample 768731 | NCBI WGS metagenome assembly AUXO01 (sample SAMN02715735, study PRJNA202380) | gut metagenome | biome: sheep rumen | host: Ovis aries | place: New Zealand: Palmerston North | reverse complement strand
TGAGAGTCTGGAGCGTTATTCAGTTCTTCGATCCATTGCAGCCATCCAGCGTTGTGATGTTGCTCTGCTGATGATCGATGCCAATGACGGTGTCACAGAACAGGATACCAAGATCGCCGGTATCATTCATGACGAAGGTAAGGCCGTCGTTGTTGTGGTTAATAAGTGGGATTCCATAGAAAAAGATACCAATACCATGGAGCAATTCAGGAAAAGCATAGTTGATAAACTGAAATTCATGGATTATGCGCCTGTGCTCTTTTTATCGGCATTAACCGGCCAGCGTGTACATACAGTACTTGATATGGTAGATCAGGTATATGCTCAGACATGCAAGAGAATTCCCACAGGTATATTGAATGATATTCTTGCCGATGCCACCACTGATTTTCAGCCGCCTGCTTCAGGTGGCAGACGATTGAAAATCTACTATGTGACCCAGCAGTCGGTGGCACCTCCAACCTTTATCTTCTTTGTTAACGATGAAAAACTGATGCATTTTTCCTATGAGCGATATCTTGAGAACTATTTTAGAAAGTCTTTCGACTTTACAGGGACACCTGTACACTTCATTATTCGTCAGAGAAAGAAGGAATCATAAATGAGTTTGACGGCCAGATATCTTCTGATCGCTGTTATAAGCTATCTTCTGGGCTCTGCATCCGTTGGCATGATTCTTTCCAAAGCATTCCATGGTCCTGACCTGAGAAAAGTTGGCAGTGGTTCCACCGGTGCTAGTAATGTATTACGTACCATGGGCACCAAATGGGGCATTATCACTTTACTTGGCGACTTCCTGAAAGCAGTTCTGGCATGTGCAATTGCCCATTGGATCGATGGCGGTCTGTATGCCTCGATGCTGGCTGGCTTTTGCTGCATTCTGGGCCATAACTGGCCTATTTACTTTGAACTGGAAGGCGGCAAGGGCGTTGCAGCATCCTGTGGTGTAATGCTCATGACCTTTCCCCTGTACGGGGCAATATCCATTGCCTCGGCAATTGTAATCATTGCTGTCACCCGTTTCATCTCACTCGGTTCCATGGTCATGCTTTCCATGTTTGCGATTCTGGTTTCAGTCTGGGGCAGTCATGGAGACATACTCGTTATCATCTGGGCCATACTTCTTGCAGTGATCTGTTTGTGGAGGCACCATGGCAATATCAGCCGGCTTATAAAAGGCAAAGAACGAAAAATCGGTGAAAAAGAAAAAGTCTGATTTTCAGGAGGCACTATGGCTGACCATAGAATCGACCATATTCGTAATTTTTGTATCATTGCACATATAGACCACGGCAAGAGTACACTTGCAGATCGATTGCTTGAAAAAACCGGTGTATTCGAAAAGCGTGAAATGGTTGAACAAATACTGGACAGTATGGACTTGGAGCGCGAACGTGGTATTACCATTAAAAGCAAGGCCGTCCGTATGTCATATCGCGCATCGGACGGTGAAACCTATGAGCTGAATCTGATCGACACACCTGGTCACGTTGACTTCACCTATGAAGTCAGCCGCGCACTTGCTGCCTGTGAAGGGGCTTTGCTTGTCGTGGATGCAACCCAGGGCATTGAAGCACAAACCCTGGCAAACTGCTACATGGCACTTGATCATAATCTGGAAATCATTCCGGTGATCAACAAAATTGATCTTCCCTCCGCACAACCGGAACAGGTTCGTGATGAAATTGAGGAGGTAATCGGACTTGACGCCGGGTTTGCGCCATGTATCTCTGCAAAGACCGGTCAGAATGTTGAGGCTGTGCTTGAAGCGATTGTACAGCATATACCTGCACCGTCCGGTGATCCATGCGCACCTTTGAGAGCTCTGATTTTTGATGCATTTTATGATAACTACAAAGGTGCTATCTGCTTTGTACGCATTAAGGAAGGCGTCATCAAGCCCGGAATGCGTATGCGCTTAATGGCTACCGGTGGTGAATTCGATGTTGTGGAAGTTGGTGTTTTTCACCCTGGGTATGAACCTATATCGCAGCTGGAACCCGGGGATGTCGGATATGTTGCCGCCTCCATAAAGGATGTCCGAGACACTCGAGTCGGTGATACCATAACGGATGCAGCCAGCCCCGCACTTGAAGCGCTGCCCGGTTACAAGCAAGTGACACCCATGGTTTTCTGTGGTATATATCCGGCAGATGGTGCTGACTACCCGGCTTTGCGCGATGCGTTGGAAAAGCTGCGCATGAATGATGCTGCCCTGACATTTGAACCCGAAACTTCAGTCGCTCTCGGATACGGTTTCCGCTGTGGTTTTTTGGGACTCTTGCACATGGATGTTATCACCCAGCGCCTTGAGCGTGAATTTGACCTGAATCTGGTCACTACAATTCCGGGCGTCGTATATCACATAACCAAGACCGATGGTTCACATATCGCAATCGATAACCCGACTATGCTTCCTCCTGTCAATGAAATCACTTCCATGGAAGAACCTTTTGTATCAGCGGAAATTTATTCGCCTCAGGAGTACATAGGTACATTAATGGATCTTTGTCAGGATCGAAGAGGAACCTTCATTGATATGCAATATGAAGGAAGCCGCGTAAAACTGAACTATGTCATGCCACTGAATGAAATCATCTATGACTTTTTCGATCAGGTAAAAAGCCGCAGCCGTGGTTACGCAAGCTTTGATTACGAATTAAAGGATTACAGGGAAAGTGATCTTGTAAAGCTTGATATTCTCTTGAACGGTGATCTGTGTGACGCCTTCAGTCAGATTGTTTTCCGGGACCGGGCGTACACACGCGGCCGCACGATCTGTGAAAGGTTGAAGGACGTAATCCCGAGACAGCAGTTTGAGATACCAATACAGGCAGCCATTGGAGGCAAGATCATTGCGCGTGAAACCGTAAAGGCCATGCGAAAAGATGTTCTGGCAAAATGCTATGGTGGTGATATCACCCGCAAAAAGAAACTTCTTGAAAAGCAGAAAGAAGGTAAAAAGCGCATGCGCCAGTTTGGAACCGTACAGGTCCCAAGTGAAGCATTTCTTGCTGTTCTTAAAATGGATGAAACATGACAGAGTTATATATACATATTCCCTTCTGCATAAAAAAATGCACGTATTGCGATTTTACCTCGTTTGCCGGTCAGGATTCACACTTCACAGAATACGTCCAGGCACTGCTCGATGAAGCGACATTTTTAAGCCATAATCTGAATCATCCGCAGATAAGTACTTTGTATATCGGCGGCGGGACTCCATCTGTTTTACCGTGCGCATTATTTGAAGCACTGTTAAAAGGTCTGCACGAGGTTTTTGATTTCTCAGCTTGCGTTGAGGCGACAGTCGAATGTAATCCCGGAACCCTGACTGATTCTTTCCTGCAAACGGCAAAAGAGTATGGAATCAACCGAATCTCTATGGGCATGCAGGCCAAACAGCCGGAATTATTAAAAACACTTGGTCGAATCCATGACTGGAATATGGTCCGTTCGTCAGCTGACCTGATTCACAAAGCAGGCTTTACACACTTGAATCTGGACCTCATGTTCGGATTACCTGGCCAGACAGTGCATCAATGGAGAGAATCTGTTGAATGTGCGTTAAGCCTGCACCCGGATCATCTTTCCTGTTATGGACTGATTCCTGAGGATGGAACGCCCCTGAAGTGCTTGCTGGATCAACATAAGCTCTCTCTTCCTGAGGATGAAGAGGAACGGGAAATGTATAATACTGCCAGGGACATACTGTCTGCACATGCATTCCGGCAGTATGAAATCTCAAATTTTGCCATTCCCGGCAATGAATGCAGGCACAATATCGGATATTGGAAACAGGTTCCATATATCGGACTTGGATGCAGTGCCGCTTCACTTCTGATGCCATCTTCTTCAGACTCCGGAATCGAGTACTACCGTAAGACAAACCCGTCAACACTGGACGAATACTTTGCCATGCTGAAAGAAGGGCATCCCGAAAGATTTAACCTTGAATCCATCAGCCGACGTGATGCAATGTTTGAAACGATGATGCTTGGATTACGCATGAATGAAGGCGTGTCAGAGCAGGCATTTCTTCTCCGGCACGGTATACCGCTTAATTCAGTTTTTGGAAGCGTCCTGATGGCGCAAGAACAAAAAGGGCTCATACTACACGACGAACAGTGCTGGAAACTTACCAGACGCGGTATGGATGTTCAGAACACTGTCCTTGTGGAACTGCTCGAATGCATGGAAAAGCATGCATGAATGCATCGACTACTTATGGGTTACTGATGGTATCCGGCCAGGAACTGTTTTGTTCTCTCTTTTTGTGGATAACAGAACACCTGCTCAGGCGTCCCCATTTCACAGATCTCCCCCCGGTCCATAAAAACAACCTGCTGCGCTACATCCTTTGCAAATGCCATTTCATGAGTAACAATAATCATGGTCATTTTACGCTCTGCCAATGATCTGATTACCCGTAAGACTTCTCCGGTGAGTTCGGGGTCCAGCGCAGATGTCGGTTCATCAAAGCACAGTATGTCCGGTTCAAGTGCCAATGCCCTAGCAATTGCCACACGTTGACATTGGCCTCCGGATAATTGATATGGATAATTCCCGGTACGGTCTGCAAGGCCCATCTGTGTCAGCAGACCGTTTGCCTTTTCCTTAATCTCCTGCTGTATCCGCTTCCGGTCTGTATGCCATGCCTTTTTTTCTTTTGCCAGCAGTTCACAGGCCAGAGTCACATTCTGCAGTGCAGTATACTGTGGAAAGAGGTTGAATGATTGAAAGACAAGGCCAAAGTGCAGTCTTTTTTTTCGAAGCTCATGATCTGTCTTCTGGCTGACCTGTGCCGAGTCAAACAAAGTTTCCCCATTCACAATGATCCTTCCGGCAGTCGGAGTTTCGAGAAAATTCAGACAGCGCAAAAGTGTCGTTTTGCCGCTGCCTGAAGATCCAATCAAAGAAAGCGTCATTCCCTTTTCCATCGAAAAGGAAATATCATGCAATACCTCGGTTTTTCCAAACACTTTTTGCACATGCTCGACTTCAAGTATTGCCATTTAGTATGTCTCCTTATCGGAAAAATGCCAAGCGCTTTTCCAGCCTATTCAATAGAATGGTTAAGATTCCTATGCTTAAAAGATAATAAACCGCTGTGAAGAAAAGCGGCCAAATCGCGCCCGATATTCCCTGGCTGCCCTTCATAAATGCCTGCCCGGCCCAAATAATCTCCTGCAAGGCTATAATTCTTGCAAGACTCGTATCCTTGACAAGTGTAATAATCTCATTAGACATTGGCGGAACGATTGCCTTGATCATCTGAAGCAGCTTCACATGCCAGAAAATCTGAAATCGGGTCATTCCTAAAACCAATCCGGCTTCTTCCTGACCTACAGGGATGCCCTGTATTCCCCCACGATAAATCTCAGAAAAATAGCACGCATAATTGATGATAAAAGCAATTGCTGCAGCATGAAATCGGCCGTCCTCGCCGCCGCCCCAGATCGGCGTATGGAATACCAGTCCGGGAAAGTAATATATGATCAATAGCTGAATCATAAGCGGTGAACCACGGATAATCCATACAAAGACACGGGTAATCCGGTTCAGTAGTCTGATTCGAGACATTGATCCCATTGAAATCACGAGTCCAAGAGGAATTGCACCCGCCAGGGTTGCAAAAAACAGCTTCAGTGTCTGCAGAAAACCTTTGTTCAGTGCGCCGATAACCACCGGCATCTGCTGCAGTATTGTATCCATACTGTATATCGCCTTTCCGGAATTAGAGAAAGAGCAGAAAGCGCAATTGCTCTCTGCTCATGTTGATCAGTGCGCCAGATTATTCTGCAGTTTGTTCAATCATTGCTGCCTGCACGCCATACTTTTCAGCAATAGTCATCAGTGTGCCATCGGCATAGGATTTAACAAGAAATTCATTCAATGCTTCTGCCAGCTTGGAGCCTTTCCTGAATCCTACACCGTATTCTTCACTGTTCAGTCCAATAGAATAAGCAAGATTCGTGTACCCTGTACCCTCTCCGACCATTGCGCCAGCCATCAGTGCGTCAATCACCGCAGCATCACTGGTTTGTGCTGCAACTTCCATCAAAGCAGCAGCCTGATTCGTTACCGATACAGTAGTATAGCCCAAGGCCTGAACAACTGATTCGCCTGCACTGCCTGCTTCAACAGCAAACGCCAGGTCTTTCAAGCTTTCAACATCCTGATATGCATCAATCTTATCGACCGGCATAACGACAACCTGCGCATTATTGGCATAAGCGTTGGAGCATTCCATGGCAGAAAGCACTTCTTCTGTCAGCGTCATTCCATTCCAGACACAGTCAATCGTTTTGCCGTTTAATTCAAGGATTTTATTATCCCATTCAATTTCGAGAAACTCGACATCTATTCCAAGACTGGCGGCAAACGCTGTTGCAAGTTCAGCATCAAAACCGATCCATTCTCCATTTTCGTCCTTATAGTCCATTGGTGCGAAATCGGTTATGCCTACAACCAAAACTCCTTTGCCTTTTACATACTCCAAATCATCCTCTGCCGACGCAAAAGATACAAGCAACAGCAAAGCCAGACTTAAGAGAATAATCCTTTTTATCATTTCTGTCTCCTCCATCAACATACTTTATATCGTGACTTTAACACTATAGCGCTTTAGCGTATTAAAGTCAACAGTGTATTCTCAAATAATCCCGAGAAGACAAGAAAAATACAGATGATCACATTGCAATATCAACCCATTTTCCCTGACGGAACCGGAAAAACATAAAGAGAAAACGTGTCATCTGATCTGAAAATATGCCAAGCCATATGCCGGTCAGCCCCAATGGTACGACCAGGGTGAAGACAAGTGTTACGATCGTCCGGATCAATGTAACACTGACTAACGATGCCACCAGTGTATAACGAACATCCCCACCCGCACGCAGGCAACCTCCATAGATAATCTGAGAAATCTGAAGAATTACAATGACTGTTATAAATCTGCAGATGAGCAATCCCATGGATATGATATGCTCTTCCCTGAAGTACAGGCTGTAAAACCATCTTCCGCCTGCAAGAAGAATAACAGAAAGCGCAACGGAAATTCCAAATCCTATGTGTTGACAGATACTTCCATACTTACGGGCCTGTTCCTTTTTTCCTGCTCCCAAAGACTGACCAGTTAATGCAACCGCTGCTACCTGCATCCCGTCAGCAAACGAAAAACCCAGCCCGAGCACATTCATACCTACATTATGCGCAGCAAAGGCATCCGTACCAAGTCTGGCTGCCAATAATGCCGTCGCCAGAAAGCCAACTCTCATGGCGATGTTCTCAACAAACATGTTGCTTCCCAGTTTCATAATCTTTTTGCATGATTCCATACGAGGCCGAAAATGCATCTTACTCATCCATGCATAACTCAAATAACTGTTCTTATGAAACAGAGAAAATACACTCATTCCACATGCCACAACCGTACCAAGCACTGTAGCAATAGCAGCACCTGCTACGCCCAGCTTCGGAAAGCCAAGATTGCCGCCGATCAGCAGGTAATTGAACAGGACATTCACAATACTGGAGGTCACATTTGTTGTCATTGCAATCCTTGTGTTCCCGCTCCCCCTTTGTGCTGCATTAATCACCAGTGAAATGACATTGAAGAATGTTCCACCCATGATGATCTGAAAATAGGTCACTGCAGATTCATGTGTATCTGAATTGCTGCCTGCCAGCTTCATCAAAGGATCCGCCAGCAGGAGAGAAGCGACAGTCACTATGGTACAAAGGATCAATGTGAGCAATAAAGCTGTCAGAAGAATCGTATTGGCATGGTCCTGCCTCTGTTCACCTTTTCGGCGCGCAACCAATGCAGACACCGCCACATTAATGGCAAAGAAAACAGCGAGTCCAACAAACTTCGGTTGCTGAGTCAGGCCTACAGCCGCGACCGCATAACTTCCCAGAGTTGCTACCATCATTGTATCAATGAGACCGGCTATTGCAACAAAAAAGCTTTCCAGCACTGCCGGCCATGCAACCCTGACTGCTTCCTGTACCATAGTCTTTCTCTCCATGGCTAACTCCTCCCTCACTGTTCAACAATGACTATAACTCATCTGAAGTCTTCATTCAAGGTCCCATGCAACAGCCAAGCAAGAGTCCTTTCCGACAGGTAGACACAGAACAAAAGATTACATAGAATAGTACTGAATCATCTGGTACACCTACACCAGAGAACAGAACTGACCTTTCAGGTCAGACAATAGAAGGTGACAGTTTGGATATCACAGTTTCTTCAGCCATGCATGGCATGACAATCAAGCATCTACTTCTGCACGAGATCGGACTGAGCCAGACCCAGCTGAAAAGCGCAAAATGGTCTGGTACCATCTCCCTGAATGGTATAGCTGTCACAGTGCGTACTACAGTATCAACAGGCGATCTGCTTCGTGTCGAGTTTCCGGCTTCCATGCCGAAGTATCCGACAGAACCATTTCAGTTACCATTGAAAATACCTTATGAAGACGAACATATGCTTATCGTCGACAAACCTGCACCTCTTGCCAGTCAGTCCAGTCATGCCTATCCGAATGACTCCCTGGAAAATGCTGTTTTTCAGTACCTTGGAAAACCTCATAACTTTGTTTATCGGCCTGTAAACCGGCTGGATAAAGGCACGTCCGGCCTAATGGTAATCGCCAAATCAGCATTTGCGCAGTACAGGCTTCAGAGCATTCTGCATTCTTCATCCTTTCACAGGGAATATACGGCTTTAGTGCATGGAACACTGTCTCCATTGTCTGGTATCATCAATCTTCCAATCGGGATGCAGCCAGGTTCCACAATCAAGCGTATGGTGCAAGAGGACGGAAAGCCTTCCACGACCAGGTACCAGGTGCTTGAACAATCAGAGAACGGCCTGAGTCTTGTGCACCTGAGTCTGGTAACCGGAAGAACTCATCAGATCCGTGTTCATCTGTCAACTCTGGGCTGCCCTGTTTTCGGTGACTTTCTCTATGGGCACGAGTCTCCACTTCTTCCCGGACGCTTTGCACTACATTCCTCAGAACTGACCCTGATGCACCCAATTCAACATGTTTTGATTCATATTGCATCACCAGTCCCAAGTCTTTGGCATCAGCTTCTTGAGCACCTGCCAGAGAATGCAGTCAGTGTTTTATAGCAAAGCAAAAGCGCTGCGTGACACAGCGCTTTTACTTTGCTATACACTGTCCAGAGCAGACTTGATCCATGCCTGACCATACTCACGGTATTCTCTGATTCTTTCCTGCCTTGACCCATCCATAACAGTAACTTCTTCATGGTTTGCATGTAACAATCGCATAAGCTGATATATACGGCTGTTTCTGTTGTCTGCTTTTTCTGTCGAATCTCTCAGAATCGTATACAGCGGGCGGCCAAGCAAAGCTGCCAGAAGTGCTCCGTGGAACGAATCTGTACATACCATTTCCGCTTCGGACAATAAGTATAAAAAATCTTCAGGGGTACAGGAATCGGCCAATTCCATATCTGACATATGGAAGGAAGCACTTCCGATCGGAAGAATGAGTGGCTGTATATGATACTGTTCAGTCAGCTTTTTTATATGCTTCTGATAATTTGCCGGATTCTCCAAAAAATAGCATACCAGCTTCCCACTTGCGCGCGTGTGGCATGTATGATTGGTAGCCAGCCCCGTCCATATTATCGGGTTCGCCAGCAGAACAGGGTCAGGAACCACTGCAGGCTTGGTACCTGTCAGTTGTTGAATCAGGACTGATCCCTCCTCTTCCCGGACAGAGATCTTCTGAAATCCACGCAGCCATGTTTTCATCATCTCGGCTTTACGTGAACTCGTGATTGTGCTGACTCCCAGAGAACAGGCATAGGCAATTTTTGGAAGGTCATCGCAGAAACTCAGGAAATATGCCGGATTGAGCCAGGTCGGTGACCATATCTGATCGCTTCCACATAACAGGATATCATACTGATGACTGTTTGACTGAAGTGCAGCATAGTCAGAGCATACCGCACTGAGATTCAGTTCCCGCCGGAGAAAAGTCTCAAGCGACATTTGCTTTTTCCGGGCCTCCTCTTCCTTTAGCAAAACGCGCCGTTTTCTTAATGAATCCAGCAACAGTGTCGGAGAATTCCCGCACGTAAGCATATTCCGGACTTTTTCACTGGCTGAAGGCTGATAATCAACATGCTGTGCAAGATACCCAAGATCTGCAATCTGATGCTGTAACGCATAAGCCTGTAATACTGACCCAAAATTATTGTTGTGAATAAAGGAAAGGATGCCTATCTTCTTCATATGCTCCCCGTTATTGAATGGTGATATTGACCCCATTCACTTCTACGTTTCCATCCGCAAGGATCATAATATAACGTTGGCCATCAATCAGTCTCGTTGTGACAAGGTCTGCATGGTCAGGTGCGACCTTGATCTGCACACTCGGTGTCTGAACTTTGAACTCACGTGTCGGCATTACATTGATCGCCGGAAGTTCATTCTCGCCAAATGCTTCCTGGAATCCTGTGGTAAACGCCTGCACTTTTTCTTCCGATACGCCGCAACTCGTCAGTATTTCGCTGACCTCACGTCCACCGATTTTTGCCGGTTCAGCGTCCTTATCTTCCTTCTGCTCAGCCACTATGGCATTCACTGTGCCAGTCACAGACTGAATGACTTCCATGCTGCACTCTTCCTGCAATGTATTCTGCAGAATATCGCACAATGTTGCTGACTGCATGGTAGCTGACATCAAAGGCTCATAATCAAATACATCCTTTAAGAAATCTTCATGCAGATTTGAAGCATCCTTGGTGTAAACACTGGCAGAAGAGATATTCATATTCCCGGAATCATATGCCGGATACATGAACCCCATCGTGGGTGCAAGTACGCTCCAGTCAGCCGGGCGTGCGATAAATGCAGCATCTGCATCACTGTAGGTGAGACTGTCCTTCCCCTGTTTTACCGGGCATACTGCGCATAGAACATAGTTGAATACAGCTTCCGACATTTCCAGTTCCTGTTCGCCATCCGGATGCCTGTATGCCACATCGAAGGAATCATAGAGCAGCAGAATCAGCATATTTGGCGCTTTTTTCAACTCATCCACGGATTGGGACAAGTCACCATTTTCCTTCAGCATCGCCTGAGCAACCTTTGTAAACATGATTTCGGCAATAGCGTCATCTTCAAGCTCAGACTTGCAAAGTTCCATTAACTGCATATAGCATGGATTTCCACTGTCATCTGCTTTGACGGGAACATCAATCAGATTCTGATCCACCGTTCCTGAAAGAGTCTTTTTGAACAATACCATATATTTTTCATATTCCGCCTGCGGAATCAAACCGACTGGCGTCTTAAAAGATGTCAGTACTTTCCCGGTAGCATCCACATACCAGCCACGAATCAGCGTAGCAGCACGCTTTTCTGCCTGCAGACGTTTGCGGATCTCAGAAAAATCTTTTTGTGTCATTACCAATACCTCCCAATGCTATCCAAACAAATAATCAAGCCATTCTCTTTCCTTCAACAGGATTGGATATACCAAGTGACCCGATGCCTTCTGACTTTATTTCAACCCTTCAATCAGATTATCCCTTCCGCCAGAGTCTGTCCTTATTCCGTTCTCTGATCATCCGGCATCATGTATCAAGCATGGGTCCAGTCATTACTCATCGCGCTGCACAGGAGAGCTTTTCTCATAAGCATCTTCTGTGTTAACCCCAGGAAAGAAAAAACAAAGCTATGATATCACATCTGTCTGTGTTTGCGCACTCCTTTTTTGTATTTTATAAGTTCTCACAATTCTTCCCTATTTACTTATCCTGACTTCTTCTGTATGATAAACTTCGTTCAGTTTTTAAACAGCATGATGATCATTGTGTACGCATGTTCTCCGGTCATATGCTGATTTAGAAAGGCGGTTTTCCATGTTTCGAGTTATGAATGCAGAAGAAGCGATCAGCCTGATTCGCGATGGCGACTGCATATGTGTCAATTCCTTTGTTGGTATCGAGAACCCGGTTGCTTTACATGAGGCTCTCTATGCACGGTATCAGAAGACCCATTCACCCAAGCATCTTACCATAGTATCCAGTGCTGGTTTTGGCATCTGGGATGAGAATCGAAATGCTGAAGGATACATCCGTGAAGGTGCAGTTGATCGCCTGATCTGTGGGCACTTTGGTGCAATGCCGAGTACAAAAAAGATTATCATGGAAAACCGTTTTGAGGCTTACAACCTGCCCCTCGGTTGTATTTCGCATGCGATCAGAGCACAGGCAGGTGGGATCCCTGGTGCATTATCCAAAGTCGGACTTGATATCTTTGTTGATCCCAGGCGGGAAGGTCCCGGAATCAATCAAATA
>AUXO017317816.1_pt1 | contig 12352 bp, 18 predicted proteins | sample 768731 | NCBI WGS metagenome assembly AUXO01 (sample SAMN02715735, study PRJNA202380) | gut metagenome | biome: sheep rumen | host: Ovis aries | place: New Zealand: Palmerston North | reverse complement strand
TGTGGTAGAAAGGGGGTTGAATCATGTCAGATGTGTATATGATTGGGGAAGCGTCAGCAGATGAATCAGGTGAATTCAGGGACGGTCTACTTGGAGATCAGAACGGAATAGAACTCAGGTGTCGGAGATGGTACAAACACGACCCTATATGGGGCAAGGTGTACAGATTCACCGATCCTGAAGTTGCTGAAAAGATCGCTTCTAACATGGAAAAAGCGATTGCAAACGGCTGTGTTGGTTATGATACCAACCACAGACACAGGTTGTTAATGGCTTTACAAGAAGTGGATTTTGAGTTTGACAGGGTTTTGACCCCTGTGACCACCGATTGTTCAGCACTTGTATACGCTTGTGTCAGAGGGGCAACAGGCATTGATTATGATAGTTCATACACGGAATATCCTGAAATCATGCCCTTGCTGACTCAGGCATCACCGAAAGTTAAACAGTTTGACATGTATCTTGAAAGGACTGTTTTAATCAACGGTGATTATGACATGACCGTGTTTACCATCAGGACATCAAGCGACACAGCAACAGAGGGTTCAGTTGCTGTCAATTTTGCAGACGGAACAACACGTTATTACACAGAACCCTATTATGACACACCTTTTGATTATTACGATGAAGGAAAAGATGATGAAAAGGTTGGAACAAATCTTCACATGGTATACCTAAACGAAGAAAATGAATATGGTTATACTGAAGATTTCTTGAACACATTCCTGACCATTGAACCTTCAGGAAGTCCTGAGACACCTGCTTGGAAACGTGGTGACATCATCAGAACCATTTCCAAGTTAAACTATAACGGGACATACACAGCCCACATTGTGGTGTTCCTGTGATGTTTAGGATTGCATATCTTCCATTGATTGTCCTGTGCTTGATGATCGGTGGATTGATGGAAAGGGAAGATGATGGGGATGATGAATTATTTTAATTTGATTCCTTGGACTATCAGTTTGATTTCCTTGATTATTGCAGGTCTGTCATTGTCTCACACCAAGGGGAAAGACAAGATCAAAACAGTCAAGGAAGATGACCTGAAGTTTGAAGGCATCAAGGAAGGTGTTTTGAAAGCCAACATGAAATTGGATCAGGTGTGTGCAACAACCAATGAAACACGGTCTGACATCAAGTCCTTGAACAATGACCTGAAGGAAATTGACACACGGGTTGTTGTTCTTGAACGGGATATGAAGACCGCATTTAATCAGATTTCAGAAATCAAGGAAAGGGTTGATTCATATGAACATTAATTGGAAAATCAGGTTTAAAAACCCTGTCTTTGTTGCTCAGTTAATCCTTGCGATCCTGACACCCATCCTTGCTTATGCAGGATTGACCACCGCTGACCTGACATCTTGGTCGACCCTTGGTGATTTGGTGGTTGGTGCGTTGAGGAATCCTTACGTTTTGGGACTTGTGGTGGTGTCCGTGTGGAATGCCCTGACAGACCCAACAACAGCAGGGTTGTCAGATTCTAAACAGGCATTAAATTATGATGAACCGAAGGGGGATGAATGATTGTGGGAACAGCAAAAGCTATTGTAAAACAGGCTGAATCATGGTTAGGTTGCAAGGAATCGAATGGAAGCCATAGGAAGATCATTGATGTTTACAATTCACACAAGCCCCTTGCAAGGGGCTACAAGGTCAGTTACACAGATGCTTGGTGCGCAACATTCGTTTCTGCTTGTGCTATCAAGACGGACAACACAGCCGTGATTCCTACTGAATGCAGTTGTAACCATATGATTCAGGGTTTCAAGAAGCTGAATGAATGGGTTGAGTCCGATTATTACAGACCGTCAGCAGGTGATATCATCTTCTATGATTGGGATGATTCAGGTTATGGGGATAATCACTATGAAGCGGATCATGTTGGCATCGTTGAAAAGGTCAGTGGTTCGACCATCACGGTCATTGAAGGCAATAAACACAATGCTGTTGATAGAAGGACGCTTCAGGTGAACGGACGATACATCAGGGGTTACGGTGTCCCCAAATACAGTAAAGACACACAGAACACTGAATCACAGCACACGGTGAACAACAAAGTACCTGAAGTTAAATCTTTACCTGCGAAGACCAAATATAAATTTACGATCTCAGGAACAACAAAACCCAACAAGACAAGGGTGTTTGAAGGCACTGTCACCGCATCTGCCCTGAACGTCAGGACATGGGCAGGAACGGAACACGGAAAGACTTCTTTCAGTCCCTTGTATAGAGGGGCTGTTGTGGACGTGTGTGATTCCATCCTTGACAAGTCCAATGTGACTTGGTATTACATCAAGAAGGGTGGAAGATATGGTTTTGTGTCTAGTCAGTATATGGAAGGCTGAAATCTTGTGTGATAGTAACTGGTTAGTAACTGGTTAGTAACAGAGGCTATTTCGACCTGCTGAATCTGCTGATACAGGTTACCTTGAAGTTTTCAAAATGATAATTACAGACAGAAAAAGAACCCCATGAATGCTGAATTCATGGGGTTCTTCTTTGTTTGCAGACCTGTGAAAATCTGCTTGTTAGTAACAGGATACTAACAGGTTAGTAACACAGGATGATGACCAACTTTCCCTGATATGTTCCAAGTCCTTCTACTTCCACATCATTGTCTATGGAAAAATCCATGATGGTTTCAAAGTCACCTGTCTTCAGGACTTCCAAATTGGCATCCTTTAAAACAATGTCTTCAGTGTCCATCATAATCAGGGTTGCCATGAGATCATAAAGTTTCATCATTTCACCCCCTTCAGAGATAACAGCTTTTCAACGATGAGATTTTCAACATAGATCGGACAGACCCTGATTCCTGCTTCCCAGTTCTGAAGCGTCCTGACGGGGACACCTATCAATTCATTAACCTGTTTCTGTGTCAGTCCTGCTTCCTGCCTTGCTTCCAAAATTGTCATGTCATTCCTTTTCTTCCAAATAAAAATGTGTATAATAACCTGTTTCATGGTTGCAGTTATAGAATTCAAAAGCGTTTACCAAGTGGTCAAATGTTTCATCGGTGCTATGTTTGCTGATGACACATCCGTCAGACCACCAAGGACTGTTGATATTGGCTTTACAGGGGAACAGGTGTAACACGTTCCCCTGATTGAACATCTTTCTAGCAGTAGCTTTATTTTTAATTCTAATCATCCCATATCACCCTTTTCTGAATTCACAATAATAATGCTGTCTTCCATCTTTGACGATGTATAAATCACCTGCCTGTTTGGAATATCTGACCTTTCTTGTGATGATTTCCCCTTCTACAATGACCGTGACGGTTTCACCTTCTACAAAATCCCCCTTGATGATTCGTTTGGAATCCATGGTTTCTGACAGGTGGTTTTTCAGGAAATCTGCCTGATATTCTGTCAAGCGTTCCTCAGATTCTAAAAAATCGATCTGTTTGACGAATCTGTCAAAGTCTTCCCTGTCAAAGAACGGGGTTCTATCGATCCTGTTGAACAGGTATGTTTCCCAATCAATGTTCAAGGCATCTGCCGTGACGATGACACCCACACGTTCAATAATGTCTGTCACTTTGTATGTGGTTTCATTGTTAATAATTGTGTATGTTTCCTTGAAGATTGCGTATCTGTCCAATGAAGGATAACCCATCCTGATATAGATATCATATAAGGTGTTCTTACAAGCGTCTTCAGCGTCTTCTTTTGTTTCAAATCTTGATTCTGATGACCATGAGTGGTTAAATGAACCGAATCTAAAAGTTTCAATCATTGTTTTTTCCTTCCTTCCTTGTGCGTGGTTATGTGGGTTTATCAGGTCATCAGGGGATATTAAATCCCCTGAACCTTGCATCTTGTCAACACTGTCTGATTCTGTCCTTTATACACCTTGTGTTCCTTGACAGTCCCTGTGACGATGTATTCACTGCCCTGTGACAAATTCATGTCCTTGCTAGCAGTCCATGTTAAAATGTTGTTGTTAGAATCCTTGAAGGAATAGAAGAACCTTTTGGTGTCCTTATAGAAGTTTCTTCCATTCCACCCCTGCTTTACGTTCTGACATTCGAAAACCCTTGAAAGTGTCAGGGTCAGGTGCAGGTCTGTCAACTTGCTACCAACAACCCCCTGAAATGACGATTCCGAAGGATGAAGCCTTGTCAACTCAGCTTCTTTCATGGTTTCAAAATCAACATCCGATCTGAAATCATAACCCCATGGGGTTTCAACCAAAACGTCTTCCTTGGAAACCTGAAGCAAATCAAAACCGTCAATTTTGTGGTCGATGTACCAACCAATAATGCTGTTGTACCTTCCACCAATGGACTTGATTTCTTCCTTCTTTTCATAGGTCTTCCCAAGGAACAGGAAGATATGACCGTCTGAAGACCATCCGTGTTTTTCCAACCAAGAATTCTTGGATTCTTCCTTTTTCTTGTCTTCTTTTGCCTTGCGTCTTGCGTCAAGTTTTGCTTGATATTCAGGTGTCCTGACAATGAGTTTCCCAAAGACTTTCTTTGTTCCCATACATTTCCAACACACCCCATAATCATGTGGGGAAAGAACAGGTTGCATGTTCATCATGCCGATTGCATAATAACCTGTACCACCGCATCTTGGACAGGTAACCTGTCCTTCGAAGTGTTTAGAACCGTTCTTGTCAACCTTGACAAGTGTCATTCCTTCAGGGGTGTTGTCATCGGTGGAATCATCAATGATTTCAACCTGATGGTTCAGGGAAATCAGGAAGAAGATTCTTCCATCTTCACTAATGAAGAATTCAGCGTTTCCAAAAGCTTTATCTGTCAGCAGATATGTCTTACCCCAAAGGTTCTTCTTTCCATCGTGGATTCTGCCCATTTCATCAGGGTCTTCTTCGATTTCAGAGTTGTCAAGGATGAATGTTTTCAGCGTCTGAAAACTGCTGTCCTTGATTAATCTTTCAGTTGCTACTGACCATTGGGAAGCCCTGATTTCACTTGTAATTCTTGCCATTGTCTTTCTTTCCTTTCTTATAATGAAAACGTCAACAGTGCTGTGCTGAAGAATTTCAGCGTTTTTTATTTTATTCTAACACCCAAGGGGTGCAAAAGTCAAGGAAAAATAAGTATAAATTCAGCAAAATAATTATGATTATGCTGAATAATTTCTTGAAATCACACCCAATAGGTGTTATACTTGACATGAAGGATGAATAATCCTTCAGGCAAGCAACCTGCGATTTTTTAGAAGAAAGGAAAATAAATATGGCAAGTAAAAATTTTGTTGAAGAAAGAATTCAGAAAGCACAGGAACAGATCACCAAGAAGCAAAACCTGATTGTCAAGATGCAGGACAGAATCATCAAGAACATGACCAAACTTCAGAAGTTGGGTTTCACAGAAGAACAGATCGAAGCAGGGATTAACAATCCATACAAGATGGACAGAACCAATCCAAACTATGAAAAGGGTTTTGACATTTGCTATTCCGTAGGAAATGCAATGGACAGCATCACATCAGCAAAGAAAGCACTTTCTGAACTTCAGGAAAGACTTCAGAAATATGAAGCAGACCTTCAGGTGATCGTTGAAAAGGAAAACAGCAGGAACATCAAAGTCATCCTTGATTTCCTTGAGAACTGGAAACAGCAGGTCACAGAATATTACATCAGACACATTGAATCTTGGATCACCACATTAGAAGATTATTACAAAGAAGACAAGAAGTTCACAGAGTGGTTCAACAGGAATTGGAAAGAAAGAAAGAACAAAGACCTGATGAAGGAAATGAAGAAACCCGTTGAGGAAGCAAAAGCAGTTCATGCAATATTCAGTTACCTTGACCCATACATGGTCATACAGGGTGATGAATACATCATCGACATGGAAAAACTTCAGAAAGACTTGGATCAGGAAGCAAATAACAAGTATGATTTCATTATTGAAAGAACCAATGCAATCGTTGGACAGATCACAGATGCAACCAATCTGAAAATCGGTGACAAGGGAGATTTGAACGGATTCATCATTGGAACAAAGGGAACAGCCAAGGTTCAGACCATTGGCGCAGGTGGTTGGAATATTCAGTGTTATCACTTCAGAACACTGATTCATGAGATGAAGTAAAAAACAAAAGAAACCACAGGAAATTGAATCCTGTGGTTTCTTTTTGCTTTAGATTTTGTTGATCGCTTGCAGTTTAACAGGCAGGTCAAGATGCGTGACACCCAATAGGTGTTATACTTGACATGAAGGATGAATAATCCTTCAGGCAAGCAACCTGCGATTTTTTAGAAGAAAGGAAAATAAATATGGCAAGTAAAAATTTTGTTGAAGAAAGAATTCAGAAAGCACAGGAACAGATCACCAAGAAGCAAAACCTGATTGTCAAGATGCAGGACAGAATCATCAAGAACATGACCAAACTTCAGAAGTTGGGTTTCACAGAAGAACAGATCGAAGCAGGGATTAACAATCCATACAAGATGGACAGAACCAATCCAAACTATGAAAAGGGTTTTGACATTTGCTATTCCGTAGGAAATGCAATGGACAGCATCACATCAGCAAAGAAAGCACTTTCTGAACTTCAGGAAAGACTTCAGAAATATGAAGCAGACCTTCAGGTGATCGTTGAAAAGGAAAACAGCAGGAACATCAAAGTCATCCTTGATTTCCTTGAGAACTGGAAACAGCAGGTCACAGAATATTACATCAGACACATTGAATCTTGGATCACCACATTAGAAGATTATTACAAAGAAGACAAGAAGTTCACAGAGTGGTTCAACAGGAATTGGAAAGAAAGAAAGAACAAAGACCTGATGAAGGAAATGAAGAAACCCGTTGAGGAAGCAAAAGCAGTTCATGCAATATTCAGTTACCTTGACCCATACATGGTCATACAGGGTGATGAATACATCATCGACATGGAAAAACTTCAGAAAGACTTGGATCAGGAAGCAAATAACAAGTATGATTTCATTATTGAAAGAACCAATGCAATCGTTGGACAGATCACAGATGCAACCAATCTGAAAATCGGTGACAAGGGAGATTTGAACGGATTCATCATTGGAACAAAGGGAACAGCCAAGGTTCAGACCATTGGCGCAGGTGGTTGGAATATTCAGTGTTATCACTTCAGAACACTGATTCATGAGATGAAGTAAAAAACAAAAGAAACCACAGGACATTAAATCCTGTGGTTTCTTTTTGCTTTAAATTTTGTTGATCGCTTGAAGTTTAACAGGCAGGTCAAGATGTGTATAAACAGCTTCAGTGACACCCTGACCCTTGTGTCCTACTATCTTTTTAATGATTCTGCTGTCCACCCCTGACGCTGTCAGAAGGGACACACAGGTGTGTCTTGTGTCATGGGGCAGGTGGGACATTCCGAGATCAGACATCAATGGTTTCCACCAAGAATCCCTGAACCCCCTGTCCTTGAACCCATTTCCTTCAGAGTTGCAAAACAGATAGATAGAATCTTTTTGTTGCCAATGTTCAATGATAGGAACGATCTTTTCACAGATTGGAACTTCCCTGATTCCTGCTTTTGACTTGGACACGGTCACTTGAAACCATCGTTCTTTTAAATGCAAGTCTTCCTTTTTCAGGTTGTAAAACTCACCGATCCTGACACCCGTGTATATCAGGAACAGACAGATTTGAACATGTTCATTGTCCGACATTTCCCAAAGTCTGTTAATTTCCTGTCTGCTGAACGGTTGCCTGTTTAACCTGTTGGGGTTTCCTGCCTTGTTAACATTCATGTATTTAACCATGTTCCTTTTTTCCTGTGGTAAAATTTCATGTTTAACACAGTAGTCATACATCAAGCCAACCATGATTTTAATCTTTTTCAGAGAGGGTGTGTTCTTTCCTGAAGCGTCTAGAACCCCTTGCAGGTGGTCAAGCTTGATTTCTACCATCTTCAGGTCATACAAGCCTTCACAAGCCTTGTATGATGCCTTATAGCCCCTTACGTTGGATTCTGACACCGTGGGGAAATGTTCCGCTGACCACAGGTCATAGACTTCAGAAAAGGTGATTGTGTCGTTATGCAGATCATACGGGTCTTTGTTGTAGTCTGACAGGGCTTGAAGGGCATCTGACCTTTTTTCATAGTAACCAATAAAAGCGTAAACAGGATATGATTTCCCTTTTTCCTCATTGAAAGTCCAACCTGTGGTCTTCCTTGCAACCCAAGGTTTTCTTCTATTTCCTGACAGCTTATAAACAGACCCGTAACCATTGGGAAGTTTCATTTTTTCACCTTCCTTTTTTGTTCTTTGTTCTTGCTTGTTCTAGGTGTTCTAGGTGTTCTTTACTTTATATATTTTTATATTTTTATATTTTTATAGCCTTTTTCAACATTCGTTCTAATTATATTTAAAAGTGAAAACCACCAAGAACACCAAGAACACCAAGAACAGATGTCCACAGAACCTTGATTTATCAGGGTTTCTTTTTGTTCTAGCTTGTTCTAGCTTGTTCTAGGTCAGAATTTCTGCCTGTTTTCAACGACCTTCCCAATGATTTCAACAGGCAGTTCCTGAACCTGTTGTTCTGTGAAGAACATGGGATGGTATGCAGGGTTGAAGGATTGAAGGACAATTCCACCCTGCTGTTTAATCAGCTTTTTGCAACAGGCATCCTGACCATTAATTCTGACAATGACAATGTCCCCTGATTCAGCATCAGGAACGGACAGGACAATTAAAATGTCCCCTGCCTGAATCCTTGGTGACATGGAATCACCCTTGACTTTTAAGGCGAAAAAGCGTCCTTGTCTTGACATCATTTCACTGATTTCTTCCCATTCTTCCACATCGCAAAATTCAATAGCTTCTATTGGAATACCACAGGGGATTTCACCAAGGACAGGGATTCTGACCCCTGCTTCTATCCGTCTGATTTCATCAGGCAGGTCTGCTGACATTTCCTGATTCCATCGGTGGATTAAAGCGTCTTGTTCTGTCCTGAATTCCGATTCACCCGTCAGGTATCCTGTTGTTACACCAAGGACATCCGCAACCTTTTGCAGGTTTTGGGTCGTTGGGCTCATGGTCTTCCATTTGACCGTTGTTCCGACACCAAGACCTGCTTTTCTTTCCAACATACGTTTTGACATGTGCTTTTCTTTTAATAGTGCGTTTAATCTTTTCAAGTCGATCATGATTTCACATCCTTCCTAATGACACCCGTTGGGTGCGTTGTTGAACTATTTCAGCAAAAATTATTGACTTTCATTCATACAACAGCTAAAATGACCTTGTTCTGTTGAACGGTTTCAGCAGAACACCAAAGACCCCTGTTGAAAGGGTTTAGTTAATTTCACTATATCAAAATTTTCAACGGGTGTCAAAAATATATGCGGAATGTTTACAACATCGAAAGGGGGTGCGGTGATGTCGGAATTTGAAAAGGCGGTCAGACACGCATTGATTGACAAGGACATGACGGTGTCAGGGCTTGCATCGAAACTTGGTCTGTCAGTTTCATACACACATGAGTTAATCAGAGGGACAAGAAAGTCAAGTCAGCATGTTAAAGCCATCAAGGAAATTTTAGGAATCACAGGTGATGACAATGAAGATGTTTAAGGAAGACACAAGATTGTCTGTTGTGGAAACTGCCGATCTTATGCAGGTTTCCCCACAGTTTGTCAGGATTGGACTTCAGAAGGGTGTGTTCCCTTTTGGATATGCGGTCAAGATGTCAGGACGGTGGACATATTTCATTAGCAGACAGAAGTTTACAGAAAGCACAGGTATTATGACATGAAACTGTTTCCACATCAGCAGGAAGCCCTTGAAGCTTCCAAGGGTTTTGAAAATGTCGCATTCTTCCATGATATGGGACTTGGAAAGACCTTCACAGGGGCTGAAGCAATGTTCAGGTATGATTGCAGGTGCAACCTGTTGATTTGTCAGAAATCGAAAATCCGTGATTGGATGGATCATTTCAAGACCTATTATCCAAGAATTAACCTTTATGACCTGACGGACAGAACACAGCTTGACACGTTCATTGGACAGTCCATGTTAGGTTGGCACACTGTGTTAGGTGTCATCAACTATGAGTTGTGTTGGAGACGGGAAGACCTGCTGACCTTGGAAGATTTCTGTTTGATGTTGGATGAATCTTCTTTGATTCAGAACAGGAAGACACGACAAGCCAACATGGTTCTGAAGATGAAACCGTCACATGTGATCCTGTTATCAGGAACACCTGTTGGTGGTAAATATGAAAACCTGTGGACACAATGTCATCTGTTGGGATGGAACATCACGGAACATGCTTATGAACAAACGTTTGTGAATTGGAAGCTGTCAACCCCTGATGGTTCAGGGGTCAGACATTGGATGGTTGACAGGGACAACCCGTATAAACAAACGGACAGGTTGAAACGTAAACTGAAGGCACACGGGGCATTTTTTCTGAAGACAGAAGATGTTATAGACCTGCCTGAACAGTCGTTCATCAAGGTCATGGTTGAACCCACCAAGGAATATAATACTTTCAAGAAAGACAAGATTGTTGTCATCACTGAACGAAACACAGAAGGGTTTGATGATGTGACATTGGTTGGTGACACATCGTTGACAAAGCTGTTGTATGCAAGGCAGTTATGCGGTCAGTATAACCCTTATAAACTGACAGCCTTCAGGGACTTGTTACAGTCAACAGATGACAGGTTGATTGTCTTTTATTCATTCAATGATGAGTTGGAAGCCTTAAAGACGATTTGTCAGAACGAAGGAAGACCGACATCAGAAGTCAACGGTTCAACCAAGGACTTGACAGCATACAAGAATCATTCTAACAGTGTTACCTTGGTTCAATATCAGGCAGGTTCGAAGGGGTTGAATCTTCAGAAATGCAATAGAATCATCTATTTCACCCTGCCCCTGTCCAGTGAACACTTTGAACAATCCAAAAAAAGAATCCACAGGATAGGACAGAAACGTCCGTGTCAGTATTATCTGATGTTATGCAGAAACACGGTTGAAGAAGACATCTTGAAAACATTGGAAGAAAGGAAAGATTACACAGATGACTTATTTCATTAGATTGATGATGAAGGTTCTTGAAATGATCGCAGGATGTGTGTTCCTGCTGACGGTCATATCCATTGATTCTTTTACTTTTGAGGGTTTATGGATTCCGTGTCTGTTGATGTTGGTATCACTTGCGGTCATCGCAGGTGTAGAAATTTTTAGCAATGAAAGGTGGTAACAATGATAAAGTGCAAAGATGCTATTGATTATGGTTCAGATTGTGGTTCTGACATCTGCTGTTTCTGTTGCCCTGACAAGGACGATTGTAATCTGATTTGTTACGATGTGGAACAGAACAAATCCGAATGTCCTGACAAGTGTCCAAACATGGTTAGAACCCCTGATGAACTGAAGGTCATGGAAGAAGCAGTTCCTGACAAGATTCAGGAAATCACAGACTTGATGATCCGAGTCAAGGAAGCAGAAGAACGGATCAGTAAAATCAAGGGCGAACTGTTAAAGGCGATGGTTGACAAGGGCATCAAGAAATTCGAGAACGACAGGGTTTCATTTACTTACGTTGCCCCAACAACAAGAAAGACCTTGGACAAGAAGAAGCTTGAAAAGGAACACCCTGAAATCAACCTTGCAGATTATGACAAGTTATCCAAGGTTTCAGCATCCGTGAGAATTCAGGTGAAGTGAATTGGGAAAAGAAAAGAATTTTGAAAACAGGGTGAAGAAATTCTTGAAGGAACATGGCTGTTGGTTTGTTAAATATTGGGGTGGTGGAGAATTCACCAAAGCAGGTGTCCCTGACATCCTTGCTTGTATCGGTGGACAGTTCGTTGGTATTGAAGTTAAATCCGATACAGGCAGGATGTCAGCATTACAGCAACATAACCTGTTATCGATCGACCAAGAAGGGGGATATGGAATCCTTCTTTATCCCAAGGATTTTGACAAGTTCAGGTTGTTCTGCCTGTTTTTAAAGCAGGGGAATTTCAGCAAAGCTGACGCTTTATATGTGGAATTGAAAGGACGGTGGAAATGATCCGATGGATGAATTTCATTTTTCAACCATTGAAACGTTCGATAACTGCCCCATGAAATTCAAGCTGACATACCTTGACGAACTGAAGACGATTGATTCAGATGACCCACAGAACCCCTTGATTCTTGGAACAGCTATCCACAGGGGGATGGAAACCGACCTTGAAACAGCGGTCAAGGAATACATGAATTCATACCCAGTGATTGATGACAGACATGTGAATGAAGTTATCAAGATGGAACACTGGATTCCAAGGTTGAAGGCACTGATTCCTGAAGGCTTGCATGAATACATGTTCAAGAATGATGTTTACATGGGGACTGCTGATTTGCTTGTGCCTGT
>AUXO017732043.1_pt1 | contig 12353 bp, 10 predicted proteins | sample 768731 | NCBI WGS metagenome assembly AUXO01 (sample SAMN02715735, study PRJNA202380) | gut metagenome | biome: sheep rumen | host: Ovis aries | place: New Zealand: Palmerston North | reverse complement strand
GAAGCGGCTGCAGAAGCTGGAATGAAAAAGGTATTGATTCCTAAATCAAACTTAAAAGATGTCATGATTGAGAAAAAATATGAAGACATGATTGAAATCATTCCAACCGAAACCTTAAGTGATGTTTTGGAAAACATTTTGATTAGTGGATCAAACAAGGATAAACTGATTGAAAAAATGAAAAACATCGGTTCTAAAGTTGCCGATAAGGTTCCGCAAACAAATATCAATAATCCAACAACCAACTAGGTTGGTTGTTTTTCCACTATTTTTTATTATTTTTTTTGTTATTTTAATATATGTTAAAAAAATTATATTATTTTTATTAATCTATAATTTTATTGAATCTTTTTTAATTTTTATCTTTTAGTTTAAACAATATTGTTTTTTTTGTTTGATGGTGTGTAAAAAAATATATTATTTTTTAAAACATTAAATATGAGTAAAACCAATATTAATTTATGGTAGTAAAAGCTAGGTTATTTGTTGCAAAGGTGTCCAGTAAAGTTGCAACCCAACTTTCAAAAATAGGTCCTGGAGCAGGTAAGAATATTCCAGGTTATGTATTTTCAAAAGTTGGGGGTAAACAGTCAGTTTCAGATATCGCAAAGGACTTGAAGTTGGGTTCAGTTTTGATAACTGGAACTAATGGTAAAACCACTACTACTACGTTACTTATAAAATTAATGTCTAAAGACCTTCAAATTAGAAAAAGTTTTGAAAACAATACTGTACATTCAATTATTACAGCAATCCTAAACCAAAAAGGAGATTTGGGAATCTTTGAATATGGAATTCGTAATCTGGAATATGGAATTCCTGATACTGTTCAAAAATTAATTGATCCTATTGGGGTTGTCTATACAACAATCTCTGAAGAGCACACTGTTGTAAATGGTGTAAAAAATCCATTTTTATCTTATTATCGTGCCAAAATTTTATTGTCAAAGGAAATGACTGACGGGGTTATTGTTACCAATTGTGACGATCCAAGAACTGCGTTTATCGGCATCAGCAAAAATGATATTCCTATAAACTATTATGGAATCGAATGTGATGATGTTGTTGACTTGCTTGGAAGTACTGTTAAATGTCCTAACTGTGGTGAACTTTTAGAATATTCTAAACATATCTTGAACCATCGTGGAGTCTATTCATGTAAATGTGGATTCAAACGCCCGGAACCTGATGTCAAATTGGCCGATATAGAATTTAATGAGAATAATTGGAAATTACATATTGTTGGTGATTTATTTAATTATTTTGCATCCAAAAATGTTCAGTTTGATGTGAATGTTGTAGTTCCTCCTTTCGGATTTCATAATATCTACAACATACTGGCTTCAGTCACTGCATATGTGACTTTCACTCCAAAGCTTGACAACATTGAAAAGAATATTATGGATGTTTTCAATAATATTGACATGTCCTTTGTTCCGCCTGGAAGATTTGAAGTCATTAAATACAATGGCAAAAACATTGGAATGGGACAGGGAGACAATGGGGATGCAGTAAGCATCAACGTCAATCTTATGAACCAGTATATTGACGGAGACCTTGAGTTCATCTATACGACTCCTGATGCTGAAGAGGATGATATCTTCAACAGTCATTATGAAGTCATTAAAAAGATCAATCCTAAACATGTTATTGTTGTTCCTGGAAGAAAATCAGTTGAAAAGGCTGAGGAGTATTGTAACATTATTAAAAAGGATTTTGATTCAGTTGATTTTTATCCTATTTCCTATGAGAATTTGAATGAAAGAATAAGTAAGGTCGCCGAGTTGGCTAAAAATTCAAGCTATGATAATGTTATTTTAACCGGATGCGGTGAAGAATTAGCATTCTGGGAAAGTGTGAAAAGGAATTTTGATTAAATTACCTTTTCATTTGCTATTTTTTCAATGATTTGGTAAAACTTATCATTGTTTTTTTCTATCTTTTCAAACTTGGAATCGATACTGCAGTTGCAGGTATCTGATTTTCCTATTATATATTCATCAGATCCTTTTTTGATTAGAATTCCGAACAGTATTTCCTGTTCATCAGCATATTTTTCAAATTCTTCCTTGCTTAACTGCAGACTGTAATCCTCATGTGAAAAGATGTCGCATTCATTAATGATAGGCATGAATGTCATCATGCCCAATGGAAGATAGATATTCTCCTTTTCATGAATTTTTAAAAGTCTTTCTTCATAGGAGTCCTCGTCACCGATGCCATATCCCTTGATTTCAAGGATGTTGTTGGTTCCCATGTGTCCGTCATCATCAATCAGAAATGCAAGCAAATTGGGGTCCACATAATTATTGCATGTAGACCTAATATTTTTAATAGTTTCATTAAGATTCATCACAAAATGCCTCGTATCTTTCACATAATTCAAGTACTTCCTCAATTCTATAAATTTGATTAACCCAATCTATAGGAATTGAATCAAAACCGTAGTATATTCCCGCAAGTCCACCACATATTGCAGCTGTGGTGTCTGTATCCAAACCTATATTCACCGCTTCCAGCACCGCATCAGCATAATTGTCTGTGTTTAACAGGCTGTGTACTACAACCTCAAAGGTGGAGATGACATATCCCTTGCCGGAAACTCTCTCCAAATCATTGTTGAATATTTTTTCGAAGTGGGCGAGTTCGGGTGAGCCTTTGTAATGCTCCTTGATCTTGTCGCATGCTGAAAAGATGTGCTCCTCCATAGTCAAATCCTCATTTTCAATCATTGACCTGGCCATTTCAATGTATAAGACGCATGCAATTTTGGATCTTGGATGGGCATGGGTCAGTCCGGAAACGTTTTCAATGATTTCATAATCAATATCCTTGATGTAGGCCAGCGGAAGAATTCTCATAAGAGAACCGTTACCGTTGTCCCTCTCTCCACTGCATCCTGATTTTAAAGCAGGAGTTCCAGTGGTATATCTTGATATTGCCCTGCTGACGGTGGCGCCACAATCAAAGGTGAAATGTCCTTGCATATATTTTCCATTGTTATACCATTCCACAAACTTGTCCATCATGTCATCATAATCTATGCCCTGCTTTTGAACGATACTGTGCATTGTAGCGATTGCCATTGCCGAATCATCAGACCAAGTTCCTGGAGGTTGATTATGGGTTCCATAACCTTCCATGCGGGTAACTGGATGTTCCATGAGTTCGCCTCTGGTTTGGAACTCAACGGGAACACCAAGTGCATCCCCAACAATTAAACCTGTCATTCCGTCTTTAACTTTCATAATTATATTTATGTGGCTTATGATAATTAATTGTGTCTATTTTTATTAGGAATCAGTTACAAATTTAGCACTGATGAGAGAAATAACACTTAGGCATTGGAGAGGATCCGATGCGGAATGCCTGTATCACTTTGCTAAGAACCCTAAAATAGGACCTATTGCGGGATGGCCACCTCATCAAAGTGTGGAGGAGAGCCTAACTATTATTAAAACCGTATTTTCTCGTCAAGAGTGCTATGCGGTTGTTAAAGGCGAAATTCCTATAGGGTGTGTTGAACTCCTGATTCATCCAAACGGCAATCACTGGTGGGGTGAAGGTTCGGCAGAACTCGGATATTGGATTGCGGAGGAATATCAGCTCAGAGGTTATGCAACCGAAGCATGCGGAATATTGATTGAAAGGGCATTCAATGATTTAGGTATAAAACGGATTTTTGCAACTTTTAAACAGGAAAATGTTGCTTCTAAAAGGGTATTGGAAAAATTGGGATTTAGGTATTATGATGAACTGAATAATGTTGATTATCTAAATCGCCCATTCCGTGAAATCGCAATGATTTTAGAAAAATAATTATATTAAAAAGGTATTAATTTTAACTAATGACAAGAATATGTAAAAAGTGCGGATTCGAAAACCAGGATGATTATGATTTTTGTGCCAAATGCGGCACTCCTTTGGTTGAAGGCCTACAGCCTAATCAGGTTTATGTCTATAAGGCTGACCAGCTGCAGATAAACAAAAAGGCAATAGTTGCAGCTTACATCATAACAATATTTTTATCCTGGAGCGGTTTTGTTGTTGGATTGATTTCAAAACAGACCAATTTGGCAGTTTTTACTTTCTTCGGATTTTTCATGCCGTTTTACCTTGTTCAATCACGCCATCCAACATTGAGAAAGCATGGTTTGGTAATGATGATGATTTCACTTGTAGGTGTGGGTCTTTCATTTTACGTTATGCTTCACTAGACAATGAAGAAATTTATTTTTCCGATTAGGATTTGTATTGGAATTTGGAAGATGTTCATTCCGTCCTGAGCCATTGCAGTATCTATCGCATCTCCTCTGGACATTGTACCCTGTACATTATCGTTTCCAGCATATCCGTTATATGCATCGTTTGCACGAATATCATCCACAATGCTTCCGCCGAATATTGCCTCTGCCGCATCGCTTGTTATTCTGACGACAAGATGTGGTGAAATGTGGTATGTATACTCCATTATCTCACGGGCTGCGCCATAAGGGTCATCCGGATCGTTGATGTGGACATTATGCAATGTTTGACCCTCTGCATTGACGGAATTTCCAGGATAAATCCATTCAAAACCTGCAAGAGAAAATGTTGCGGCCATATCGATACTTGCATCTTCACCGGTGTCCTCACATACGATTAAAACAGGGCTTATCAATGTTGATGCCAGAAATGCAACTATAACTGCCACAATCGCTATAAGTATCAAATGTATTTTATTCATATTAACCTTTTATAATCATTTAAATATTAATACTTAACTTTTTTAATTATTAGAAACATATATCATACCATATAAATTTTTGGTGATAATGTGATTATAGGCGGTTCATCTTCTCAAGATTTAGCGGCTCATGTTGCAAAGGAGCTTTCAGAAGAATTATGTTATGTCGAAACTCGTAAGTTTCCGGATGGAGAAAGATATTTAAGGATTGATGGGGAAATTGAAGACGAAGTAACCGTCATTCAGTCAACCGGATATCCTCAGGATGAAAATCTGATGGAACTCTTGTTCATCATATCCAACCTTAAGGATTTGGGGGCAAAGAAGGTCAGAGTTGTTGTTCCTTACCTAGGTTATGCAAGGCAGGAAAAACGCTTCAATCCTGGAGAGACAGTCTCAGCAAAAATTGTTTGTAATTTGATTCAGGCCGCAGGTGCCGATGAGTTCATTACATTTAACATTCATGAGGAATGTGTACTCAATTTCTTTGACATTCCTGCAAGAAACGTCTCAGCAATGCCTGCAATTGCGGAATATCTTGACAAGAAATTCTTCAGAAAAGGCGGTGACAAACCATTGATTATTGCACCTGACAAAGGGGCATACGGTTTTGCACAGGAAATTTCCGAAATCATCGGTTGTGACTGCACATATCTAACTAAAGTACGTTTAGGACCGGACAAGGTCGAAACCAAAATTGTAGATGTGAGATGCGATAGCGAAAGTGAAAATACCGTAAATGTTGATAGCGTAAAAGGAATGCATGCTATTATTGTTGATGATATCATAGCTACTGGAGGAACCATTGTAAATGCGATAAACATTTTAAAACAGTATGGAGCCTCATCAGTGGATGTATGCTGTGTACACCCAATTCTGACCAACAATGGTGCTACAAGAATCTATGCGGCAGGCGCCAACAAGATCATTGGTACAAACAGTTTATCATCCGATACTTCACGTGTATCCCTTGCAAAATCAATTGCGGATGCACTGAGGGAATAAAATGGATAAAGAAGCTATTAAAAAGGAACTTGTGGACAAGTCAAACACTATCCTGGAAAAGTATAGTGAACCTGATGTTGTTGATGACGTATCCGTCATGAACATGGCTGGAAAAACCGTATTTTTAGGTTCTTTGAAGGTTTTCAATACTGAAGTTATTCCAAATGTCATAAAGGATTTGGAAAAGAACCTGAAAGGTTATGGACAGCTTGTTGTAAGGGACCAGAGGGTCACTCCATGCTGTTCTCCAAGTTATACACACATTAGTTTCAATGTTACAATCTTAAACTAGATATCATGAAGGAATTCAAACTCAAGTCCCCTTATAAACCATTGGGGGATCAACCAAAAGCCATTAATTCATTAGCCGAAGGCATAAACAATGGTGTGCGTGAACAGACACTTTTGGGAGTAACCGGTTCAGGTAAGACCTTTACAATGGCAAATGTCATTGAAAAGGTTCAAAAACCTACTCTTGTCATTTCACACAACAAGACTTTGGCTGCACAGCTCTATGAGGAGTTCAAGGAATTTTTCCCTGACAATGCAGTCGAATATTTTGTCAGCTATTATGATTATTATCAACCTGAAGCATATGTGCCTCGTACAGACACTTTCATCGATAAGGAGGCGTCAATCAACGATGACATTGATATAATGAGGCATTCCGCCACACAGTCCCTGCTTTCAAGGGATGATGTAATTGTTGTCAGTAGTGTAAGCTGTATCTACGGTATCGGTTCACCTGACGATTATGGGGAGTTCGCTTTTGGTATTGCGGTTGGAGATATCTACGAACGTTCAGAGATTCTCTCCCGTTTGGTTTTCATGCAGTATGAACGAAATGATATTGAATTCGACCGTGGTCAGTTCAGGGTTCGTGGTGATGTGATTGAAATCAATCCGGTTCATGGAACTCCTCCGATAAGGATAGAGCTCTTCGGTGATGAGATCGATGCCATCAGCCTGATTGACAAAGTCACAGGCAAGAAAAAAGAATCACTTCAAAGATACATGATTTTCCCTGCAAAACACTTTGTTGTCGGTCAGGACAAGATGGATGTTGCGCTGTCCAATATCAAGGAAGAACTGAATGAAAGGCTGGCCGAACTGAATGCCACAGGCAAATTGCTGGAAGCCCAGAGACTGGAGCAGAGGACTCGTTTTGATATTGAAATGCTTCAGGAAATGGGATACTGTCCGGGAGTAGAGAACTATTCCATGCATCTTTCAGGGCGTAAATGGGGAGAAAAGCCATATTCCCTTTTGAAATATTTCCCTGATGACTTTTTGACAATAATTGATGAATCACACGTGACCGTGCCTCAGATTCGTGGAATGTATAATGGGGACAGGGCACGTAAGGAGACTTTGGTTGAGCATGGATTCAGATTGCCTTCCGCAAAGGAAAACAGGCCTTTAAGATTTGATGAGTTTGAATCATCAGTAAACCAGGTCATCTATGTTTCAGCAACACCTGGTCAGTATGAACTTTCAAAATCTCGAAATGTTGTCGAGCAGATTATCCGTCCGACCGGTTTGGTGGATCCTGAAGTTTTAATCAGACCTGTTACCGGTCAGGTTGAGGATCTTCTTAAGGAAGTTAAGCTTACTGCCGAAAAGGATGAGAGGGTGCTTGTCACCACACTGACCAAGAGGATGGCCGAGGATTTAACCGATTACTATGCAAGAATCGGCGTCAAGGTAAGATACATGCACTCTGAAATAGATACTTTGGAGCGTATTGACATCGTTGATGACTTGAGACGTGGTAAATTTGACGTGTTGGTTGGTGTAAACCTTTTAAGGGAAGGTTTGGACCTGCCGGAGGTGTCTCTGGTAGCCATTCTTGATGCCGATAAGGAAGGATTTTTAAGAAACGAAACCTCACTTATACAGACCATCGGACGTGCTGCAAGAAACGTAAACGGCCGTGTAATCATGTATGTGGATGACATGACAGATTCCGTTAGAAATGCATATGACACCACACTCAAAAGGCGTAAGCTTCAGATGAAATACAATGAAGTTCATGGTATCACTCCTAAATCAACCCAAAGAACCTTAAAAGAAAAACTTGCAGAGGAAGAGGAGAAATATAAAGGCCTTACTGGTGCTGAAGTTGAAAAAATGCCTAAAGATGAGCTTCGTCTGTTAATCAAGGACCTTGAAAAGGACATGAAGGAGGCTGCAGCAAGACTTGATTTTGAACGTGCAGCCGAATTAAGAAACAAACTTTATGCATTGAAAGGTTTTGACAATTAATTTCATTAATTTTATATATTTTTTCAGATAAAATTTTTAAGTGATGATAGTTTTTAAAAATCAGGTTAAATTTGCATTGATTCTATCGATATTCACATTATTCTGCATTTCTGCCGTTTGTGCGGGGGATATAAATTCAACTGGCACATTGGCTGCTGATTTTACAGACAAAGACGTTGAATCCAATATTGATTTGGATGAATCTGGCGAGGGTGAAGTTTTTGGAGATAAGGAAACTCCCTCAATTCAGGTTAACTCCACAGAAGTCACAACAGGTGGGGAAATTGAAATTTATCTTAAGGATTCGAATAATGTTTCTTTAGCCAATAAGGATTTAACCGCAATAATTAATAATGAAGACCATAAGATTTCTACAAATGATAAAGGGATAGCGCTCTTAAAATTGAGTTTGCCTGCAAAATCATACATTTTGCAAGTCATTTTCAAGGGAGACGATGTCTATTCCCCGATAAATAAAACATTCAATATAGATGTTTTAAAGATGGACACAATACTTACTCCAATAGGTAGCAGTGTGATTTATGGAAAATATTTCTATTCTGATTTAACTGATGTTTATGGTACTTCAATAGATGGGGCTGAACTATCATTTAAAATAAATGGTAAGACTTATACTGTAAAAACCAATGATGATGGTCGTGCAGGATTAAAGATTACTTTAGCTTCTGGAAAATATTCTTTGGTCATCGGTTATGATGGAAATGAGTATTACAATTCAATTTCAAAGACAATAAATTTGATTGTTCGTGCATCAACTTCCCTTGTGGTTGGAAATTCAATACTTTTAACCAACGGATATTTGAGAATTTATATGAAGAGTAATGAACAGTCTGCAATTTCCAAAAAAACTGTAAAAATTACCATCAACAACAAGGTGTATACCAAAAGGACAAATTCAGAGGGAATTATAGTCTTTAAACCGAAACTGGGAACCGGAACCCTTAAGATAACTGTTGAATTTGGTGGAACAACATATGTTGGCGAATCTTCAGCTCAAAAACAGGTTAAGGGAATTAAAGGCAATCCTAGAAACCCTTTCATATCAAAGATTTCATTAAGGAATGGTGTTCCCAATGTGGATTATATGTTCGGAAGTTATGTGATGGCTGATGGTGATATGAAATATTCCCTGACCAAAGCCCAATATAAGGCAGTCATTAAAAGGGACAGCTACTGTCTGTATTTGAACAATAAATTAAGCAAATACACAGTTTTCAAATCAAAGGCCGAACCGAAACTTAGCCATATCATCAAAAGGGAAAAGTGGAATGTGATTGAAAGGGCCATCAACACCAAGATTGTTAAGAAAAACAAGAATGGCTATTGGCCGGGTACAATCACCGTTTCTCTAAAGGGAAAATCATACACCTATCCTGAGGTGAGGGATGTGCAGAATACCGGTTACACCTGCGGACCTACAGCAAGCAGCATGTGCACACAGGTTTTAAGAAACTATTACTGTGAAAAGTATCTTGCCCAGAATGGGGATGCAACTCCTTCCGAAGGATCCAGTACCAAAGGCCTTAAAAGGGCTTTGGAAAAGTTTAATTTCAAATGCAGCATCTATTATAAAAGCTCATTCAATAAAGCCTTAAAACAGCTTAAGAAAGGTGGCAGCGCTTTGGTGTTCCATACATGGGGACATTTCGTATCCATTCTGGATATCAGTAATGACGGCAAGAAGATACTGGTTGGAAATCCTTCAGGAGACTATGATTATGGAAGTCATGACATTCCAACAAAATGGTTGACTGTCAGTTATATGAAAAAGCGTTTCAATAACTATGACACCTCAGGTCTGATTGTCAAATTGAAGTATAACCTGAAAAAGGCCACCAAAAAGAATGTCAATAATTTCTATTACAGTATGGGAACCAAATGGTCTCGTCAAAATACCAATGAGAGATTGGTTCAAATTCAGGCCAATTTCTATTGAATAATTTAAAATTTCTTTCTTTTTTTTTAATTTTTTTTTCATTACCAAATGCTCTCTAATACTTTATAAACTAGTTTGTTCTAATATTATATAACAAAATTAGGAGAGTATTATGGCAAACGACGATAAAAAACAAATAGTCATAAAGGGTGCACGTGAACATAATCTGCAGGATATTGATGTCAGTGTTCCACGTGACGAATTCATTGTAATTACTGGCCTTAGTGGGTCTGGAAAGTCTTCTCTTGCTTTTGATACAATTTATGCTGAAGGACAGCGTAGATATGTTGAATCATTGTCTGCCTATGCAAGACAATTTCTGGGGCAGATGAAAAAACCTGAAATGGAATCCATTGAAGGACTGTCTCCGGCTATTTCAATAGACCAGAAAACAACAAGAGAGAATCCAAGATCAACTGTTGGTACAATTACAGAAATCTATGATTATCTGAGATTATTATTTGCAAGAATAGGTATTCCTCACTGTCCGAATTGTGGACGTGAGATCTCACACCAGACACTTGGTCAAATAGGAGATGCAATCATCGAAGAGGGTGAAGGTGTAAAAATCCAGATACTGGCACCGATTGTCCGTGATAAGAAGGGCCAATTCAAGGATGTTCTTGAAGATCTTAGAAACAAGGGATTTGTAAGGGTTCGTGTTGATGGTGAAATCCGTGATTTGGATGAGGACATAAGCCTTGCAAAAACCTACAGACATGATATTGATGTCATTGTTGACAGGCTTAAAATCAGAAAGAACGTTGACTTTAAGCGCAGACTGGTTGATTCACTTGAAACAGCTTCAGAGCTGACCGAAGGATTAATCACAGTTCTGTTTGACAATGGTGAGGAATACGAGAAGAAATATTCCGAACACTTTGCATGTGTTCACTGCGGAATAAACTTCGAGGAGCTGACTCCAAGGATGTTCTCATTCAATGCTCCACAGGGGGCATGTCCTGAATGTAACGGTATAGGTTCAAAAATGGAAATTGACCCCGACTTGGTTGTTCCGGACAAATCATTGTCTTTGAGTGAAGGGGCGATTGTTCCTTGGGCAAGTTCAGCAAAAAGGGAAAACTATTATTTCCAGATGCTGGATGCCGTATCAAAGCACTTCAAGTTCAGCATGGACACACCATTCGAGGAACTTTCAAAGGAACACCAGGAAATACTTCTTTTCGGCTGTAACGAAAAAATACCATTCAATTTCAAAAGAAGAAACAAGTCTTATATGGTGAACCGTAAATTTGAGGGTGTTGTTCCAAGAATGCAAAGGCTATACTTCGAAACAAAATCAAGCTATTCAAGAAAATACCTCTCAAGGTTCATGTCTGACAGGAAGTGTCATGTCTGTGACGGTAAACGTCTAAAACCTGAAGTTTTGGCCGTAACTGTTGGTGGAAAATCAATCATTGACGTTTGTGACATGGCAATCAAGGATTCCTATCAGTTCTTCCAGGATTTGGAACTGACTGAAAGGGAAAACTTCATCGCAAAAGAAGTTTTAAAAGAAATTAAGGAACGTTTAAGCTTTTTGGTGGAAGTGGGACTTGATTATCTGTCTATGTCAAGGGCATCAGGTACATTATCCGGTGGTGAGGCCCAAAGGATTAGACTGGCCACACAAATCGGTTCTGGTCTTGTCGGTGTATTGTATATTCTTGATGAACCAAGTATCGGTTTGCACCAAAGAGACAACATCAAACTTATTGAAGCATTGAAAAGACTTAAAGACCTTGGAAATACATTGGTTGTCGTTGAACACGATGAAGAAACCATCTTATCAGCAGACCATGTGGTGGATATAGGTCCAGGTGCAGGTGAACATGGTGGTAAGGTCGTAGCTCAGGGAACACCATTGGATATCATGAACAATCCTGACTCCATTACTGGCCAATACATTTCAAGAGCACTTAAGATTGATATTCCAAAGGAAAGAAGACCTGGAAATGGTAAATTCATTAAAATCATTGGTGCTGAACAGAACAATCTCAAGGATATTGATGTTGAAATACCATTGGGCAAATTCACCTGTGTGACTGGTGTGAGTGGTTCAGGTAAAAGCAGTCTGATTAATGAAATTCTCTATAAGGGAGCACACGGTAAGCTGTCCAGGAAATTCATGTTTGCAGGCAAGTACAAGGAAATTGAAGGTTTGGAAAATATTGATAAGGTTATTGCAATTGACCAAAAGCCTATTGGAAGAACTCCTAGGTCAAACCCTGCAACATACACAGGAGTATTCACTGACATCCGTGATCTCTTTGCCAACACTCCAGAGTCAAAGGCAAGGGGTTACAAGCCTGGAAGATTCTCATTCAACGTTAAGGGTGGAAGATGTGAAGCATGTTCCGGTGACGGTATCGTTCAGATTGAAATGCACTTTTTAGCTGA
>AUXO018059274.1_pt1 | contig 12354 bp, 11 predicted proteins | sample 768731 | NCBI WGS metagenome assembly AUXO01 (sample SAMN02715735, study PRJNA202380) | gut metagenome | biome: sheep rumen | host: Ovis aries | place: New Zealand: Palmerston North | reverse complement strand
ACTTCTTTCTTCTCTTCCTTTCCTTCATCATATAGAATATTAGAAATCTGTGTGTTTCCTATAAGATTTGTTTCAAATGTTTTTATTATTCTATGTGCTTGCATTTTACATTTTGCACATACCCATTTACGAAACATTGGGTCATTATACAAATCTGCATCATCTATTGCTACATAAGCACGAATAAAAACAGGAGCAAGAGGGTCATGACCAATGACAGCAATTCTGTGAGTATTGATATTAAATTTAAATGATATATCAACAAGAGTAAATGAACGTGCTAAGTCAAACCAAGAGTAACTAATTGTTCTACTTGTTATAACATCAGAGCTAAATGGAGACAACCACAAATCTGCACCCATAACTCTTTCAAGTCTTAAATCTGGGTCATTGATTCCAAAAAGTCTAGAACCATCTTTTATCTCTCTGAATTCATCGATACCAAATACACAATCTGGAAGTTGTATTGTTCTAGATTTTCTAAATTCCTCTGTTCTAAATGCTTGAGGAGACATGACTGCCATTTTAAGTTCTACTGTATCTCTCCATTCACGATGAACAAAAATCTTTTCATTCTCGATAATACGGTCAATTTCCTTATCATCAATCTGGTCAAGCTTTAATTTACCAGATACAGTAATTTCTGCTTTAATCCAATCTATTAATTCTTGTTTAGTCATTATTTCTCCTCTTTATTTTTAAGAAATGATTTAAATCCACAACCAAGTATTTGATTAAGTGGAGCAAATGAACCTGTAAGCTTCATAACTCTTCCTTTCCACTGAAATACGATCCCCTCAGCACTTGATAATTCACTATCTACTTCAGCAAGTCTTGCTAAATTTAATTCAAGTTTTTTCTTTGATTTTTCATCATCTGAATTTTCAACAGCATCTTTAATATCTGAAAGAGTTTTTCTTAGCTTTGCTTGAACTTCTTTTTCATGTCCTTGATTTGAAAAACCTTCCATACGTTTAAGAATTTCATTACCAAGCTTTATGAATAAAGTATCAAGAGGTTTCATAATAATTTTAAGAGCATCCTTTAAATATTCTTTATCAAATTTAGAAAGAGCTTCGTATTGTTCTTTAGTCATTAATGTTCCATCTTGAAGTTTACATGTCTTTTTGATAGTTGTTATATTAGGATTCTTATTTCCATCTATCCATCTATCAATCAAAGCATTAAGAACATCTCCACTTAGCCAATATAATTGTTTACTATGTGTCACATAATCAATCATTCTAAGAGCTTTATATTCTCTTATTGTAATTTTATCTGACATTTGAATATCTCTAACAATCTTATCAATTGCATTATAATATTTGCTAGCTTTGACTTCTCCGTCTTGTAGTTTTTTAAACATTACTTCAGGAGTAATTTGTGCTTTGAACACTGTTCTTGTAGTTTTATCAATTGCTTTCTGAAGAACTTCCATTTTTTCTTTATTTTGTTCTTCATCCATATTAAACTTATCCCAGTCAGGGCAATTTGCTTCTTCTTCAGGTTTTGAAATCTTATCATTTTCTGAATAATCAAAACAAGTAACTACAAAATGATGGAATGAAACTTTGCTATCAGCATAAGGAACTACATTAAAGTTCTCTGTATCAATAATTTCAAGATTTAACCAATATCTGTATCTTACACCATCTGCCTTATCATCATAATTAAAGAAATCTACAGCCTTTGGTATATTCTTGAAGATTTTATCAATGGTAAGAGCAGCATTTGTAAATGCATGTTGTACTGACGGAGTACCTATCCATTTAGGATTATACATTACATCCTCTAAGTACCAAGGTTGTTCTTTTAAAGTAGTTTCATTTCTCGCGAAAATAGTATTGCCGTGCATATCAACAGAAGCGAAAAGATTTTGTCCATCTAATTTTTCTGTAACATCTGTTATTGTGCCAGCAAATAAATCGTGAATAAGATTCTTCAAATCTTTGAAAGTAAAATCGGCATAATCATAAGGGTGTGACATATGTCCTGCTGCTCCACCTTCATTAAGTGATAATTCTGCATTGAACTCAGAATTAATAGCCTCAGTCAATGAAGAATTAAGTGATTGTTCTCCAATAGGAAGAACTTCTTTTGTAAGCATATCATAATAAGTTTTAAGAATATCTTCACTTATTATTTTATTTTGTAACAATGGAAGATATGCTGTACGGAACATATCATACTTATTATTACGTATATCATTTCTAACTATTGTTGATGAAACTGCTGTATCTGCATATAAATCATTTCTTCCTATATATGTTATAGGGTCTGGATTTATTGGAAAATATATAACTTTAATTCCAGGAGTATAGTATTTTCCTCCTTCAGCAAATTGTTTTGTAATATCTTCTGCTCTTTTAATATCAGTTCCTTTTGCAGAAGCTCCCATAGCATATATTCCATCGCCAAGAGCTTTAGTACCTATCATATCATAAACAGTCTTAATTGGACTTGCGTCTGGTGAAATCATAATATTAACATTAAGATTTCCTCTAAATACTTGTTCCAAAAACCATTTTGAAGATTCTGCTGTAATTCCTTCTCTTGGTCCTTTTGATATAATAACTGTAAGCTTTACATTGTAATCACTTGATTCTAAATACTTTTGCATTAATCCAATATGACCACAATGAACAGGCTTAAATGCTCCAGGATATAAAACATGACAAAGTTGTGTACTCATGTTAATTTAATTTCTATCATTTTTATATTTATTCAGTGTATTATGTATGGTATCCCATTTATTAATAGGACATTTTGACTCTTCTGCCTTAGTTTTTGCTGTTAAGACACAATGACAAATACCACAGATTCCTGATTTATTATGTTCACAATTTTTACATATATTTAATCTATCATCAAAGTATTTTTTATACTTTAAATCAGACCACTTGTCAAGAAACCAGTTCCACCAGCCTTGTATTATCAATTTTATATAAAAAGCTTTAAACATTCTTGTAATTTAATTATAAAATATTTATACTGGTAAATTTTATGGATGTAAATTCTAATAACATATTTAATAGCAATATTTTGTCTCTTGGAAATTCTTCTGAAACTGCTCTAAGTAAAGAAGAAATACAAGGAGAAATGATAGATAAATTGCAAGAAATTCTTATAAAAAGGTTTCCGAATAATCCACAAAGGCAGAAAATTAAGGTATATCCTGATAGACTTAATTTTGCTGCTCCGTGTTGTGGTGATTCTGCTAAAGATGATTCAAAGAAAAGAGGAAATATTATTCTAAGTGGTCCATTCCAAATGACTTATAAATGTCATAACTGTGGAAAAAGTATGCCAGTGTATACATTTTTTAAACAGTTTGGACAAACTCTATCATTAAATTCTATTGATTATATTTCTGCACATAAACCAAGTGAATCTATTCTTAGTGCATCAGATTCATCCAACAATTATTTGTATAATAATGAATTAATTGACTCTCTTGCTATTGACAGAGAATATTTTAAACAACTTTATTCTCTTGAAGAATGTGATATTTCAAATGCTGCACATTTCTATCTTATCAATAGAAAACAATATGACTTCAAACATTTTTTGTATCAACCAAAATATCAATTACTGTTCTTATTGAATTTAACTCCTTCTGGAAAAGTATTTGGTCTTCAGTTAGCACACTTAAACAAATCATATAAAGGACCAAAATATAAAACTTATAAGTTATCAAGAATATATGCAGAGCTGTTCAAACAGGAGAAAGAAATACCAGAAGAGATAGATTTTCTATCAATGATATTCAATATTCTAACAGTCAATTATAATATTCCTGTAACTATAGTAGAAGGTCCTATGGATGCATTTCTAATACGAAATTGTATAGCAACTTGTGGAGCAGGAAAACACATTAAATTTGACTTTGAATATAGATATCTCTTTGATGATGACAAGACTGGTCGTAAACATGCTCTTGAAAAGATAGAAGATGGATTTGAAGTATTTATGTGGGATAAATTTAAATCAGACCTTGGTCTTCCACCTAGACAAAAATGGGATATGAATGATGTAGTAAAATACTGTTCAGAAAATAATATAAAGATACCAAGACTTGATACTTATTTTTCAAATGATACTCTTGATTCTTTAAGCATATAAAAAGGAGGTTCTTGTGAACCTCCTTAATTTATGCAGTTGCAGCATATCTAATATTTCGTTCTATAACTTTGTTGTGATGTTTATCAACTTTTGCTGCAACAGTATTCTCTGCCCAATTTGAATACCAAGCTTTGATTTCATCAATTGAACCTTCAGGATGGTCAAATACAAATGTATCACTATCAAATTGTCTTGTAGACCTATCTTGTGAACGCATTTGTTTCATCTTCATGTACTGTTTCTTAGTCTCATCAGATATTTTCTTCTGTTCATTTCCTTCAACAATTGCTTTTTCAATAGCATCTTCATACTTGTTTATAGAAATTTCAAGACTATTTCTTACATTAGCTCCGTTTCCTGATGAAACCTCATCTGGAACAATTACCCAATCTCCGTTAGGAAGTTCTACTTTATACCATGAGAACGTTCCGCGAGTTGCTTTGTCATTTATTATATTGGTATTGATTTCATTAAATCCTCCAGTAGGTTTATTTAACAAATCAATAAGAACTTTATATTCTTTATCTGTTGTAAGAGGAATTGTGAATTCTCCAAATTTAGTATTGATTACATAATTTACAAAACCAACTGCTTCCCAATGCATAGGAGATGTTGTAGGTTCACTGAAATTTTTGAAATTGTTTTCTGTAATTAATCTATAAGATGTAGGATTTTCAATTCTAATCATGTCATCAATCTCAGGAACTTTAAACAATTCCATCAATTCTTCGTTCTCTCCATTAAATTTAAGGCCAGGATGACGCTGTGTTTTCTTTTCACCGTTATCTTCATCATGATACTTAATTTTCTTATAATATTCAACAATCGCTTTTCTGCTATCAACTGCTTTTTCCATAATGTCTTCTTTATCTGAAGCATCTGGTTTTCCGAATGCATAACAAGCTTCACCGTTCTTAAACTTTATAACCCACATTATAAAGTCATTAGTGTTTGAAGTATTAATTACAGTATTGTCATCATTACTTGAATTGTTGTCTGCTATGTGAAGATCTAATTTATTATTCCATTCTGCATATCTAGGAATAATATCTTTATGTTCAATAGCCATTATCATCTCTTTTGCTTCAAGTGTTGATGAACCAACTACTCTAAGAACTTCACCATTTGCAAGTGTAGTATAATAATATTGGCTATTAGCATTAAGTTCATTCTTTGCTTTCTCTCTTTCATAAGGAGTTGCAACAAAGTCTAACCATCTGTTAGGATTAATTCTTGTCTTAAGCCAACGTTTTTCAGATCTTGCACGAACTGCACCAATCCATCTAAGTATTGTAGCAGGAGGACAAACAAGGAATGAAAGTATCATACTTGGAAGAGCGTTAATTGCACCCTTAAGTCCGTGCTGTGTAGTTCCAGGAGTCTGACCAACGCTTGACATTCCACCAAGACCAAACCAATAACCAGATTCATTTAATGATTCTACATATTTGTCAATATCTTGAGGATTAACTTCTTCAAGTAAACAGCGAAGCATTGCTTTATCATCAGCAGACATATTTTCTTTTACTGGATGATCTAATTCAGGAGTCTTTCCTCTTCTCCAAGTAAGTAAACCTTCAGGTGTTGCGAATCTTGATTTTGGATAAACTCTACGAATTCTTTGAGCTACTTGTGCAGCAGTTCTATAATCTGTAAAAAGATACTGATGAATTCCTCTATCATTAAAAGAAATACTGTCATCAGGACCTATTGTAAATACCAAATTATGTTTATGGTCAATAACTTGAAATCCGCTATGAAGCATTTTATAATCAATGTCATTATTGAATTTCTTTTCAACCATTGTGTTAGTCTTTGGATCGTATACCCATTTTGACATAATTATACTTTATCATTTTATTATTTATTTGATATAAGTTATATCAAGAAAAATTATTTTAGTATGGCTACTACGAAAAAATCAAAGGGAACTAAAGGACAAATCAAGCCAAAGCCTGATTCTGATAATCCTGAAATGAATCCTCTTTTACACATAGAAAATAAGCATGACTTTAGCATAGAAACTGCAAATCTTCTTGAAGACCCAACTTCATTATTATTTCCAGACTATGAAGCATTTGATTTAAAGAAAGAGTCTGACCATTTTGATGTAGACAGATTAAATTTAGATACAGAAATTGTAATCATTCTTAGATATTATGAATATCTTTGTACAGCTAAATTTAAATTCTGCTATGTTAAACCTCTTCTTCAGCCTGGTATAATTGCTGCTAAAGATATTTTTGATATGGTTAAGCATTGTCTTAAGAATAAACTTCTCATGAACGTTCCTACATTTGATACAGTATTTGAACCAGATATACAATACATAGGCAAAGTGCAATACTATCCAGAATAAATAATTTAGTATAATACTATTTGTTTATGAAGATTAATTACATTGCAGAAAATACTGGATTTAAAAAAATTTCAGACCTTAAAGCAGGAGCTAAATTAAGTTCTGAAATGACAAGAGATGAAAAAATAGAAGCAGTAAAACAAGGAGCAAGAGAAACTATACAAGATATTGCTCCTCAACGATTTGATGAAGAGATTAAAAGTACTATACTTACTGCACCAAATTCTATTTTTGAAAAGTCAGATAATGATTTAAAAGTTACTGAGATTGAGTATGCTTTTAATAAAAATATTCTGTATTGTAAAGTAACAGTAGAAGTAAATAAGGATGGATATTATATAAATTCAGGAGACGCTCATTTAATAGTGTCATATCCTGAAAATCTTCGTGAGTTAGAAAATTCTTTATCTGAAGAATATCATTGTGAATCTAAAATAATCATTAAATTTATAAGAGGTTCTAGAGCCCAAGAATTTTTTGATACTCCTACATACAGTCATAACTCAAGAGAAATTAGATTACATGCTACAGCTTGTAAAGATTTAACTGAATTTTGTTATTTGCTAAATTCATTTGAAGGAATTGATTTCAGTCATTGGATTTTAGTTATAGCAAATCTAGTAAATGGAATAGAATTAACATCTACAAAAACTGAAATACCTCTTAAACAAAAATTTCAACGAATTTCTCTTAAAGATTTTTATCCACAAGAAATTGATTTAAATGGAATTTTATCTGAAAAAGAAACTTCAGAATATTTTCTAAAGAAACTTTTAGATAATGGAACTGGAGAATATATTCATTTATTAGATAATGAACACGTAACTGGAATTGTATGTGTTTTAGTTCCATTCCAACGACATGATGGAACAGTTGAGGGATTTTTAGATATAATATCAGAATTCCGTCTTCTTGCTGAAAAAATGAATAACCATTCTAATGTATATTTCAAAGTAATATTTCCTCATTATGTGCAATTTGCTCACACTAGAGTTTCAGTATTTAATTATCTTGAAAGATACTTAGATAATAATTATGAAAAGGCAAGAGAAGAAGGATGGTATATAGAAGATCCTAAAAATATAACATTATCTTTTGAATTTGACGGAGATCCTTATAGTAGAATAGGAATATTCCCATTTATAGACCATTATTTAATAGGAAATTATAATAATATAGTTAGAAGAAAAAAATAAAGAGAACCAATTGGTTCTCTTTTTTACATTTTATAATGTGTATCTGCAAATTTTAATATTGCTCTGAAATGCATTTCAGCAACATCTTCAACTCCTTCATCTGACATTATATATTTACAATCATCTACATTTGTATAGAAGAAATTTTCAGTAAGCACTGCTGGCATATTTGCTCCCCATATAATTGTGAAATTTTCTTCATAGTCTCTATCGCCGTCATCAAATTTCTTTCTTATTGAAAGTCCCTTTGGAACAAATATTTCTTCAGCTGAATCATATAAACATTCTGCAAGTTTATCAGAATTGTTTTGTCCTTTAGTTGTATATGCACACCAACCTCTTGCTGATGTCCATGCATCTCCTTTACCGTGTGCATTAGCGTGTACTGAAATAAGAAGTGGTTTCAAATCAGAATGCTCTTCGGCAAAATCATTTGCTCTTCTGTATCTTGTAGTCAATGCAATATCTCTGTTAACTTCTGGACAAACCATGAATACTGTTACTCCTGATTTTTCAAGTTTATCTTTAATAAGTGCAGTTACTTTTCTATTAAATTCATATTCATATAATTCCAATTTTGGAAGAACTCCCGAACAAAGATAAGAGCTTCTCTTTCCTGCCGTAGTAGAAGCATGTCCATTATCAAGACATACTAAAAGGTTTGGATATTGTTTCCACTCGTAGTCTTCAATGATAGTCTCATCTTTTTCTGGTAGTGGTGCAAGATACCCATTGTAACCTAAAGTTTCTTTTGATTGATAATAATCTGCTGAGGTCCAAATTTTTATCTCTCCTCTTCTAAGCTTTTTTGCTAATGCTGTTGATCTCATGTAAAAAGATTATTTTTTATATCTATTTAAGGAGTAGTGTCAATTCCTTTATAAGGATTAAATGAAACTGGTGCATTAGATTCTTCCTTTTTCATATATTGTTCTTTAGTAATTACACCATTTGAAATCTTTTCAACAACACTAGGATTAAGTGCATCAGGAAAAACAATAATAGAAGATTTTCTTTGATGTGATGAAGTGTCATTTACTAAGAATTTAGTATAATCTCCTAATTCATACATTACTTTTCTTGTTGGCAATCCTGCCTTTCCTACTCTACTGGTGATTGATGTTGCTTTTATTGTTTCAATTCCAATAAAATTAAATTTAATATGTAAATCTGGAACATTGTCCAAAGAATCCATATATGTATTGACTAATGATAATCTTCCGTGTGTAATAGAATTATCGAAAGCATCAAATCTATTAATAAAATCTCCTAAATCTTTAAATGATTCTATATCAAAATTATATAAACCAACATCATAAATACCTGCTCCAGGAAAACCTACTTCTTCTATTTCATTATTAAAATGATCTCTTGCAAACATATGATAATCGACAAAGTTCGTTGCTTCATCTTTTAAAATGACTAACTTGATTTTAATATTAGCTTCTGTTGTTTTTGAAACTTCTTTTTCTATCTCAGAAAATACTTTTATAAATTTACCAGGAAATAAATTAACATTCCAATGAGGATGAAGAAGAACTAGTCTTATTGTTGCAACAAAAGAGTTTCCTTGAAAATCAATGTTTTTAATTGGATCACAAAGTTTTCCAAATACACTACAATCTTTAAAATTTAAATCAGAAACATTAAATGTTTTAACATATTTTTCTGTCCAAGAATCAACATTCATATCAAAAATATCATTATATAATTCATCCATTAATCCTGGAACTCTATATGCAATCTCTAAAGGATCATTATTAAGATAAGTACTATAATCAACAAATACAAGATCTTCATTCCTTTTGCTTCCGCCATAAAGTTTTTCATATAAACATCTATAAAGTTCTCTTCTTATAAAAGAAACTTTTTCAAGCAAAATCCTTTTGGTATCATTTCTGATATCATCTGCTGTCAATCGTTTATCTATCGTGTCTTTAAGCTTGTCTATTTGCTTAAATCCTTCTTTTAAATATCTAATTCTCATGCTTGTACTAATTGTATGTATTTCTTAAAATTGTATAAATTATTTTGTATGTAGTTATTAAAATCTTTATTTTCAAGATAAAAACTAGAAATTATTATATTGCCTGTAGTAGAATTTAATATATTATCAATTCCATCTAAATTTTTTAACATTGGCTTAACTGGATTATATCCATTTGTCATTGGCTTATTTTTTAATCTAGCGATATAAGAATCAGTGACTAATATAGAAACGTTTTTAAACTTAACTATATCTCCAATTTCAAATAATTTAGATAAATCAGTGTCATCTATTCTATTAATTATTTCCAGTTCAATATCATCTGAAAACTTTGCATCCTTAACTAGTTTAGTCTTAAAGAAATTGGCAAAATCTGAAATATTTATATGTTTGCCAATAATTATTTTCTTTATATCTGTAAGACTATCTGACTCACCTTTTAAATAATCTTTACCTGGTTTTATTTTATATGTAATATTTACAGGATACTTAAAATTCTCATTAAACTCTTTATCGAGCATATTTAAATATGTAAACACAGAGTTTGACTCGAATATTAAACCTCTAGATGTTTTTCCAAACATTGCACTGTCACAAGTACGAAGCAGCAATGTCAAATAAATTTGATTATTTTTAAACGTTAATTCATAAGGAAAGGATTCATGAAGATACTCTATTTTTTCATCATAATATCTCATATGTATTCCTATCGATCCTGCACTATAATCATAAAGCACTTGGTTTCCAGGACGTAAATTGCTATTAGCTAAAGTTGATTGAACCCACCATCTAGGTGTTACAAAATACTCTACAAGAATTTTTTCTACATCTGGCCTAAGTATATCTACCATAGCTTCACCTGCAGAAACTCTTACATCATCTGCTGTAAGTTTTCTTTCAGCACTTGCTTTAAGGTCGTCTATTTTTCTAAAATCTTCTTTTAAATATTTGATTTTCATAATCTATCTAATCACTATAGAATATTTATCAGTTCAATAAATATTTAAAGTATTCTAATTAATAAATTAAATGAAAATATCTTATAAAAATATATCTGAAGGATTCAAAACTATCGACAGTCTCAAGAAAAGTGCAGATAAGAAATTAACTGCAGATGATATAAGACAAACTGCTAAAGAGAATATACTAGCAGATATTGTAGAAAAATGTGACATCAATTCAATTTATGCAGTCTTGCTATCTGTATTCAGAAGAAATCAACATACATCTTCTATTATGAAAACTGGATATAAACCAAAAATAGATATTAAAGATGATATCATAGATTTCTATATTTTATCTTCTGATTACATAAATTCTAATTATTTTAACTGTAGGCTTGTGAATTGTTTCTGGACTCTTGATGAAGATATAGATGATTTGATTACTAAAGCAGACATGTCAATAAAAATAGTTCTTAAATATTCTGGTGAAATGGAGGTAGTCAGAGAAGACAGAGATGATATGATTCGCGGATTTGATGAACCTTATATGGCCCCTGTAAGATATCATTCTCCTTGGCCAAATCCAGAAATAACATATATACAGATAGACATTGACAACCTTAGAAAACTTCTTGAATATAATTTTCCTGGAGTTCCATTTGAAATTGATTTTGATATGCAATACCGTGAAGGTGATGATTTTTCATGGACAAAAAAGAATATTACTCTTGCAAGAACAGTGTCAGACCCCAATGAATGTGTAAAAGCATATAAAAATAAAGAGTTACAAAAGTAACTCTTTTTTATTTTATATTTCTCCAATAACGTCTCTTCCTCGTTTCAGATATATTTTTCCAGGACCGACAAATGTAAATATCTTGTCAAGGCTTTCACGGATAAACTTAGACAACGTTATATCATTTTCATTATCTTCTGATGAGCGGAAGAGCTCATGCCCTATCCATTTTCCTTGGTCTTCATCATAACGTTCTCTTGTTATGACAGCTTTGACATATAAATCTCTAGACAAATCTATTATTATGTTGTCGACTATTATATCAGCTTGCATTACAAATTTAGCAACATCTAAATCTGATTTTTCTATTTCACCTGAATATGCTAAGCTATTCCTTAAATATTTTTTAAGATTATAAACAAATGCTTCACTGAGAGAGTCTTTAGTTATCTCTTTTCCTGCTTTCTGTCTTTCGTAAATATTATTGCAGTTTATTCCAATAGCTTTGTCATCACGAAGTTCTCCAACATATTCACCAGTATACTCATTAATTCTGAATGGTCTTCCTAGATTATAATTTATATGAATGCTCTTGCTTGATACACTGACTACTTCAATCGGATTGACATCTCGGCGGATTTCACGCAAATCATCTGCCAAATCTCCACCTCTATTATATAGACCATCATAAATTTTTCCCCATATTGGAAGATTATACCAACTCCATGAAGTAGAAGAAGTTATTCTCATATCCTGCATGAACACTGATGACTTAGGAAGAAGTTGTAGACTATTAGAATGCTCTAAAACATACTTTTTAAGAAAATTTCCAACACTTTCTACAAAACTAATCTGTGCTTGACGGCGTACATCATCAGCAGTCAATTTATTGTTTATAGCATCTTTCTGTTGGTGAATTGTCTTAAATGCTTCATTGACAGATTCTAAATAATTAATCTTCATATTTATGCTTGAAATTATTTCTTTTTAAAAAGTAACTCGTATCTCTT
>AUXO015642349.1_pt1 | contig 12354 bp, 13 predicted proteins | sample 768731 | NCBI WGS metagenome assembly AUXO01 (sample SAMN02715735, study PRJNA202380) | gut metagenome | biome: sheep rumen | host: Ovis aries | place: New Zealand: Palmerston North | reverse complement strand
ATGGCCTTAGGACGTTCTATCTCCTTTGGCAGATAGCTCATGGCTCGGTCTATCTTTTCGTTGACTTCGATGAAGAGCAGGCTCATATCGCTACCAGGATCGAAGGTCAGAGTGATGACACCTACGTCGGTACGGGATGTTGACTCAATGCTTTTCAGACCAGCCACCTGCGAAAGCTGTTGGCGCATTGGGCTGACTATCTGCTGATCTATCTCGCGTGCAGAGCTCCCTTGTGCCGACATCTGTACCACAATACGAGGCACATCTATATCAGGCATCAGTGATACAGGTATGCGCTGAAATGCAAGTACGCCAAGAGTTACAACGGCTATCAAAGTCATTGTGACTGCTATCGGGCGGTGTAGAAGTGTTCTTAACATATAGATCAATTCTCAGTTGATGAAATAGTTACTTCTGTATCATCTGCAAGGTTCAGATTGCCTGAAGTGATGATAATATCGCCAACGTTTATTGTCGTCTGTTTCTTTTCGTTGCCAGTAATGGCAAAACTTGACAGGTTACTGTACAGAACATCGACGTAAGTCCAGATAGCGCGATGGGTGTCTTTGTCATATACAAACACTACATGATATCCGTCGCGTTCTACTACGGCCTCTTTAGGAACAACGAACATGTCGTGTACCGAATTCTCGATGATTACTTTCACGTTCATGCCGTCAAGAAGCCTGTCGGAATTGTTTTTTACTCTTGCCTTGATGGTTACAAGACCTTTCTCATCTATGGTGGGATTGATTTCTGCTACTGTTCCGTTCAACACCATGCTTTCGTCGATGAAAGGAGATACTTTTACTGCAGTACCGATCTTGACGGATGCGAGCTCCGATTCAAGTATCTTGAACTCTACATCGAAATATGAATCATCTATCAGCGTGCAGAACTTATCTCCACGCTGGTGAGGACGTGCAACAAGGTCGGCTATCTTACCGCTGAAAGGAGCAATGAGTCGGCAATCAGCCAGTGCGGTCTCAGCTGCTTTCAGTGCATATCTGGCAGAATAGTAGCCGGAAGTCATCTCTGCCTTTTTAAGAATGTCTGCAGGAACATTACTGGCATCAGCATCATAGCCAAGGCCTATCAGCTTATCCTGCAGATCCACCTTTGCCTTTTCCAGATCGTGTTTTGCCTTTTCAAGTGCTGTATTCGTATCCCGGGTGTCGGCTACTGCAAGCACCATTCCTGCTGGCACGCGCTGGCCATTCTTCACATTTACGCTCTTCAATAGCTCGCCGGCTTTTGGGCACATCAGTTCTGCGCGATGGATGGCCACCAACCTACCATTACATAGTATCTGCTTCTGGAAAGTCTGTTTATGGAGAACAATAGTGTCAACCTCTACGACCAACTGCTCCATAACGGCTGTAGATGTAGTATTACCATCATCCTCTTGACTATGTGTTAAGGTATAAACAGTGTAAACAATGCCGCCAATCAGCAACGCACCAACTACTGTAGATATCGCCATCTTAATAAATTTCTTATTCATAACTATCTGTTATTTTATTATTTTATCAAAATCAACTTTCAAATCTGTTTTATTCTGCCAGTCGTATAGTGTCTCTTGCTGTAATGAATAGTAATCATTCCAGAAAGAAGACAGTTGCGCGATATACTGTGCCTTGGCAGATTCCATTTCCTGCTGGGCTGTGTTCAGTTCTGTAACAGATATGGCCCCCGTCTCATAACGCTTGCAAGTGATATTGTATCGTTCTACTGCTATCTCCTGGGCGCGGAGTGCATCTTTGCATTGTGCTGGCTGGACGTTAAACTGCGTTACCTTCTTGCGTAGTTTCTGTACATAGTCAAGATGACTCTGTTCGAGTTGGGTCTTTACTACATCCAGTTGGGCCTGAGCCATCTTTACCCTGCCTTTGCTCACGCCCCAATCAAAAATAGGCAGTGATAATGATAATCCAATAATCTCATTATCTTTCAGATGACTGTAAGCTGCCCCGAATGTATTGCCAGTCTGAGAAAAACCAATCTCACTGCTGAGTGTCATTTGTATTCCCTTGTTAGCCTTTGCCTGAGCAAGAGCTTTCTGAGCCTCAAGCATCTGTAGTTTCTGATCAAGACTATGCGAAGAGTTCTTTATTGCTTTCTGGAGTACATCATCTGCATTTACAAGAATATCAGGAATCGTAAATGGTGGCAGCAGGTCAGCATTCTCATAATCGGTCAAGCGGAGATAAGAGAACAGGTCATACATGGTCTCGTCAAGAGCTATTTTATGCTTCTTTACTGCCATTCGGGCATTAAGTAATGACAGTTCCATCTGTAGAACCTCACTTTTGGTTGTTGTTGTAAGACCTAACCTGCTCTTTGATAATTCGTAGAGACGTTCGCGGTCCTCAACTGTAGCCAGACTCTGCTTATAGTCAGACTGGGCTGCAAGAACGCTGAAGAATAGCGAAGTAACCTTGAGCGTTACATCTTGGAGAGCACTTATATAACTACGTTCTGCTATCTGATATTCGACAGGAGCAGTCTTCTTCTCCCATTTTAGTGAGTTGAAAGCGCGCAGACTCTGAGTATAGCTGATACGTAGAGGCTGTGAGTTGTATGTCTTTTCCTTATAATCGAACTGATCCAAACGGTATAGATATGACTGGAGAGAGATGGTACCGCCTGTCGCTACAATCTTCTGGTCGAGTGAGAGTGTCAGGAAATTGGCCATGGTGTTGTTATTCACCTGATTGACTCGTCCTGTCTCGTAATCACGTGTTTCGACCACAGAATGATTAAAGTTTGCCAACGTACCTCCAAGATTAACCGAAGGTAGTAGCTCGGCTTTAAACGAACGATACTGCCAATACTTACTCATAAAAGAGAAACGTGCTATCTGTGCATCCAGAGAATTCTCCTGTGCAATCCTTATCGCGTGATTAAGGGTAAGCGTCTGCGCTTGTGCATAACAGCTTCCCATATACAATGACATGATAACTATACCAATTCTTCTCATATTATATTCATCGCTTTTTTCTTCATATTCCTTGTTGCAGGAGATTCCACTTTTGGTGTCATCTCAATCACTCGCTTTGCCATGGCCTTTGCTTTCTGATGATTCCCACTGTCATGATATAGCAGCATGAGTTGGAATAGTGGATAAAGTCTATTCGGCATCATCGAGAAGGCCTTGTTATATGCCTGTTCTGCCAGATCATCATGCTTCATGTCTTTGTAGTTGTTGCCTATCAGCACATAGAACATGGGGTCTGCACTACATCTTGTACCTTGTCTCAGCACAGCATTACTTTCATTGAAACGGCCTTCCTCGCGTAGTCTTTTACCAAAAGCAAATAAGAACTCATGATTATCACTCTCTGCAGCAAGGCATTCATAGCCGTATCTGATAGACAGATAATGACTATAGCCCATAGAGAAACAGTTCTTTTTCTCTGTCTTATAACATTCATCGGCAACCTTTCCTGCTTGCCAACTTGCAAAACCTAAGAGACATGACACTAATACAACTATGATACTGCCAATCTCAAACATCTTCTTGCCATGCTTTGATTCGCTCCAAGCAACAATCAATACTACTATTACTTTGTAAGGAAGCAAATCAAATGGATAGGAGAACATAGCAAACATCAACAATGCCACAATTCCCCAGAAAAGAGGTTTGCTGTTTCTAAACAATACCAACATGACAGCTGCTACCAATAATACAGCTATTATTCCGCCTACCACTCCCTGCTCAACAACAATCTTTAGCAGAATATTATATGCACCATCAGGCACATTAACAGAGGAGAAGTCCATATTTGAAGTTGAAAGTTGGGTCATTCCCTCTGCGAAGGCATGATAAAAACCACCTATACCCACACCAAGCCAAGGGTAACTCATCCATGTTGTCAGTGTTGCTTTCCAAATAATCAACCTTCCATCGGCCGAGCCTTGTTTTATCAGATAGAAAGCGATGGCTGCAACTAAGATTACTCCCCATATCGGATATCTGTATTTCCAGTACTTATCTCTGTAGATGATGAGTGCAACTACGGCTACTCCCAGAAAAGCAGCACGGCTCCAAGTAGCAGGTAGCATCACCGCCATTACTACCACAGCTGCCGCAACTATATATTTCCAAAAGCCTTTCACTTCTTTCAAAGAGACCAATCCGATAACCACGCCAATCATCAGATAGGCAGAATAAGGACCGGGATTCTGGAAATTTCCGGTAAGAGCAAATAGGCTATGACGACTGATATCATTACCATACATCTGCGAAGCGCCGAGCCATGCCTCATGGCATCCAAAAACAAGAATGATCCCTATCAGTACCCATTGTGACAATCTTGTCTTGTTAAAAGCGATACGAAGACCCACATAGAGCAGGAATAACTCTGCAGTCTTTAGGAATTCCATCTGACAAGGCCATTCATTACCAATCCAAGTCCTACCTACATAATAGACATACCATATGGAAATAATCATATCAGTAAGCGTACAATCGAACCGTTGTCTTTTCCAGATCAACATTGCAAAGCCCACCAATAGAAGTACTGGGATGCCATAGTAGATCCAGACCTCACATTCCATCCATCGGTTCTCGACAGACATGATGGTGGTTAACATCAGCATGCAGATAATGCCAATTCTGATGATCTTATCTTCTGGATTACGCCATATTCCTATCATCTTATCAGTCTCCATGAATAACCTTTGTTACGATTCCAATTATATATTCTTCGGGAACAAGTCCCCAATAACGTGAATCATCCGAGTCGAGTACATTATCCCCGGCACAGAAATAGTAGTTATGCTTGAAGGTATGTCTCTTGATAGCTTTACCATCAACATAGACCTCCTTCTTTTCCCAATCCCATGTTATCTTCTTGCCTAATTCCCATTCCATCATTCTCCTGTATATCACCGCATTTTGGGGCGTAAGATCTATCACGTCACCATCTTGTGGGATATACATCGGACCAAACTGCTTAATCTTCCAATCCACATGCTTGTCAAATGGATACGCCTCTAACACGATTCCATACATCATTGTGTCAGGAGTCTCTATCAACTTTTTTTGCATAGACTTCAATCCCAGTGCATCCTCGAAGTTGTTGTTCTTATAATATCCATCTACAATGCTGAGGCTATCACCGGGAACTGCCACGACACGCTTACACATATTATTATTAATCACAAAACTGATACGGTCATCATGGATGGGGTTATTAAATACTACAATATCATTTTGCTGTATGCTCCTGATGCCTTTCATTCTAAAAGATTTCAGTTCCTGGCCTTTTGTGTTGAAGTTAAAGTCGGTGTATATTCTTGCGCCCATTAAAAATTTGTTCACAATCACCTTGTCGCCAGGATTTAAAGTGGGATACATCGAGCTTGTTGGAATAGTGAAATAGTCAAATACACAAATACGCATGAGTAGCCATATTCCATAGATGATAGCTACTGACACGATTATATTAACTATATAGTTGTATATCCTATTTCCTAATGACATAACAAAAACTTAATATAATCACCACAAATAATAACAGGATAATATATCCAGCAAGATATAAGCTATGCTCCATGTTCTCAAAGCAGATATAAGAATATATTGCTGGCACTATTCCTGCTATGGTCAGGAAATAAGTCTCGTCGTCCTTTAAAAATGCATTTAAGGACATCTTCCATCCGCTTTTCAGGTAAAGTGCTAACAGTCCTGCTGCCATCATCCATAGCACAGCGCTCTTTGTAAATGAGGCCACAGGCGAGAAATGGATTAGTTCGCCAAAACAGCCACAAGACTCAATCCTGCCCATTAATGAAGGACAGAAATAATTAATCCCCGTGAGCCATACAAAGAAAGACATCATCAAGAAGAATGCAATAGAAACGAGCATCGGGAACTTATTTTTCAAAGCGAGTAAGCCTATTGTTGTTTCTATGGCACAGATTACGACTGCTATCTCAACTGTCCAAGGTAGCAATATCGTATCCATATATGCTTCGATATATAGTCTTATTTCCTGAGCGAATGAGTACACATTGACCGCCTTCATTGTGCCCGAGAGTAAGAAACATACTCCGAGCACAATGCGTAAGGTCACTTTTATTTTCTCCATCATTGTTTTATTCATCTTTGATTACCACCATATTTGTTTGCCATTTTCGTAAGTAAAGATTCGTTCTTCTCTACCTTTAGTTCTATCCCTTAGCAGATACAAACCACCACTTGGCATATTTTTGAATATAAGGTTTGTATCTTTAGCGGTCGTGGTAGCTAAGGTTCTCCATGCCCCATTATCATACATTTGCAGTTGATAATAGTCACCAATCTCAATACTGTTTCCGTCATTACGAGGCATATATCTTATCATGGCAACGTCTGAAGGTTGTAGTAGTTCAAGTCCAACCCAATGACCGTTGGCACTTATACCATAGAACCCTGTAAGCACATTGCCATCGAAAACCATTTCTTTGGTATGCTTGTCGGTACCTTGTGTACCTATGACCTTGCCAGTAAGTTTCTGCCCCTTACTATTATAGAATTCTATCTCATTCACATTGCAATATGAGCCAATGTTTCCGATATATCGAAGATATCTGTATTTCTCAGTGCTTGCCCTCAGCTTCTGTTCATACCAGCACCCTTCGGTGACTCCTTTGTGCATATACAGTGTTGATACCTTTGAGAAATCTGCACTGTTACTTCCTTGGAATTTTCCATAATCCATACGCCCATTAAACGTGTCAAACATTGCAAAGAACGGATATTTTCGTTTCAATGTCATGGCCTGAGTTTTCTTATTATCGTTGGCTATTTCTTTTATGGAACCATCTGCTTTAAGTATAAAGGGATTGCCAACAGGAACAATCTGTCCATTCTCCCATACCCCTATCAGGTATAAGATGTTACGTCCCATCTTGGTAAAGGTTGTGCTTCCCCCAGAAATCTTACCATAGTGTACGGGGATCCATTCTTCCTTGTCGTTAACGCAGATATAAGCCACATCATGATTTCTATATTCTTTTGGTATGTCGCGCTTCACATCTGATGTGGGATGGTACTCGTCGGTGACATCTGTAAACTTTGGAAACCTGAACAGTGGTGGTACACTCTCCTCGCCACTCATGTCATTTACTATATCACGGTTAAGTTCATAGCGGCATCTGTATATCTTTGGTTTTAGATAACTATGTGCAAATTGTGCAGTATCACCAGGGGCATATCCCATATAGAATGGCGTGCCTTTGCCATTGGGCAGAACTAAAGCTGCCCAGTAATGACTAAGTGGACGGTTCCCCCAATGAGGCGTGAAATCTACAGCAGTAGGAATACCCAAATACCTTGATAAGGCGATGGTATATGCAGATTCATCAGGACAGTTTCCTGTTCGATATCTGACGATTGATGCTATGCTTGGAGATATCTGGCCTCTATGCTCTTCAAATTCAAACTGTTTCATGACATCTGTCACCTTCAGTCCTTCTGACAAGACACTTCCAATCATAAAGAATTGGTTTGCATGGGGATTAACTCCAACTTTATTTATGATCCATCTTTGTGTTGGCTTCCCGGAATAGAAGTTCTGCACAAGAATCTCCTTTCCTGTCTCTTTGTCAATGGTCGACTCCAAGAACAAACCGGATAGCTTATTCATGATCTTACATTCAGCTTTACCAACAGGTATTATCACCCACTTCTGGTGGTTTACATACTTTGTTTGATAATAACCAATATCATAAACATAATGAAGATCTTCGTCCTCCCTGCTGATTGTCTTATACTTACTGATAACTGACATAGTGTCTAGACTTGCCCAATGGTCTTCCAGACACAAGTCAACCTGTTCCATAGGAGAAATCTTCCAGGATGGATAGCCAAGATAATCAAAACGAAGCTTTAGGGTATAATCGTCGGCACTATATTGCTTTAAAGTTAATGGTTGACCAATCGTTGATTGCAAGGTATCAAAAGATACATAGTTTCTTGTGCCAACATTCTGAATCTGGCAATATGACGTGGAGTAATCCTCACATTCCTCTTCATCATATGACTCGTACGCAGCAACCTCAATATAGTCGAGAACAAATGGATGATTAGCATATTTTACAGTGATGCTATTATCGCCCTTCTTCAGATCTACCACTTTTCCAAATCGTGAACCACGGAATAAACGAATATCATTCATTGGTTCAAAATCAAAGGCTCCTAAAGATTTTCCATTTACTTCAATCAGCACCTTTGTATCTATAGGTAGGGTAGAATATCTAAACCGAATGAGTTTCTGCGTGTCAATCCCTGAATATATCTTGAATGTAACAGCTGCATCTGTTTTTTCAATCTGTACTGCTTTCCCCTGGAGCGCATTTTGTGAGTCAATAACCTTCGCATTCACAATATGTTCTGTGTAAGCAGGATATTGAACGCCTCTCTCGCTATATACTATTGGCGAGTTTAAGTATGGAAATACATCTCTTATCTCCTCATGCCAATCACTCAGCATCTCATCATTTATGCTATAGGGCAAAACGTAGTTGAAGAACAATGAGTTGTCATAATCATTGTTCCAATTAACTTTTGCCCATGTGTCGCAAGCCTCATTGATGGCTTTGATGAGGTAGTCGGCTTTCATTGTTTTGATATCAGAAGCCCTTTCTAGTCGAGCGCCAGTTATAGATCGTGTCTCACTATTTATTACACTATCATGGAATTCCTTAGTGTTCTTGGCCATAGTAATATAGGCGGCATTATACATCTTTGCCCCTTCACCATAATTTGATTGGTGGTAGGGCATATTCTCGATTAAAAATCTGGCTGCCTCATATTTGAAAGGGTTAGAATCATTCTTAAAATGATCAAGCACCTTTTCAAGTTCGTGACGGTTTGAATCTGACAAATCCAAGCTACGGTTAAGTTCGTCGTTACAAGAACTCAACAATAGGATAACAGCAATGAAGAGAGAGACTATTTTATTCATAATAAACTACTTTCTATTTTGTACTGAACTTTTTTCCTAATTTTTTTTCTACAAGAGGTAACATCATGTCTTCTATTTGCTTATTGAGCATAGGATTACCAACGAGTATCACCTTATTGCTCTCGTCAAGCAAAAAAGTATGAAACATTGACCCTGATGGAATATTTGGGTTGTATTTCATAAATACATTGGCAGAATCAACAAATATTGTCTGAGGTATCAACTTTCCAGAAAAATCAGATATGAGTTTCTTCTTTGCTATAATATTGGGATTTATTATGAATACATTATAGAATTCATTATTTGATTGGGGCTCCATACTGAACAAGAGCCCATAAACAGCAACCTTTTGCAGATAACAGGTGGAACATGTTGCAGAATCAACATAATGTACCAGTTTTAGTTTGGCTTTATTCCAAGGCTTATCTTCTAATATAGAGTCGCTTGCCCAACATTCCATCCGCTCGTATGGTATGCATATTGTAGAAGATTGCATCTTCTCTAATGCTTTTTGTACATCTTCCTTATGTGAATTACATGCAGTCAATATACAGCATCCTATTATAAATGACAAGATATAACCTCTTTCCCTCATTCTGATATAGCATTTATCTTTAATGTGACATTTACAAGTTATACAACGTAATATTCTGTTCACCTGTTTCTGAATTGATCGAGAAAAGGTATAGCTTGTTGTTATCTTTGTTAACTTTTACAAATATTCCCTTTTTGTCAAGGTTAAGTATTCTTACCAAATTTCCGTCCCAATCGAACACTTCTACAGTATTACCTCCACTTATCAAGGCATTACCAATAACCTTGTTGTCTAAAAGAAGGGTATAAATGTTTTCATTATTAGCTTCAACATACATACTTTTACCTGATCTTTTGAGAGAATAGTTACCATCCTCGCATTTATAATTTGGAAATACAGAATATAACTCCTTTATCTTCTTCATCTTTTTATTTTCTATTGTGAAAATAAACGCAAATCTTTCTTCACCGCACATATAAAGATAACGATTTTCATTATTCCGACTAATACGACAATTGTCGGTATAAACAGAATGCTTAGCCAAATTATCACCTTTTATGCCATCATCAGGCCAATAATCTAGAGGTGTCACTGTTTGATTTTTAAAATCAACTATAGACATGATATGAGCTAGATCTTCGTAAGTACTACCAGGAATCAATACCTCAGAATCTGATACTGGTACAAATGATTCGAACACGCATCGATAGGCAGGAATATTATCCAGAGAATATTTCCGCCATGTCTTACAATCATTCATAGATTCTATACTATTTGCATTCTCTATCAATGTCAAAGAAAGCAACTTGTTGCCAAAACCAGCACAATCAATTAGTTCGATAGAAGAGTTCTTATCTTCGGCAATTGCTAATTTATGAAACTCATTGTGTCCATTTCCAATACGAAATAGTTCTTGAGGTTTTCCCAACTGATTATTATTGAGATTGTTTGCAACAAAGCCATAGTCACGAGATCCAGTACGTGAAAACATTATATCATCGTGAAACATGACAGGCCACAAACCAGTGTAGACAGTATCCTGCAATACAGGTTCCCCTTTCAATTCGACAACCTCGTTAACCTTGTCTTGACATGCAATATACAATATTGCAGTCAAGACAGATGTCATTAATTTAACTTTATTTCTCATATTCATAATTAGATAAAATTCATATCATACAATATTATCGTTCCAGAACTTATATTCACAGCACAGATACATCCTGGGGCATAAACACAAGGAAGAGCTTTCGGCTCTGACTGTGATAAGGCCTCTACATTTTCTGAAAGCAGCATATTAGCCTCTGACTGATTACCAACGTTATATGCCTTTATGCCTCCCATACCTGCGGTTACTACACATACGGCAGCTACCATCGTTTTCAATATATTCTTTTTCATATTTTCAAATATAGATTATTCTCATATTAGGCACTACCACTATTTGCCCATTTATATTCTGAACACAATAGCCACCATGAGCAAAAATACAAACAGGAACTTTTTCAGTACCTGATAAGGCTTCAACGTTCTCAGAAAGCAGCATGTTAGCCTCTGACTGATTACCAGCATTGTATGCCTTTATACCTCCCATACCAGCAGCGACTACACATACAGCAGCAACTATTGCTTTAAATACATTTTTTTTCATTTTATTAAAAGTTACTTTTTACTTGCCTACTCTAATATGGATTTTCAGCTTCCTCCGTATCTCTGTGAATCTTACTAGTACATAGAAACGTAGAAATCATGCAATTTAGAATGTCTCGTAAAACTACAATAAATGTCAAGTATATACACGACATCTCAATTGTAGTGACTTCTACGTAACTGTTTTTATGAAAAAAATTAAATATGTTTCATACCGTTAACCGTTGCAGTACCACTCTGTCCGCTTCCATTGGTAGCATTAAAGACGCATTCACCTGCAGCAAAATAACAAGGAATCTGATTTTCTGACTGTGACAAGGCCTCTACATTCTCCGAAAGGAGCATGTTTGTCTCAGACTGATTTGAACCATTATAGGCCTTCAAGCCTCCCATACCTGCGGTTACTACACATACAGCAGCAACCATTGCTTTAAATACATTTTTTTTCATTTTATTAAAAGTTGTTTTTTACTTGCCTACTTTTAGTTACGGATTTTCGGCTTCTTCCGTCTGCTTGTCTTAAATTAATTTGCTTTATTTATGTACCATATTGATCCAAGTTATACTACCACTGGCACCGTGTGCATCGGTAACATTATCAATACAACTTGATAAGGATGAAAGACAAGGAATCTGATATTCTGACTGTGACAAGGCCTCTACATTCTCTGCAAGGAGCATGTTTGACTCAGACTGATTACCAGCGTTATACGCCTTCATACCACCCATACCAGCGGCTACTACACATACAGCAGCAACCATGGTCTTAAATACATTTTTCTTCATTTTTGAAAAAAGTTTTATAAATGCCTACTCTATTAGCTTTTCAGCTTCCGCTCCTTTATTCCAGTTTGGTCTGGCATTATAATACGCTAGCTTCTTATATTCGTATGCAAAAGTATTTGTTTTCTGCTAGAACATTACTACCCAAAAGGGTAATTGGCTATTGTTATGCTCAACAATTACCCGAATGGGTAATTATGCACAATTGAACAATCCTTGATAATTTTGATAAAAGGGAGTTATACCTTCCTGACTTGCATATATTGGGATAGTCTCTGAGGATAGATAGTATATTGATTCCCCTAAATTAATAGTATGGATTCCTAATGCATTGACAACTTTCAACAATTTAGCATCAACTTCCGCCACCATATATCCATATTCGCTTTTCATTATAGGCGTTACAGCATAAATCATGAGTTGCTTAAATAA
>AUXO013272385.1_pt1 | contig 12354 bp, 12 predicted proteins | sample 768731 | NCBI WGS metagenome assembly AUXO01 (sample SAMN02715735, study PRJNA202380) | gut metagenome | biome: sheep rumen | host: Ovis aries | place: New Zealand: Palmerston North | reverse complement strand
CAATTATTTGCTCACCACAAAGGGCAAGGATCTACATCTAATGGTCGTGATTCTGCAGGACGTAGACTAGGAGCAAAAGCAGCTGACGGACAATTAATCACAGCTGGTTCTATAATATATCGTCAACGTGGAACAAAGATTTTCCCAGGAACTAACGTTCGTCGTGGAAATGATGATACACTTTATTCTACAGTTGATGGAATCGTTAAATTTGAACGCTTAGGAAGAGATAAAAAACAAGCTTCAGTTTATCCAGTAGGAGAATAATATAAAAGAGCCATTAGGCTCTTTTTTAAATATTAAATTAGTAAAGATTTTAGGGGGGTAAAAATGACTAATATAGATAATATACTAAATCCAGAAGAATCTTTTAAGTCATATCAAGATATATTAATTGATAAGTATTTAGAAGACTATGGAGAAGAATTTGAAAAAATAATTAGAAGCAGAATAGATAGAACATTATACTTATTTGATTCTAATCCAATTGATACACTAAAATTCTTATTAGATAATGAAGATAAAATACATGATAATAATTATTTTGCTGAAGTAGAAAAAAATTATTATAATTACCAAAAACTAAAAAGAAGAATAACTCAAAAATTAGAAAAAGATTATTATGGCAGATTATCTCACTTTTTTAATATTAGTTCTTATCCAATAAGAGAAGATATCTTAAAATTAGATTATCAATCTTATAATTTAGAAAATACAGCTTTATTAAAAAATGATAGTGTAAATGATGATATAAAAAATAAAATAATTAGAAGACAAAATAAATATCTAGAAGCATGTAAAGAAGCTCATGTAGAGCCATTAACTAATCCAGTATATATAAATATATTAGAAAAAGATAAAGAGATAATAGAAAAGCAAAAAATGAAATACTTATTATCTCATAGTACATGGGGTAAAAGAATAATAAGAAAGTTTAGGGAACATGATAAAAGAATTGATATCGATGATATAGTCAATATAATGTTACAAAAAGAAGTAGGAGCAGCTAATTTCAGATTAGATAACAATTTTAAAGCAACAACAAGTATAGTTTATTATCCAATAATGAAAAATACTCGTCTAAAGAGTTTAGATAGAATGTTTTTTCATGAAAATAGACACGTAGTAGAAGCAGGAAGAGATAGTGTTGGACTAAATACACATCTAGGTAATAAATATCAATTAATAAATGAAATAAGAACAGAAAAACATGCAATTGAAGATGCTAATGAATTAAAAAAGAAAGTTCTTTGGTCAAATGATCAAATGCCAGAAAACTCTTATAATGCTTATGAACAATTATTTCCATATACATTTACATTTTATGAAGATAATAGATCATTATTAGATGATATTGCTATATCAGGAGATATAGGTTTCTTAGAAGATTATTATGGAAAAGAAGAATTAGAAAGCTATGAGCAATTTTTAAAAGAATCTCTAAAAGTTTTAGCAGATAATCATTATAAATATCAAAGCACAGAGAAAGAAGAAGAAGCATTTCAATTAGTTCATAATTTAAATAGAAAAAATCTTATGTTATAATTATAAAGAATAAAGTAGGTGATAGAAATGTTTGTCGATGAAGTAGAAATAAGAGTCGAAGCTGGTAATGGTGGAGATGGATGTACTGCTTTCCGTCGTGAAAAATTTGTAGAAATGGGTGGACCATTTGGCGGTAATGGTGGTCATGGACAAGACATAGTATTTAAAGTAGATGAAGGATTACATACTCTACTAGATTTAAGATATCAAAAAACTATAAAAGGCCAAAAAGGAGAAAATGGTAAAGGTAAAAATCAACATGGAAAGAGTAAAGAACCATTAGTTGTAAAAGTACCACAAGGAACAGTAGTTACCGATCTAGATACTGGCCTAATAATAGCTGATTTATCAAGAAAAGATCAAGAAGAAATAATTGCTAAAGGCGGAAGAGGAGGTCGTGGAAACACTGCCTTCAAAACTCAAACTAATACAGCTCCAGATTACTCTGAAAATGGAGAAGAAGGAGAACAAAAAAATTTAAAAGTAGAAGTTAAAATGTTAGCCGATGTTGGCTTAGTAGGACTACCAAGCGTTGGTAAGAGTACTATAATCTCATGTGTTTCTAAATCAAAGCCTAAAATTGCAGCCTATCATTTTACAACATTATCTCCAAATTTAGGAGTAGTAAAATCTAGTGATGGAAGAAGTTTTGTAATGGCAGATCTTCCTGGATTAATCGAAGGAGCAAGTGAAGGAGAAGGACTAGGAGATAAATTCCTAAGACATATAGAAAGAACTAGAGTAATAGCTCATGTTATAGATATGTCTGGTAGTGAACTAAGAGATCCATATGAAGACTATTTATTAATTAATAAAGAATTAGAAGCATTCAATGAAAAATTAATGAAAAAGCCAATGATTATTATTGCTAATAAAATGGATATTGAAGGCGCTAAAGAAAACTTAGAAGCATTCAAGAAAAAAGTAGATTGTGAAATCTATGAAGTAAGTGCTGCACAAAATAAAGGATTGCAACAAGTAGTTGATCATTTAGCTGATCTATTAGATACAATACCAAATAATCCATTATATGATGATTCACAAATAGAATCACATGTACTATACAAATTCAAAAAAGAAGAACCATTTACAATTTCAAGAGATGATGATGGTACTTGGGTAATTGAAGGTAAAGAAATAGAAAGAATATTTAAAATGACTAAATTCAACTCAGAAGAAGCCATTTATAGATTTGCTAAAAAACTAAGACGTATGGGAATAGATGATAAATTACAAAAACTAGGAGCCGAAGAAGGAGATCAAGTAAGAATATTAGACTTCTACTTCGATTATAAAGATTAATGATAATATCTACATTTAATATAAAAAATGATATAAAAAAATATTCTAAATCTAAAGAAAAAGAAATATTAAAATATCTAAAAGATAATAAAATAGATATTTTAAATTTACAAGAATTATATAAACCATTATATAAAGATTTAAAAAAAGACTTAGAAAATACTAAGTATCATATTAATAATATCTTTAGATATAGATTTCCACTATTATTTAATCTTATCAATGAATCTACTCCAATAATTACAAATAAAAATGTCTTATATACAAAAACTTATTGGTTACCACATTATCCATCACTATTACATAGAATAATTACTAAAACTGTAATAGAAGATAATAATGAATTAATATCAATCTATAATACTCATCTAGATTATAAATACGATAAAGTAAAAGAAAAACAATTAAATAAAATACTTAATATTATTAAAAAAGATAATAATAAGATTATTCTAACAGGAGATTTTAATTTAAAAAATAACAAAGAAATATTTAATAGATTTGTCGATGAATTAAATAGATTAGATATTTATAGAGTAGAATTAAATGACAAGACTTTAAAACAGTCTAAATATCATCGTGCCATAGATCATATATTTTTATCTAAGTCATTTGAAGTAACAAAAAAAGAAATAGTAACAGACTTAAAAATAAGTGATCATTACCCACTGTTAATAGAGATAAAATAATACATTTGTATTATTTTTTTGTTTATGCTATAATATAGCGCATTGGGGGCATTTATATGAGGACAAGCATAGAATTAATAAAACAACAAGATCGTATATTAAAATTTTTAGCAAAACATCCAGACTATTTTGACGAATGGGAAAAAATGCATATAAGAAGTGGTAGTAAAATAGACTATTCTGGTAAATTTATACCAGATATTATGCGTGAATTATTTGCTGAATTAGATTTATTTAAAGAAGATGAAGATATTTATCAAGGCTTTTTAGATTTATTAAAACAAGAATTTGATATTAATCAAGATATAGTAGAAATAGGTGGAGGAATCATTCCTAATCTAGCTAAGAGAATTGCTATGGCACAAGAAAAAGGAACTGTAACAGTATACGATCCAAGACTAGGAACAACAAAAACAGACATTCCTAATTTAAAACTAAGAAAAGAAAAATTTACTTTGTCTACAGATATTTCAAAAGCTGGACTTGTAGTAGCATTTATGCCATGTGAAGCAACAGAAACAATAATTAGAAGTGCAACTTCAAATAAGAAAGATTTTATGCTTGGTTTCTGCGAAGGTGGACCACATGGAGATATATTTGATTTCTATGAATCAGATGATGAATGGTTACATGCAATGTTATATTATGCAGAAAACCAAATAGAATCAAATAACTTAGGAACATTACAAAAAACATATTTTAAAAAATATCATGATCCATATCCAATAGTATGGAATAAGAGAGATTGACAAAATAGACATTTTATGTTATAATATAGACTCGTAAATGGGAGTAGTCCTTAAATGTATTAATACGTCACTACGTTAGAAATAACCGTATTAATAAGATGTAATTCTGGACAAGACTTTTACTATAAAGGTCTTGTCTTTTATTTTACTTTTTTAGTTATGCAAGGCCTTTATAAAACTAAATATAAGGAGGTATGAATAATGGAAAAAGTAAATGTATTTTTAGGAGGAACATGTGCTGATTCAACATGGAGAGAAGAATTAATGCCAATGCTAGATGAACAAGTAGAAGCATTTAATCCAGTTGTGCCAAATTGGACACCAGAATGCCAAGCAGTAGAAGACTTTCATAGACAAACAGATGATGTAATAGTATATGTAATTACTCCAGAAGGAGAAGGTTTCTATAGTTTCGTAGAAGTAACAGATGATAGTAACAAGAGACCAGAATCAACAGTATTATGTGTACTAGAAAGTGCCAATGGAAAAAGTTTTGAAGGTCATACTCTAAAATGCGTAAGAAAAACAGCTAAGTTAGTTGCTGAAAACGGAGTAATGGTATTTTCTGATTTACAATCTTTAGCAGCATATCTAAACACAATGTCTAAAGGTCAAATAAACATAAATAAAAATTTAATAAAGAAATAATAATATAAAAAAGCAAGTTTCTTGCTTTTTTTTATTGTTTTTATTATAATTAATTTTAGAATAGATGAGGTGCAGAAGATGAGAAGTGTAGAGTATTTAAAAAATAATGGTGTTGACATAGATAAAAGTCTAGAATTATTCGGCGACATGGGGACCTATAATGAAACAGTAGGAGAATACTTAGTAGGATTGCCAGATAAAATAAATAAATTAACTACTTATTTAGATAATAAAGATATAAATAATTTTACTATTTTTGTTCACTCAATAAAAAGTGATGCTAAATACTTTGGCTTTACTAAATTATCAGATATGGCTTTAGAATTTGAAGAGCATGGAAAAGTAGGAGATATTTTCTATATTAATGAACATTTTACAGAACTAGTAACAGAAGCTAATAAATCATTAGTAATAGTAAGAGAATATTTAAATGGAACTGATGACGTACAAGAAGAAGCTCCAGCTTCAAATAATGTAGAACCATATCAAAACAAGACCATATTAGTAGTTGATGATTCAAATATAATAAGAAACTTTGTCAAAAGAATCTTTAGTGAAGAATATGCTGTTGGAACTGCAAGTGATGGACAAGAAGCTATAGATATTATTACAGCAAATATGAATAATGAAAACATAGTTGCGATCCTATTAGATTTAAATATGCCACATGTAGATGGTTTTGCTGTACTTGATTTTATGAAAGAAAACAACTTATTAAAACAAATGCCAGTATCTATTATTTCCGGAGACTCTTCTAAAGAGACAATTGATAGAGCTTTTACATATGGAATAGTAGATATGCTAGGAAAACCATTCAATAATAATGATGTAAAATCAGTAATAGAAAAAACTATGTTTTATAAAGAAATGCAATAATAAAGGAAGATGATAATATTAATACATGTACAGATGCAGCTCTTTCTAATGGATTAGGTGTAGTAAAAGGCATATTAAATATTATACATATTATTGTTCCAATTATATTATTAATATCTTTAACTATAACTATAGTCAAATTAATAACTTCACCAGACGATAATAAAAAAACATACAAAAAAATTTTTAATACTATTATAGCAACAGTAACTGTATTTTTTATTCCTATGCTAATAGATTTATCTATGGAAATGGTAGGTAATAATACTCATATAAGTTCTTGTTGGATAAATGCATCAACACCAAGTTATTTATCACAATATATTAGATTAAATGATAATGACAGTAAACATTTTCTTAGTGATCCTAGGAATTATGAAAAAGGTGATGCCAAACAAATGGGTGCAGTACCAGCTAATAGTATAAGTAATAAAAGTGATTATGCCAATAAAAGACTAAATGTTGTCAAGGCTATATCTACTAACAATAACAATCCAAGTTCAGGATTAGGTGATGGAAGAAATAGATATCGAGCTGTCCAAGCAGCGTGCTATACAGGAAAATATGCTGTATATGCCCAAAATAAAAACTATGGTAGTATTGAAAGCTCTAGTAGAGGTGGAAGAGTATGTTGGTCAGACATGGCAACTGATCGTCTAGAAGGCTGTGTTGAATTAGGAAGTGAAGCAGGTCACATGGATGGACTAGCTTTTGATAATGACCGTGGCTATATATTAAAAACATCAAGTAAAAATGGCTTAATACTAATAGATAATGGGACAAGAAAGATAGCTGGTTATTCTAAAATATCTTCAAGTCACGTTGGTATAACATATGTACCATCTATTCATATGCTAGTTGGTTATGGAGGAGGAAAATTACATTTCTATCAATATAATCAATCTAATAACACATATGAAAAACGTAAAGAAGTAACACTACAGAATTGGAATGGTGATTCAATCCAAGGAATTGGAACTGATGGAACTAATATTTTCATAGCTGATTCATCACCATATAGTAGTTATAGAGCTCTATATACGTATAGTTTAAATGGTATTAAGTTAGAGACACATTCATTTGGTAGTGGTTTTGGTTCAATGAGTGATGAAGTAGAAGCCGCCTTTGCCGATAATAATGGTAATTTATATTTAGCTTGCCCACAAGGTATCGGTAGAGTAACAAATTATAAAGCTAATATCATTGGTTTAAATGCATAAAGAAAGAAACTATTCAGTTTCTTTTTCTTTTTCTCTAATATTTAATTTATCTCCAATATCTAAGTATTTACAAGAACCAAGTGGTAAGAAATAAGTATATTTAGCTTTGATTCTAATAAAATATTTTTCAGATTTAACATTCTCCATCATATCAATAACAATATCATCTTTATCAGTAATAACAATATCAACTCTTTGACATAAAAAATTAGTAGTAATAAACTTCTTATTAGGAAAACATACTCCATAATCGATTGGTTCTAGTACAAATTTTAAGCCTTTAAATCTTTCTTTGAACTTAGTAAGTTTTAAAATATTAATCTTTTTACCATGTAATTTTAAATACATAATATCACCATCTTAATTATATCAAATAAATATTATTGATAAAAGTGGCAATATACAATATAATAAATTAAAAGTAGGTGCATAAAATGGCGGATGAAACATTATCAATGACAGAAGCAAAGAAAATACTTGATGAATCAGCTTCTGCAGTAATTAGGTTTGAAACTAAATTAATAAATAATGGCGAGGATTTTGAAGAAAAATTATCTAAAATATGGGAAGATGAATATGCCGTAAGCTTTATAAAAGAATTTTGGAGTAGAATGCAGAATTTAATACAAAATACTGAAATGAATTATACAAGTTATGCTATGACAATAAAAGAAATAGCAGAAGCTTATGCTAAGACAGGTGGGGTGCAACCTCTTATTGTTCTAGAAACTCAATTACCAAAAAATATGGCTGCTAAGGCACCAACAGTAATAGGAAAAGTACAAAATCACTTTCCTCTATCTGATGAATTTGGTTTTAAAAATATTGAAACAGGACCAAACGAATGTGGAGATCTATTTGATGAAGCATTATCTTCCTTAATAAACATTGCCGGAGAAGTAGCAGCTGATTTGGATAAAATTAATGCATTTGGAAATCAAGAGGTAAAAAGTAATATAGAAGGTTATTTTAAATCAATTCTCCAAAATACTATGATGATTTATACTAGAATGAAAACAGAATCTAGAAATAAAATATATGCTGCTGCCAATAAATACAAAAAAACTGGAGAAGAAGCAACTAGTGCTGTTCCTACAATAGAAGAGGTAGATGATGATTTCCTTAAAGGAAAAAATATAGTAAATCAATAAAAGAAACTATAAAGTATTTTATTTTTTTCTTAAAACATGATATTATAAGAACGTAATAAATTGAGGAGGTAATAGAATGAGTGGACATTCAAAGTGGGCAACAATTCATAGAAAAAAGGGATTGTTAGATGCTGCACGTGGAAAAGTATTCCAAAAATTAGCCAAAGAAATTATGGTAGCAGCAAAAGGTGGAAGTCCTGATCCAGCACAAAATGCAGCTCTACGTTTAGCAGTAGATAAAGCAAAAGCACAAAATATGCCAAAAGATAATATTCAAAAAGCAATTGAGAAAGCTACTGGTGGAACAGATGGAGCAAATTTCGAAAGTGTAAGATATGAAGGTTATGGCCATGGTGGTGTTGCATTCATGGTTGATTGCTTAACTGATAATCGTAATCGTACAGCAGCAAGTGTAAGAAGTGCATTTACAAAAGCAGGTGGAAACTTAGGAACTGATGGCTCAGTTGCTTATATGTTTGAACGTCGTGGTTCTATCGTAATTGCTGATGCATATGATGAAGATACTATGATGATGACTGCACTAGATGCTGGAGCACTTGACTTTGAACATATAGAAAATAGTTATGTTATAACAACTGATCAAAACTCTTTTACAGCAGTAAAAGATGCTTTAGAAGCAGCTGATGTAAAAGAATTTGAACAATGCGAATTAACATATATACCAAATATGGAAGTTGAACTAGATGAAGAAGGAAAAGAAAAAATCTATAAACTAGTAGATAATCTAGAAGACAATGATGATGTTCAAGATGTATATTATAATTTAAAAGAAGATTAAAAGGAGAATATTATGGCAAATAAAGAAAAGTTAACTAAAATTAATAATGAATTAAAAGTTTTTATTAATGAATCTAGTTTCATTTCTATGAAGTGTCGTAATAAATTATTAAAGTATTTTTCAGAAGATTTTAAAGTTAATTTAGATATATCTAATTATAAAAATGTTGACTTAAAATTAAAAGAAGATGGGACTGTAATTTATAGAGAAGATACTTATAAATCAGATATTTCATCTTTTGAAGAATTAGAAGAAAGATATACTTCTTTTAAAGAAAAAGCAGAAAAATTAATATCTAAAAAAGAAATAGATTTTAATAATATGAGTAATATGAATAATGTTACTAATTTGCTTATAGTAATAGGTTTAATAATGCTATGTATTATTATCCTAATATTTGGAATTATTGCCTTAATATCAGGCGATTGGTTTGATTGTTTATGGTTTGTAGTAGTTTTTGTTCCATGGATATTTCCTAAACTAAGAAATTCTCTACAAAATAGATTAATTCAAGCCAAAAATTATTTAAAAAGCTTGCTAAAGAAAGTATAATACTTTCTTTTTTTATTTGTTTCAAATACATATTTATAGTATAATAAACGTTGGTGATATATTATGAGTAGAAATTTAAAAGCCCCATGGCGCAAATTTTATGATGGAGAAAAGGCTAATCTAGAGTATCCTGATTTTTCAGCCTATAAATTAATTGAATATACAGCAAGTAAACATCTTAATAATATTAGTTATAACTATTTTGGAAATAAAAAGACATATCATGAGTTTTTAAAACAAATTGATGAAGTAGCAAGATCTTTTAAAGCCATAGGAGTAAAGCATAAAGATGTAGTAAGTATTTGTATGCCAAATACTCCAGAAGGAATAATTTCTTTCTATGCTGCTAATAAAATAGGTGCAATAGCATCTATGATACATCCATTATCAGCAGAAAATGAAATTAAACATTATTTAAATATTTCCAAAACAGAATGGCTAATAACTATCGATTTTACAGTAGAAAAAGTAGCTAAAATAATAAAGGAAACTAAAGTAAAAAAAGTAATTAGTGTAGGTGTAGGAGAATCAATGCCAATACATCTAAAATCTTTATATGCAGCAACTAATGTTCATAAAACATTACTATCTCTTAATCCAATCAATTATTTAAATGAAGCATATAATGAATCTCATAAAAAAATGATAAGTTGGAAAGAATTTATTAGATTAGGTAAAGAATATAAAAAAGAAATAGATGATGATTTTAAAGGAAGAGATATAGCAGCAATCCTTTATTCAGGTGGTACAACAGGAACACCAAAAGGAGTTAAGTTAACTAACTTAAATCTTAATGCATCAGCTATGCAAAACTTTGAACATGTAGCTTGCTTAAAAGATAAAGATAAAGTACTTGCTATTATGCCTATATTCCATGGCTTTGGTTTAAGTGTATGTATTCATTGTGTTCAATACTTTGGTGGTACTAGTATTTTGCTTCCACAATTTAATGCTAAAACATTTGATAAAATTGTAAAAAAATATGAACCTAATGTATTAGTTGGAGTACCAACACTATTTGAAGCAATAACTAATAATAAAAACTTCAATCATATGAAATTAGACTATTTAACATGTGTCATATCAGGTGGAGATTCTCTATCAGTAGAATTAAAGAAAAAATTTGATGCATGGCTAGAAAAACATCATTCTCCAACAACTATAAGAGAAGGTTATGGACTTACTGAATGTTGTGCAGCATCATGTTTTACACCTCTAAACTACTATAGAGAGGGAAGTATAGGTATACCATATCCTGATACATATTATAAAATTGTAAAAGATGGAACTGAAAAAGAAGTACCATATGGAACACCTGGAGAGATAACAATCACAGGACCTACTGTAATGGATGGCTATATTAGAAATAGAAAAGAAACAAAACAAACTCTTCGTAAACATAAAGATGGACGTATTTGGTTACATACTGGAGATGAAGGAGTAATGGATGAAGATGGTTTTGTATACTTCAAAGGTCGTCTAAAGAGAATGATTATTACATCTGGTTATTGCGTATATCCAAATAACATTGAAAATGTAATAGATTCACATCCTAAAGTACGTATGAGTTGTGTAATAGGAATACCACATCCATATAAAGTAACTGTTGCTAAAGCTTTCATAGTTTTAAAAGATGGAGTAATGAAAACAGATGAATTATTAGATGAAATAAAAGCTTTAGTAGAACAAAACTTAGCAAGATTCTCTTGGCCATATGATTATGAATTCAGAGAAGATTTACCAAAGACAAGAATAGGTAAAATTGCTTATAATGTTTTAATGCAAGAAGAAGAAATGAAAAATAAAAATAAGAAGTTTACAGATACTAAAGAAGAGTTATTAGAACAAGTAGTTGGAGAAGACAAAACAGATGAGCTAATTAAAAAAGTAGAAGATAGATAATTCTACTTTTTTAATACAATTAAATATGATATAATTACAATAGGTGAGACTACATGAAAAAGAATAAAAAAATTAGTTTTTTATTACTAATAATAGTACTATTATTAGGAGTAGGATATGCACTATTAACTTCACAATTAAGTATTAATGGAGTATCTACTATTAATAATGCTACTTGGAATGTATATTGGAATAATGTTCAAATAGATACTGGTAGTGTAACTGATGTAACTATTCCCGCTAGAATAAAAACTGGAAAAACAGAAGTAGAATTTAATGTTAAACTTAATACACCAGGAGATTACTATGAATTTACTGTTGATGCCGTGAATGCTGGTACAATTGATGCCATGGTTGGCAGTTTTTCAAAAGGAGTATATGCATCAGATGGAATAACAGCTAAAGAATTACCAGATTATTTAGAATATACTGTTACCTACGGAGATAACAATCTCATTGAAAATAAACATTTACTTGCTGCCAATTCAACTGCAACATACAAAGTAAGAGTCTCTTTCAAAAGAGATATTAATGCTTCACAATTACCTAGTACAGATGAGAATCTTGTATTTAAGTTTGAAGTAAATTATGAGCAAGCAGATGAAACAGCTGAAGATATTTCTAATTCATTCTGTCCTGGATGTGTCTTTTTACTAGGCAATATAGATGAAGATTTCTATTATGGAGAACATGCCTCAGTTTTAACTGATGACCAATATACTGATGATTATACAGAAACAATAGACCCTGAAAGAGAAGAGTGCTTTATTGGAATGAAATTAGATAATAATAACAAAGTAGAAAAAGCGTATAATTGTGTATATGCAAATCACACACCATACTGTATAGAAGGTATAACAAGCGAATCACAAATAGAACAAAGAATTAATAGTTTATTATCAAATAATTTGTTTACACTTG
>AUXO013405446.1_pt1 | contig 12355 bp, 11 predicted proteins | sample 768731 | NCBI WGS metagenome assembly AUXO01 (sample SAMN02715735, study PRJNA202380) | gut metagenome | biome: sheep rumen | host: Ovis aries | place: New Zealand: Palmerston North | reverse complement strand
TTTAATACGATGTCTTTGTTCTCTTCTTTTTTTAGCTCCTCTTCAACATGTTCTTTTGAAATAAAGAAATTGTGTCCGTAAAGTTTTGGATAAAGAGGAAGAAACAGTTTTACAAATCTAAATGCCGGATGTGCCGAGAAATCAGATAGTTCAGCGCCATCCTTTTTCCTTAGCATTAAAATTGCTGTTATGGCGACTATAAATGCGAATACAATTTCTACGTATGGTCCAAGAGCAAACAGGCTTGTACCTATCAGTACGAAAATCAGTCTGAACACAACCGCTCCAATAACTCCCCAGTACAATACTCGGTGAGTATAGCCAGATTTGATTCCAAACCAGGAGAATATGGCCATGATAGCGAACAGATTATCTATAGATAGTGCCATTTCAAAGGCGTAACCTGCAAAATACAGAGATGCCGCTTCAGCAGAAAAATGGAAGTACAGAAAGATACCAAAGGTAACACCTATAGTAATCCAGAATAAAGTCCATAAAGCGGCTGCCTTAATTGAAATCGGTTTGTCTGCTCTGTGAGCAAAAAGATCAATAACAAGACCTGAAATTGCCAGAAATGTAAAGATGATAATTGTTTCAGTTTCAAATCCAATGTGAACGGAATTTTGCATATTTCTTCGTTATTCAAGAAAAAAAATGGTATGTGTTTTTGCATACCATTATTTTAGTTTGCTTAAGTAAATCAAGGCTATTTAACAAAGTTATAGTTCTGTAAAGGATTACCGGAGAGGTACCTTGAGGTTGCATCTGCAAGTGGTGATGCATCAAAGCAGCTGGTGGTTCCTAAATGACAGGTTGGACCATCTGGTCTTGCCAGAACAAGCAGAGTGTCCTTGTCACAGTCACAGGTAATTGATCTCATATGCAGAAAATTACCAGACTCTTCTCCCTTAGTCCATAGCTTCTGTCTTGCTCTTGAGTAGAATGTTACATAATGGGTATCAATGGTTTTCTGGATAGATTCCTTGTTCATGTAGCCCATCATTAAAACCTGACCAGTCTGGCAGTCCTGAACAATTGCAGGGATTAGACCATTATTCTTTTCAAAATCCAAATCGTCAATATTTTCAAAACCATGGAAATATCTAATCACGGATACAAACTCCTTTTCCTTTTAAATAATCCTTTAGTTCGGGAATATGAATTGTTCCCTTATGAAATACTGAAGCGGCAAGAGCTCCATCTGTATTTGCAACTTCAAAGGCTTCATAGAAGTGTTCCATTGTGCCGGCACCGCCAGATGCAATAAGAGGAACACTGCAGATTTTACGAACTTTTTTTAGCTGCTCTAAATCATAACCATTGCGCATACCATCCTGATTCATCATGTTCAGAACAATCTCACCTGCACCTCTCTTCTGAACTTCTTTTACCCACTCAAGTGTTGTCCATGCAGTTGTGGTTGTCTTACTAACATCTCCGGTATACTGTTTTACCTGATAGTTATTAAGATCCTTATTATAGTAGGTATCGATACCTACAACTACACACTGAACTCCGAACTTGTCAGCAAGTCTGGTAATCAGTGTAGGATCAGCAAGAGCAGGAGAGTTGATGGATATTTTATCTGCTCCATATTGCAGAATGGTTCTGGCATCCTCAACTGATTTGATTCCTCCTGCTACTGCAAAAGGAATGTTGATAACCTCTGCAACCTTGGCAACCCAGGATTTATCCACACGACGGTTATCTGATGAGGCGGTAATATCGTAGAAAACCAGTTCATCCGCACCTTCATCGGCGTATCTCTTGGCAAGGTCAATAATTGATCCCATAACCTCATGGTTTCGGAACTGTACACCTTTAACAACTACACCGTCTCGAACATCCAGGCAGGGAATTATGCGTTTTGCCAGCATTTGATTGCCTCCTCAACAGTAAATTTACCTTCTAAAAGAGAGCGGCCTAGAACGACTGATTTAGCTCCTGCTCTGGCAACTTTTCTGATATCTTCAAGTGAGGAAATGCCTCCTGAGGCAATAATGTCCAGATCTGGGTATTTTGCATATAAGGATGCATACAGGGAGTTGTTTGCACCCTTCATCATTCCGTCTTTGCTGATGTCAGTTACCAGTACATGTTTGATATGATATGGGAGATAATGACGCAGAATCTGATCCAGTGTGGTATCAGAAGTTTTCAGCCATCCGTGAGTAGCAACATAAGGAACATCGTCTGTAAGTCTTACATCTAATGCAAGAGTAAAGTGTTCCGCGCCAAACAGCTTTAACCATCCTCTGACAAGATGTGGCTGTTTTACTGCAACTGAACCTACAACTACACGTTCTACGCCAAGATCTAGAAGATTTCTGATATCAAATTCTGATCTGATGCCGCCTCCAGTCTGAATTGGAACAGGGGAAGCTTTAACAATCTTGCTGATTAAGGCTCTCTGTCGTAAAACAGGATCTTTTGCTCCATCAAGATCAACAATATGAATAAGTTCTGCTCCCTGATTAGCAGCATCGTATATTCTTTTTATAGGATCTACATCAAATATTGTTTTCTGAGCAAAATCGCCTTGCTTAAGACGAACGACGTGGCCGCCAGATAAATCAAGTGCAGGGATAATCAATTTTTTGCTCCTAGAAATTTTTAATAAAGTTTGTCAGTAACTGTTCACCTGCTGCAGATGACTTTTCTGGGTGGAATTGAACTCCCATAAAGTTATTCTTCGCTATTGCCGAAGAAAATTCGGTGCCATAGGTGGTTTTGCCAATAGTGTAATCACCAGTCTGCATTGCAAATGAGTGATCAAAATAGAAATAAGCATCCTGTTTTATACCGGAAAACAGAGGATGATCTGTGTGGTTTACTGTATTCCATCCCATATGAGGAAGTCTAAGATTGTCACATTTAAGTTTGACAACTCGGGTCGTTACAATATCAAGACATTCAATAACACTGGTCTGGCCTAAAGGCACTTCCTCTGAATCTGTCGCCTGAATCTGCATTCCAAGACAGATACCTAAAAGAGGTTTTTGGGTTTCAAGAATAAAGTCTCTGAGTTTATATTTGTTGATGCCGTCCATCACTGCGGCCGCAGTACCAACGCCAGGTAGAACCAGTCTGTCTGCATTCTGTAGCTCGGAAATCTCAGATGAAACTATGGCTTCATATCCGATTCTTTTAAAAGCCTGAACTACGGAATTTAAATTGGCAGAGCCTGTGTCAATGATTGAAATCTTCATGATTAAAGTTTTCCTTTTGAAGATGGAAGTTCATTTCCTGATCTTGCAAGAGCAACTCTAAGTGCTCTACCGAAAGCTTTGAATAGAGCTTCTATCTGGTGGTGAGCGTTACCTTCGCTTACATACATATGAAGACTTAAGCCCATAGCCACTGCGAGTGCGTGGAAGAAATGAGGCACCATCTGGGCAGACATCTGACCAACCTTATCTCTTGTGAAATCTGCGCAGAAATCAAATTTAACGTGAGGACGTCCTGAAATATCCAGTGCAACAGTGACATTATCCTCATCAAGACAGTCTGCAAATACTTTTGCATAGACTTCATCCATAGGCAGCACAAATCCGAATCTACCGATACCTCTTTTATCGCCTAAGGCCTTCAGTAAAGCTTCACCTAAGGCTATACCGGTATCCTCTATGGTATGATGGTCGTCAACTTCCAGATCACCTTCAACTTTGGCATCAATGCTGATTCCTCCGTGAGTGGCAATCTGATCGAGCATATGGTCGAAGAAGCCGATTCCAGTGTCAAAGTGAGAGCGTCCGCTATGATCCAAATCAACAGTGATTTTAATCTTTGTTTCTCGCGTATTTCTTTCAACAGTTGCTACTCTTGGAAGAGAACAAAGCTCGTCTGCAATTTTGTCCCAGCCCATGTTTACAGGATCATACTTTATAGGTGTGATCCCCATGTTCTGTCCCATCTTTACATCGGATTCTCTGTCACCAATGAAATAGGATTTTGTTCGATCCCAAGAGGTGTCTTTTAGATAGTTCATTACAAGACCAAGCTCAGGTTTTCTGCAGCTGCAGTGATCTTCTGGCTTGTGAGGGCAAATTAAAACCTGTTCAAAATCAATACCCTGACTTTCCAGAGTATTTAAAATAAGTTCATGAGCAGGTGTAAAGGTATCAAGAGGGAAAGACTCTGTTCCCAGTCCATCCTGATTTGACACCATAACAAAGGTATAGCCTGCATCCTGAAGCTTAAGCAGGGCAGGAATCACGTTTTTTTCAAACTTGACCTTAGATAGGGCATCAACCTGATAATCTTCAGGCTCGGTTACCAGAGTTCCGTCTCTGTCGATAAAAAGGTATTTTTTCACACTAAATCTCCAGGCTCTTCAGGTAGCGCATCAGCTCTTCAAGCTCGGCATCAGAACCAATGGAAATGCGAACACAGTTCTTTAAGCCTGGTTTTGTTTCAAAGGAACGAAGAATAACCCCCTTTTGAACCATAGCATCAAATACCTTAGGTCCATCCCTGAATTCAACCAGAATGAAGTTGCCAACAGACTCAAAGGTCTTAACTACAAATGGCAGAGTATTCAGAGCCTCTTTGAGTTTTAGTCTTCTTTCATTGCACTTGGCTACTCTGTCACGTGTCATTTCCACACCGTGATCAGACAGGGCCTGAACCGCAATCTGAGCCACAGGATCTGCAATTGGGTAAGGATCTATTACCTTTAGCATTGCCTTAATAATGTTTTCATTGGCAACAGCAAAGCCACAGCGAATACCTGCCAGTGCAAAGGCTTTTGAAAGTGTTCTGGTTATAATCAGATTCTCATAGTCCTTTACCATTGAGGTGTAATCGTCAGACTCTGAGGCAAACTCAATATAGGCCTCGTCCATGACAATCAGTGTATCTGGCAGAGCTTTTAGCAGCTTTTCAAGTTCAGATTTTTCAAAGATATTTCCTAAAGGATTGGCAGGAGAGTCGATAAACACAGCCTTAATATTGAATGAGCTATTGTTTACTGCATCAATCAGTGATTGTGCTTTTAGAGAAAAATCTGTCTCTCTTTTTGCAGTTGCAACCAGTACGTTATTAGTATTGGCGGCAACCTCATACATGCCATAGGTTGGTGGCGCAATAAGAATTCCCTCAGTACCAGCCTCGCAGAAGGTTCTGATTATAAGTCCTATAACTTCATCTGAACCTCTGGCTGCAAGTACCATTGATTTGTGTACACCTGCATAATCAGCGTATCTTTCAATCAAATCCTCTGGCTGACAGTCTGGATATCTGTTGAGAGTTGATGAATTTAAAAAGTATCCCTCTGATTTAGGAGATTCGTTTGCATTGAGGAAGTTATGACCATGACCACCAATACGACGAGCTGATAAATATGGAACAAGCTTCTGTACGTGTTTGGTAATTATTTTTTCAAAGTTCATATCATTATCCTCAGTTAAATGTCTTTTACTCTCACAACCACAGCGTTTCTGTGGGCATCAAGTCCCTCAGCAGAGGCCATAGAGGTGACAGTTTTTGCGATTTCTTTTAATCCTTCCTGTGAAGCTCTCTGAATGGTATAGCGACGTCTGTAGTCATCAGTTCCTAATGCACTGAAAGTTTTTGCATAACCATAGGTTGGAAGGGTATGATTTGTGCCAGAAGCATAATCACCTAATGATTCCGGTGTATACGCGCCTACAAATATAGAGCCAGCGTTTCTAAGTTTATCAATCAGCTCATCCGGATTATCAATCTGAAGAATCAGATGTTCTGGAGCATATCTGTTTGATAATTCTGCTGCCTCATCAAGAGTATCAACCACAAGGGCGGTACTCTTTGATAATGCTTTTTCAGCAATTTCTTTACGAGGTAGCTTTTCAAGCTGTTCCTCTACTTTAAGCATTACCTTCTGCGCAAACTCTTTGCTTAAAGCAATAAGAATTACCTGAGAGTCAGGGCCATGCTCTGCCTGAGACAGAAGATCTGCGGCAATGTATTCTGGATTTGCGCTGTCAGAGGCAATAACCAGGACTTCTGATGGACCTGCTGGCATATCAATTGAAGCTCCCTGAGCATCGTTTGAAACGAGTCTTTTAGCCATTGTAACGAACTGATTACCTGGGCCAAAGATTTTAAGCACTTTTGGTACACTCTCTGTGCCGTATGCCATAGCCGCAATAGCCTGTGCGCCGCCAAGATTAAAGATTCTCTTCACTCCAGACTTGGAAGCCGCATAAATGATTGCATCTGAGATAGGAGGTGGAGAACATAGAATTACCTCCGGACACTGAGCAATTTTTGCTGGCACAGCAAGCATTAGCGCTGTTGAAACCAATGGTGCGGAACCGCCTGGTACATACAGTCCAACAGAATCAATCGGGTGTGTATGTGTCTCACAAACAATACCAGGGAAGGTTTCAATCTTTATATGATGAGGTTTCTGCTCAGAATGAAACTTAGCAATATTCTCATAGGCTGTATCAATTGCCTTTTTCAGGTCTGAATCAACTCTTTGACAGGCAGCTCTGATTTCTTCTGCTGTCCATTCAATATGTTCTCCCTCGAATTTATCAAGGGTCTTTGAATACTCAAAAAGGGCGGTATCGCCCTCTTTGCGTATTCTGGAAATAATTGATGTTACAATTTCTCTGATCTTGTCAGATGAGGCCTGAGCTGGTCTCATCAGAGCATCTGTCTGCTCCTTTGCGCTCAGGTCTTTCCAAATCTTAACTTCCATTTCTATCCCTTACTAGCCAAGCATCTTCTCAATTGGAACAACCAGAATAGAGGTAGCTCCAAGAGCCTTTAACTGCTCTAGAGTTTCCCAGAATACCTTTTCTCTGGATACAGCGTGAAGTGCTACTCTGTCTGTGCTTCCTTCAAGCTCGATAATTGAAGGATTCTCAGCACCAGGAAGAATTGCTCTAATCTGCTCTAGCTTTGCTTTAGGAGCATTCATCATGATGTACCTGCTTTCAACTGCAGACATAACACCTTTGAATCGCTCTATGATAGTGTTGGCTATAGCCTGTTTCTCTGGGAATAAAGGCTGATCTCTTCCAATCAGCACAGCCTTTGAAGTGTAAATGGTTTCAACTTCCTTCAGACCATTTGACTGAAGGGTTGCTCCTGTACATACAAGATCACAGATCGCATCAGCAAGTCCGGCACGAGGTGCTACCTCTACAGAACCTGTCAGAAGCACAGATCTGAAATTAACCCCTGCTTCCTTCATAACACGGCGGAGCAGGTGAGGGTATGTGGTTGCAATCTTTTTGCCCTCAAGATCTGCAATACCATGCCATTCATCTTCTGTTGGAACAGCAATTGACAGTCTGCAGTCTCCAAAATTCAGTTTCAGAACTTCATTGAAGCCAGTGTACATTCCGTCTAATTCACGCTGCATGGTGGTTTCTTCAAGAACATTCTGTCCTACAATACCCCAGTCAACAACATGATCCATTACAAGACCAGGAATATCGTCATCTCGTACTCGCAGAATGTCTATAGGCAGATTTTCAGCATGTGCAAGCAGATGATCTTTGTTAGAGGAAATCTTAATTCCACTGTCTTTGAATAACTTTAATGTTTCATCTGTTAGTCGCCCGGACTTCTGAATTGCAATACGCAGGCGCTTCTTTTCGCTGCCATTATTTTCGCAACATGCTTTGCAAGTACTCATATATATCTCTTTAAATTTAATTGAAAAACAATAAGAAAAAGTGAATTAAATCACTTTGAACTCTAATAGTGTAACATAATTACAAATAAAGCAAATATATTGAAAGACTAAAGGAAGGGAGATCCAAAACTGATCAGTTTTGGCTCTCTGATTATTTTTTTGATCTGATATTGAGAAATATTATCTTAAGTTTTCGGCTGTGATTCTGTCTAAGGTTCCATCGGCCTTCCATTTCTTTATGAGATTATCTATAAACTGTGAAAGATCGGAACCTTTTGGAGTGACAATTCCATAAGATTGAGGAGCAAACTCCTCCTTTAGGATTTTTTTATTAACATCCTGATGAGTTAATAGAACAATTTTGTCGTTACAGAATCCCTGAATTTCCTCTGACTCCATAGCATTGATTATTGATTCATCTGTATCATAGATGATGAAACTAATCTTATTGTTCCAGGTTTCTGCGCTGAAATTTTTCTCATCAAAACTGTTTTTTTCAATAATCCCCTTAGAGACCATGTATTTTACAAGCTCAAGAGGAGCAGTTGCGTTTTGAATTACACCAACTTTTTTTCCAACTAAATCCTTAATTGAACTTATGTTGTCATTTTTGTTTACCAACACGGAAATATTGGTAGAAAAATATGGTGAAGAAATATCATATTTCTGTTTTCTCTCATCTGTGATGGTGTAGGTACCGATCATGCAGTCTGCATAATCGATTTCTAACATGTTATCTCGATTTGTAGGTGTTGTTGTGATAAATGTAACCGCAACCTTGTCTCCAATTTCCTTTGCAATCATTTTTGCAATAGTTGGTTCCAGTCCAATATATTCTCCTGTTCTACTGTCCTGCTTAGACAGAATTTCAAGATTATTGTTTACAGATACTCTAAGTTCTTCGTTATCCTTGATTCTTTGTAGTCTACTTTCATCAGCATAGGAGGAATTGCATAAAGATAAAGCTATAACACAAGCAGAAAGAGTTAAAGATAATTTTTTTAACTGCATATTTTTGTCCACCAAACAGGCTATACCTAGGTTAAGTGTATGTATATAAAAAACAATCGTAAAATATATTTAACAGATTATGTGATGTAGTGCAATAGAATAATGGACAATTACCGAACGGTTGAACAGACTGCAGGCTAAATCCTGTCTGTTAAATTAAAGGCTATATAGGGAGCCAAGAAAATGTCCGTTGGTTCAGAACATTAGCCTACCACAAGGATATTCGATAATAATACTGTGGTAGAACGAAGATTAATCTATGTTTTCTTATTTATAGAAATCTGAATGGCTTTTGTTTCTCTTCTTAACAAAGATAGAAAGAAACAGTAACAGGGCAACCAGAGTAGATACTGAGAAAATAATGAGAATCCAGAATGGCATGCTCTGACCTAGAAATTCCCAGTTCAGCTTATCTGAACATATACCTACAGCTTTAAACATGAAAGGTGCAATTTGATCTAATGGAAGAAAATCAGGAAATTCTGTTTTTAACTTACAGGTTGATCCGAAAAGTGAGGATGAATTGTATGCCTGATAATGTTCAAAGGTAACAATTAAACCTCCGATAGAAGAGGCCAGAAAAGCAGCAGAACAAAGAAATCTAACAACCAGAAAATTAGCAGCAATAGCTCCAATGAATCCAGCGACTATAAATCCAAGAAAATATGCTCTTTCATATACGCAGTTTACGCATGGATCTAAGTGAAGATTATATTGAAAATATAAACCACAACCTTCAAAAGCAATGCCTGCCACTAACAGTAAGAACCAAAAGAACCTAGAGGCGCAGATTAACTTAACTATCTGGAACACATTAACTCCTAAATTGTGTGGAAATTATCCTTACCTGCAAATAATATCACTTTCTACTACTTATAGATTAGAAGATCATTTTTTTATTACAAATTAAAGAGTTGTAAATTTCAACAAAAACTTGATACAGATTACAAATTTTGGATAGAAAAAAACCGTTATCAATCAGGTAATCAATAACGGGCTTCATACTGAGTTTGTATGATGAATTTAATTATTTGCCTAGGATTAGTTCAACTGTAGGCATATGCACTATTCCATTTGACACGAACCACTCTGATGCGATTGGCATTAGGAACCAGGTGGTTACAAGACCTACAACAGTTAGAACAATAGTATAAGGGAGAGCCATATACATCATCTTAAAGTAAGGCAGTTTGATTAGTGCTGCAATTGGAGATGTAAGCAGGAACAGGAATGCAGCCTGTCCATTTGGAGTTGCAACTGATGGCAGGTTGGTACCAGCGTTAATTGCAATGGCCAACTCATCAAAGTGCTCTGGAGTGATAACTCCATCAACAAGAGCATCTCTTACCTGTTCAATATAGATTGTTGCAACGAATACGTTATCTGATACTGAAGAGATAATTCCGTTTGCCATATAGAAGATTGGGATATGGAATTCTCTTGGAGTTGAGAATACCCAGTCAATAATAGGAGTGAACAGTCCCTGCTCAGCAATAACAGTTACAACTGTGAAGAATACACATAATAAAGCACAGAATGGCATTGATTCTGTAAAAGCTTTACCGATAGGTCCTTCAGAGGTTACACCGCATAAAGAGGTAGCTAATACGATAACACTCAGACCGATTAGACCAACTGATGCTAAATGGAAGCCTAATGCAAAGATCAGCCATACTACGCACAGACCCTGAATAACCAGATTCAGTTTATCGCGCTTGGTTAATTCTCTTGTCTGATCTTCATCTCTTTTTACCATGATTTCGTAAATAGGCTGAGGCATTACATGACCGTATCCGAATAATTTGAATTTCTCAAGCATTACACATGTTAAAAGACCACAGGCTAAAACTGGTAGAGAAATTGAACACATACGGAATGCATAATCCATGAAGCTCCATTTGCAGACACTACCGATAATTAGGTTCTGAGGCTCACCAACAAGGGTACATACACCACCTAATGTTGTACCTACAGCAGCGTGCATTAAAAGACTTCTCAGGAAAGCTCTGAATTCTGTCAGGTTCTGTTTATGTTCATCTGGAACAATTTCGTCGTTGGTACTTACAAGAGCCAGTGCGTTATTATTGGTAATAGTCTTCATGTAAAGCTGGTACAGACCAACACAGGTGGAGATGATAATTGCAAGCACTGTTAAAGCATCAGCGAATGCAGATAAAAAAGCACTCATGAAACAGAACATGAATGCTAGTTTTATGTTTGATCTTACTTTTACCAGAAGCTTGGTGAAGAAGAATAGAAGGAAGTCACGAACGAAGTGAATACCTGCGACCATGAACATCAGAAGCATGATTACTTCTAGGTTTGCTTCAATTTCATGAGTAACGTTATGAACATCGCACATGCCGATAAAGCAGGCCTCAATGACCAGAAGACCGCCTGCTTCAAGAGGGTAGCAGTCAAGAGCCATTGCAAGTGTGAAAATAAATTCCAGCACTAAAAGCCAACCAGCCACAAACATTGAATAGTGTGCAACGATTGGATTTAATACTAGAAAAGCTATTATTACGTTTTTATACCAGGCAGGGGCATTACCTAAGAAGTTAAGCACTCCGGCCTTAGCATAGCTTATTGAAGTGTTCATATAGCCTCATGTTTTTCTAAATATGTATTTGATTGAATATAAAATCTTTCTGTATCGTAAAAAATAACATTTCTTTAAGGAAAGTTTTATTGTTAGTTTTTTAAGAAACAATATAAAAGACCACCACGATTATATTACGAAAGCATTGATTTTTTAATAGGTTAAAAGGGTATTTGTCATGCATTTTGAAAATTAATTTAATTTTTTATTTTCTCTAGCCGTAGGAGATGTTTTTTTGCACAAAAAAAGTATGACGGGTATTATCATCTGAGAAAAACACATCGCCTAAAGGAAGGCGATGTCAAAGAAAGATTATTTGTTTAAATTGTTTTCTGCATCTTTGCCGCTTACAGATCTTAGTGATAGTAAATTAAGTATGTAGTAGAGAATGTATAGGATATAGATTCTTATAAAAAGATAAACATAAACAGGATCAAATGCTCCATCTTTCTTAAGAATTACAGACTCAAGATACATGATCTTGTAGTAAGCGAATCTGTTTTCAATAATCATTGCCAACACATAGAAAAGAATAAATATCAGTATGTAAAGGTGAAAATTTTTCATAAAAGCTTCTAATGTCAGCTTCAACTTACTGATGTTATTCAGCGGATCTATATGTTTTGCCGTACATATAAAGGAAAATGTTGCAATTAGTACTGTTAGGACAAAAATGCAAATTGCACTTATACCAAAAAGGTAAGACATGTTTCTTGCGTACTCTATCTGTTCCGGAGTGGCAATTTGCAGTACCTGATTATTAAGCGCTTTTTCCTTATAAATCTCCAGATATAGTTCGGCTTTACTGGAAATGCATTTGTACAGTACATACAGGAAGGAAAAATACACCAACTGCGTAATTAAAAATATTCTGATACTGAAGATTTCTCTGAATTTTTTTAATGTTGCGTAGTTCTGTTTTGAGAACTCCGTGTAGTACAGATTTGCTGCAATGTTAGGAAAGACAACAGCCAAAGGCAGTAGAAGAAGTCCTATTAAAGGATGTTTTACAGCATTGACAACAGCTGAAAAAATGCCGCCCACAGAGACAGCATGTGGGCGGATAGATTCAATATTTTCTGTCATATTTTTTAGATGAAGGCAGAAGA
>AUXO010197622.1_pt1 | contig 12355 bp, 9 predicted proteins | sample 768731 | NCBI WGS metagenome assembly AUXO01 (sample SAMN02715735, study PRJNA202380) | gut metagenome | biome: sheep rumen | host: Ovis aries | place: New Zealand: Palmerston North | reverse complement strand
TTCTTGAGTTTCGAATTGACCACCTTTAGCAAATACTTTAATTCCATTATTTTGTAAATAATAAGTAATCATATTAGCCAATCCCGATAAGTTCGATTCTGTTATGTTGTTCGGATCAAAATTTTTATCCGGAAGAACAGAGTTTAATTTTTCAACTAATTGTGGATATTCAGCGAATAGGTTTCTAATTTTATCAATTATAGGAAGTAATTGATTAGCAACAATTCTATGTATATCTCCTTTATCAGCTTTATCTCTTTTTATATCAGCTTGAGCAATTGCAGCAGTAGAAGCAGCAGAACCTATAGGATTTCCAGAGAGAAAACTTTGTATGTCTTGCAATATTGCCATTAATACAGCATTATCTGCATTATTTTGTTTATTTGCCATCTTCTACCTCCTCTGTTATTTGTCCAGTATTATCTTGTGTGTTATCTATAATTTCTTCTGTTAATAATTTACCAGCTTCAATCATTGCCTCTTCAGAACCATCTTGCATCAATTCTTCAAGTTTCTTTGTAACTTCTAAACGAAGAATTAATTCATCCCGTTCAATTTCTGCAATTTGTTCTCCAATTTCTCCGCCATCAGCAGCCATTACAGGAATGCCTTTCTTTGTGGCATCTTCAAGCTCAGGATTAACTTCATCAAGATGGTTTAATCTCGCATGTAATGAACCTTCTGGTAATATATTAGTGTCTACTCCAATAGTGCCTCCATTTAAAAGTTTTTCTGTTTTCTTTTTTGCAAGAATAGCTCTAACTTCTTCTACAGACGGTAAGACCAATCCTTCCCTACCCATACGCATACTTAGATAATTCTCACCAGCATATCTATTTGCATTTTGATGAGCTAAATCCTGATAATAATCAGAATTCTTACGCATGGTATTAGTAACATTTAATTGAGCTAGTATTTGGTTATTGGCAGTAGCTTCATCTACAAACCCTTGTGCTTTATTTGTTTGTTTTCTTGTTAAGAATCGTTTATTTCCAAGTTTCTCCGCTGCACGCATATCTTCAACAGTTCCAACATAACCAGACTCCATTGCTTCAGCTTCATCAGACATTCCAAAAGAAGATGTCCTATCTATACCAAAAAGAGCTCCAGTAGCACCTGCTAAAGTAGAAACTCCTGGAACATAATTAAGAGTATTTTGTACTCCAGTTCCTCTTATACCAGCTCTTTGTGCAGTACCTTTATCAATATTAGAAAGTTCAGTACCAGTAGCAGCACCAATGGCATCTACAACTCCAGTTCCAGCTGCAACCGCTCAACCAATAGGACCAAGCGCTGCAATACCCTGTCTAATAACAGATCTAGTATTATTTTGTGCAGATGTAATATTTTCTCCGTATTTAGAAACTGATGATTTTTGTCCTCATTTGGAAACCAAATCACCTCCAAGTGCAGCCAATCCACCAGCAGATCCTTTTAAACCAGAACTTAAATTAAATCCTCCAGAAGAAGTTGCAGCATTAAGAAAATCTCCACCAACTCCCTTTAATTGTCCAAATAGTCTATCTCCTTCGGATTGATTCCTATTTTGAATACCAGATACTATGTTATTAAACCCACTTTTAACTTGATTTAGTTTTATATTTTCTGGTTTTGGTGGAATCTTATCACCAAGATCTTTTTGAAGTTCGTCTGATATTTCAGCTTCTTGTGCTGCAATAGAAGCCTCTAAATCTTGTTTCTCCTTTCGTATTTGTTTTCTTGTTCATGCAGCTGTACCATAATTAGGAGAAAATAAATTTTCAAATAATGCCATAATTATACATTCATTATAGTTCTAATAGCCGTAATTATGGCCAAATCTTCTCCTGTATATCTAACTTTTATTTTACACCATTTATCACGAATACGAGTAGAATTAAATTTAGTTCCTGGAGTTTCTAATTGTTCTTCAGTGGCTTTTGGATCATTTAATCTAGCATCAAATATAATGGGTTCTACATTAGTATATCAAGAGTCCTCTTTATAATATATATTACCTAAACGTCTACCAAAAGTTTCAATATTCCTACATTCTTGAGGAATCTTTATGTGTAGTTGTTTAGTTCTTTTATTTCTTTCTAATTCTGGAAATTGTTCCAACATTTGATCTCATCTAATACCGGAAAAGTGTTTTATTTGAGACTTGTTTTTAAATAAATTAGGAATTTCTACCTTATTAACATCGTCTACCGTTTTATTTGGAATATTAAATTCGTTTTTATTTGTCAAACTAGATTTAATTCTATCATTAGTAAAATCCTCTTTTTTTCTTGCCAAATGAGAAATTCGTTCTTTATTAAATTGGTAAGAATCTCCAATTATTTCAAACGTTAATTGTTCAGGTTGTACATTATTTGAAAGTATTTGTAAATTTTCTATAATCTTGTGTACACCTTGAGGATCATTAACCACGAATTCAAATTCAAAAGGATGCTGTTGATCAAATCACTGTGTTGGATTAGAATTTATTACATTATGAGATCAAATTTTATTGTTAAATTCGGCGTCGTCATTTGAACCACCAATGGAGAAATAATCTCCATTTATATTTTCAGACACAGTTGATGTCCAATCATATTTGGTGGTTCAAATATCTTGACGCTCGTTAAAACAAATATTATTCAGTAACTCTAACATTTAAATTACATGTTTTATGTACTTCAGCTATGACTTTTTGTCCAGTAATTGGATCTTTAACTTCATTACTGCAAACTTTCATTATATTAATTTCAATAGTAGTAGTTCCAACATTCTTTGTTAAAATGGTACCATCTTGATTATAAGCAATAATGTTTGTATCGTAACTACTAACACTAGTATAATATAAATTAGGATTATAATCTTCTGGAACACATTTATATGGAAGTTCTATATTCGTTCCAACAGGTAACGTAATTGTATCTCCAGAATGATATTCTCGATATTGACCAGATGTTGTATGCCAAATAAGATCTTCTAAAGAAACATCTCCTTTAACAGTAACAGTAATCCTAATAGTTGTAGTTCCATCAGAAACATTAATGTTGGCAACCCCCTCTTTTTTACCGGTAAAAATAACTTTGCGTCCATCTGATGCTACTTTTACATCTACACATTCCGATCCAGTTAAAATAGAGGTAGTAACCGCTTTTTTAGTATTAGCACTAACACATATAATAGAAGCAGTATATCCAACATATACAATAGGATTTGTAGTAGACACACTCATATTAGAATTTCGAATTACAATTACATCAGATTTTCCAATCTCTCTACCTTGATAAAATAGTTTTATAACCATGTTACCTGGAGTTGTAGCAGTAAATTGAATTTTGTTAGCAAGTTTATTTATCTCAGCTTCTACTCCTTCTACAACTACATCACAATCATTTACAGTAATGTTATCTACATTATTAGTAAATTTTACACTTACTGAACTTTTTTGATATGTATAATCTCCATGATTAATCATAGAAGATTTACCAAAAGTTGCTTTTACATTAGATACTACAACTGTTTCAGTTTCTCCAGTCTCTTCATTATAATAAGTTTCTGTAGACGTACCAGTTTCATTCATGTTTTCCTGTTGTTCTTTGGCAAAATCTTCAGCTGTAGATCTAACCTTTACGGGAATTGTTTTACCATTTACTACAACTTTACCACTTCCATAATTTCCAGAAGATGTGATAACAATCTTCTTTTTATTAAAATCAATAGTTGCAGAAACAAGTTCAGTTGTTTCAATTGATATTTGATTAGCAGGAAGATCTGTTGTAAATGTAACAGATGCTGTACTATTCATTGACATTTCTACAGTAGCTGTACTAATACTAAAATAATTTTTAGTTTTAGACGCAGCTGTGTTTTTCGCATTATTTCTTTTAAAAAATGTAAACATAATATCTCCTTTTGTTTCGTTGTAATGTGTTCTAACGTCACAAATTTCCATTTCAACCTTTTCATTTGTGAACATATTATCATTTAAATAAGATTCAATCTTCATATCAGATAAAGTTTCGAATCCTTTTTGAGTGCTAAATCTCCAAATTTTTCTAGCATCTGTATCAACTCCATAAACACCTAAAGGTGTTCTAATTACAGAATGTTCATATTTAGAACCGAAATCTGGAGATATAATTTGCATGTGGTCAGATAGTACTCCGTGACCATATATATGAATTGTATCAGTTGTACTAGTCTGCATAAGAACTTGTTCATTAACTCCAACTACTCCTACGCCATGTTCCATTACAACTAATAAATTATTATCTCATGGTACTAATTTTACAATAGCTCCATATTGTTTATCATAATCTTTATAAGATAATCCTTGAAAAACTCTATATCCATTAGAAAATGATCCATCTACATATACATTAGAAAATATTATTCTATTGGCAAATTCGGATGTTTGATAAGGTACATCTGGAAGTAAATTAAAACGTTTTTCCCCAACAGTTGCAGCATATCCATCATTAAAAATAGTAGATTCTGGCATTTTATTTCCAGTTGCAGTATTACCTCCATTTAGAGGAAAGAATGATCTTGGAGAACCAAGTAAATTCTGTTCGTCTTCATGAGAATAATCTAACGATCGAATACCTAAATTATATGAAGATAGACATTTGAATGTGACTCAATATCCAAGATTAACGTTATTTACATCACTAAGATTTACATTACTTATATTATTTGTATCGTTTTGATTTTCAGCTAATCCATATCTATGATAGGCACAAATAAATCTTCATGCCAAAGGATCAACTATCATTTCTGCAGAAGGAGCTGTATTATCAATAAAATTAGTTAAAATCCTTACACCAACTGTACAAGTAAAACAATCTCCTCTATAAACATCTATTGTATTATTAGATATTTCTTGTCTTTTACTAATAGTAAAATATGGGGATTCGTCTTGTTGCCTAATTAAACACTGATCATCGTTTCCGCCATTTTCAAGTCTGATAGAATAAATTCCCATATTATCAGAAACTCTATTTGACGCAATTCCTACATAAGGTGTAAATAATCCTCTGACCACATTTATATTTTGTGTAGAATTAAAACCAGCCAAATTATTATTTGCCCTAGTTGTACCAGTATGGTCTCCAGACTCAAACTTATTTAATCCAGTATCAGTTACTGGTGCACATCACATGAATCCGTCCGTTCTACTAGTATTACTATTACTACTGCTTTTAGTTCATCAATCTACGCCCAAATGATCAGATGCATACGCAACATTTTTAAAATCAGATGCGTTACCAGCAACATTAGAAAACGCAAAATTATCAACTGTTTTAACATTTGTATTTGGAGAAATATATACGCATTTTTCAGATTCCCCAATTTCATTATTTAATCCATTAACGTCATCGGTTATTAAAAGATAAGATCCACTATTATTATCTGTATTAGCATAATAAACATCTCTTTTTGGACCATATGATGTAATAACATCGTATTCTTTTCTAACATTAAATTGCGATCCATCTAAAATATTTCTAATGTTAGGTACAACAATAGGATCAACTGATAATAAACCAGATCCATTTTTTTGTTTGTCTTTTGGTAAATGACCGTATGAAATAAATTTATATTTATCTTCAGCACAATCATTAATGTCATATTTTTCAGAATAAGAACTTGGATCTTGTACATTAATTGAATTTGGAACATCGTTACGATATCAAGTACCACGACTAAAATCAAAATAAGTTTCGTATACAGGATCAACTGTTATATAAATTATACTCTTATCATAATTTTCAACTTCTTCATACGAACCATTTTCAGAGTTATATTTATATGCTGGAACAAACACTGTCTTACAAATGTATTCTGGAATAACTTGTCCTTCTATACTAATATACTCATTATATCCAAAGAAGTTACCTCCAGCATTGTCTCCGTTATAATTAAATCAATCATTAAAATCGGTATATGGCGTTCCATCAAGTTTTGTTTCATTGCTCCAATCAATATGATTAGTTTCTGAGAGTTTCTTTCATAAATAATCAGGTTTGTTTATTTCTGAAGCTTCTTTAAATACACGTGTATTTGTGTATTTAAGTTCTACAGTTGGTTCTAATTCTGGTAATGAATCTTCTCCGTTGTGATTACGATAACTTCAAACCACCTTTTTAGTAGGATCATATGCACCTTCTTTTGCAGCATTATTACACGCCTCGTATGCTTTATAACGATTTACGGATAAAAAACTTTCAGTAATTCAATTAGCTCCATTCCATGTAATTGGTAAATGTGTTCTTTGATCGATTCCTACACTTAATCCTTGGCAAAGTGTTATCGGAATTCTTTTTTGACGAACTATAAAATAACCTTTTATTCTTGGATCATCTATTCCAGAAATATTGAATTCAAAACAAATAGGTTTTATAGTATTTTTAGTTATTACTTCAACCCTAGTTGTCTTAACAATTCCATAATCATTTTCTTCGCCATCTATATTTCCTTTAACATTAAACACAGGTGTTGTAGAGCCATCTTGTAATATGTAAACAATACCAAATCTATAAAATTCATCTGGCCAATAGCCTACATAATTATAGATATTTTTTACATCATAATATTCTTTTCCTCCGGTAAATAATGTACTTGTTGCATCCAATGTTACTTTTTGACATTGTTTAGGAACAATAGATAACGATTGATCTTTCAATTTGTTATAAAAAGCTCAAGTATCGTTTTGTTTTAAATTTCCCAAAAACAACATGTTTTGCTGTTGAGTCATTGCTCTAGCATTATCAAAAGTGTGATAATCAATATTCAATTCCTCAATATTGACAATTTCAGTTTGTTCAAAACCAGTAATAAATATCTCTTGAGAATCGCCTTCTATGTCAAAAGGTTCTTTTAACATTCCAGCTTCTGTTAATCGATATCCTAAAGTATCTGAATATTCACGAGTATAATAAATATATATTTTTGAAAAAGATCTATCTATATTTGTTATGTTAAGTTTAATGGATTTATCTGTACGTTCATCCAAAAGAGTTCCAGAAATAGTTGTTGGCTGTCCATTTGTACCCTTAAAAATAGATACAATTCCAGACTCTGCAACAACGTCTGTTTGATTGTAATCTCCGTCTCCAAATTTAATGTAAAATGTATAATTACCACCTTTTAATTGTCCTCCAGGTAATACATTTACCAATTCAACATTAGAAATAGTATTTGAATTTTTAATTAATTCTAAAGACTGTAAATCACTACTAATATATTGATTAGTTTCTACAGTTTGACGACGCTTAATTAATTTATATTTATTTTGTGGTAATACAGAAAATCCAGAATTAATCATTCTAACTGGATTAACTCCATCAGTAATAATAAGATTAACAGAGCCATCATAAGATGGTTGAATTTCAATTGTAACTGGAGTTTGAGTTGTATACCCAAGTTTTAAATTAGAAAAAGAACCTCTAGTTACTGTTATTTCATCATTTTCATTTATTGTTTCTGTAACATCAACATTTTGTAATGGTGTATAACAATTTTGATTTTCTAATTTATTTTCTGGAAGAATTAAATTATTTTCTTTTTCATAAGGAATAGTTCAATCCACTCCAGGATAAGTTCCTATTTCTGTCACGCATTCTTCTGGAATAATTTCCCCATTTTCATTTAATTTATTTTTAACAGAAACTATATAAATAATTCCATTATATTCTTTTGCTCCAATTGGCACATAACCTTCAGAAAGACTAGCAACTTTAAAGTTACCTTTATCATTCTGAAGGCAAAATTCATTACCGTTGTAAGTAATAAACGTACCGTTTAAATTATCTGTAAGCACAGAATTTGGTGTAACAGTAGGATGTAAATCTAAATTCATCCCCTGATTAAATTGATTTACGCTCTCTTTTTTCATATTGAATCATTCTTGCCTACAGGCTCTAATTTACCATCCTTATTACGTTTTGCAATAAGGTTATATCTTTGTATGGTAACGTTCTCTAATTTTTTAACGAATCCCATATCATCTTTTCTCTTAATTTCAAATATATAAGCATATTTAAACATAGAACACTCTTCATAAGATTTAAAAATATATAATTTTTCAAAATGCAAGTTCTTCTTTTTTTGCTTCTTGTTCTTTTTTGTGTATCCAATAGCATCATATTGTTTCTGAGTCATTCCAAAATAATAACGTCCATCCCAATATTTCATAATACGCTTATAACGAATTCTACATTTAATTCTACGTTTGATTAACGCATATCTTTTGAATGTTTCATCTTTCATAAATAATTTTCCACAATAACCAGTAAAATAGTTAGCTTTTATTAACACATCTCCTCCAATTACTGTGTGTCCGAAAAATGAACGCAATCCATAAGTTATAATATTTCTAATTTGAGACATACTAAGATTTGGAAATCTTTCATGCACTTGCTTATAATATTTTTCTGCGTGTATAATATCCATTAATAGTATTGTTTACCCTTATTAATCTTATCGTAAAATCAATTTTTGATCTTAGTATTTATATAAAAAGGCTTTTCTCGAATTCTATTATTATGGTGTCACTGATACGTTATTTGATAACCTTTAAATTCCGATCCAAGAAAATCAATTCCTTTAAATTGTCCTCTTGAATATCTTTGTTTAAAATCTTCACCATAAAAACATTTAGCATATAAAAACCCTTTATTTTTTCCAGTTACGGGAAATTCAAAAGTAATATTGTTTTCTATTATATCTAATATGACAAGATAGAAAAAATATGCAAGTACATAACCGCAATATTTGCGCTTTGTACATCCTTCATTACTAATAAATTTCCGAGTAATTCCTCATTTTGCTGGATCTACTTGTTCAAAAAGATCTTCGGCTAAAAAAGTATGTCTTGAATAACAATAATTTTTAATATTCATTAAACCATCGGTTTATAAGATCTTCCGTAAGCTTTTCTATCCCAACGAGTTGAAGCATCCAAAATAGCATCCATATCGTTTTGACTAAGATGTTCAGGAGTTCTTGCAGCGTTACAGTTACGGAGTCAATCTTCTTTTATAATTTGTGCTAATTTTATAAGATTACCATCTCTCTTCTTAATTGCTTCTTTATACATAGAAGTGTATGCACAGAAAGATGCAATAGCACGTAATTCTTTATCGTTTACTAATGGAAGTCCATCTTCATCATCAGCTAATATTCCATGATAAACTACTTTTACTCTAGGATAGTTTCTACTGAAATATAACACTCCGTCTCCTTCATCATATTTAATTAATTTTCCTTTCTCTCAATACGGATTGGGATCGAATTTTCAATGATCGATGTAACCTTCCACTCAAATATTAGAAGACCACGCATGGTTTGATTTATTACTAGTAACTTGTGCATCTGGTAATGGAATGTGCACAGACTCAATTACATCAACATTACATGGTAATTCTAATTTGTGATCTTTAACGTCACCTATATATCTATATAATCTTGTATGTTTTGTTCCAATCCTGCCCCAAGCCTCTAAAGCTAAATCTTCAAAAGTATCTTCATCCGGTACAACTCCATAAAGAGTCTCACAAAGATCATACGCAGCGTTTATATTAGATAATGCCATAATTATCGAGCAGTTTGATCATTAACGTGTGGAAGTTGAAGAGCCTGACGATAGAAGTAAATCTTTTCTTTTGTAAGTCTACTTTGTACCTCGTGACTAATTGTTCCAAAATCACTAGATTTATCACAATTACCATCACATCCAAGCTTCTCTAACTGCCTAGGATCTCTAAAAACACCAATAACCGCAATTTGTTTTACAAATGGCAAATTAAATATTCAACCATCATACATTCCATTTTGATTTGGAGTTGGCTCAATATAGACATACGGTTTATTGAGATTTCTCTTTTTATATTTATGATATTTCACTTGTGAAGGTGTGAAATAAACCTTATATCTTTGTTTTCTATCAGCGGATCCAATTCAATAAATGGCATCATCACCAAGACCCGGTAATAGTTGTGGAATTTCGAAATGAAGTTCTGAAGTAACTCCTAAAGAGGTACAACACTTGGTAGGATCTTTACAATCCACGTCTATGCAATTTATTGCTGTTAAAAGGTCTCCTTTCTGAAGAAGTCCTTTTTTCCATCATTCAAATATTACAGCAGCTCTCGTATCGACAACTTCGTCAGAAAGCTGATCTAATGAAATAGTAGGGTTACTGTGTATTCCAACTAATCCTGCTACTATATCATTATATATGGCTGATGTTAATTCATCTACAGTCATAGGCTTTAAAATTAAAATAGGGCGAGCGGAATAAATCCCACCCGCCCATGTAATTATTTAACTATGTAATCTACAATAGAAGGCTTAATTTTAATAAAAAGGTCGTTAACTATTGCAGAGGTTTTAACTCTAAAAGTGTCGCCAGGTTTTGCTTTTGGACTAATAGTAAGCACTCCATTTTTATCTACACTTGCAATAGACTTTCCTTTAAGAATACTCCAAGTATAATGGTATGCATCCTTTGGTTTTGGATATATATCACCTACTAATTGAGTCTTCTGACCAGCTTTTACGGGTATCATAGTAAACTACGGCTCTGTAGGTTCTGTAGGTTCTGTAGGATTACCCTCAACAGCATTTGTATCAGGATTAGTAACCTCAACTTCCTCGGTCTTAACAATCGTGCAACCCATCCCAGTGAAGAATGCCTCAAAATCATCAGCAAAAGCTGCAGGCACATAATAAATGTGACGAGTAGAAGCTTCTACAACCTGACCAACGCCAGAGAGACCACCGAACTGGGGCCTAGGCGAACGATAGGCAAATGAGAACTGAACATAAAGTGTTCCAGGAATAGGATAATCTGTGTAACCAGGAGCATGATAACGAATGTTAGGATACGTAGGGAAACGAAGGTTCTCTTGGAGCCACTCACCAGTAGCAAAAGGTTCTTTACCTTCAACTTCTACCTTAGCAACTTCCTCTTTAAGAAGGTCTTTGTAAGGAAGATATTCACCAAGGCAAGAATCGCACATTGTCTCATCATAAACAGAGAGAGTAACAGTGTCAAACCTTTGAGCGAAATGAGAAGCACGGAAACCAAGAACGGTATCACCCTCAGCAAATTCACGAACCTCGCCATTTTCGAAAGCACCAACAAAAGCATATTCTTTATCAATAGCCCAACGGAAGCTATCATAAAGTTTCTTAGCTAAAGTTTCAGCTGTTTCTTCACGATCAACATCGTAACCAACAAGGAAGTGTTTTCCAAAGGAATTGTACATAGGATAACCATAATCATAGAGAGCATGAGGATCCAAAAGCTTGATAAACATATTAAGTTGATATGTCTTCTGAGCGCTATTTTCCTCAAGAAGTTGTGCTACATCAAGGCTAAGAATTTCATAAACGCCTTCGTAACCATCTGTACGATAAACGACGTTCTTTTTATCACCTTGATCTTCAATAAAATTTTTCCAGTATTCGCCACCCCTCTTAATAACAAGAGCGTGTTTTTCTTTCTCATCGTTAACTGGAGCAATAACACGGGAAGTGCCATCAGGCATGGTGAGGCTATTTAAAACAACCTCATGTGTGTACTGAAACATCATAATTCTAAAAATTTAAAAGTTAATAATTAAGACTGTTCCCCAGATTGAAGGGGATTGGCAATTGTCTGATTAACAGCATAGTTGGTTTGAACTCTAGGATCACTAGCATTCTCCATCAACAATTTAACCAGTTCATTAACAATCTCATAACAAACATAGTCCGGAAACTCTAAAGCTCTAGTAGTATCTTCGGTACTAGTAATTTCGTCATACGTCAATCTTATAAACATTGGGGATTTTATATAATCTACATAAATATATTCTGGTTTAAATACAGAATCATCTGCACCAAACCTAAGTTCTAAACGCACGTTAGATGCGTTAGATTTCCTTGTATCATCTTCTTTCTTAGAATCTCTTAATGAATCATCGTTCTTTGCAGAAACATCAGCTTCATTAAAATTTCCAACTGTACTTACGTTATTTATATAATAGTATGGTCTTTTGTAATCTGGCTTCATATAAACATTGTGCAAGATACCAGCTGCCATATCTGCAGTTAATCGTCTTGCAGGAAAATCTACATGATCTCCAGCTCTATAGCATTTTATACTTTTTTGAACTTCGTATTCTACAATACAATTCAAAATATGCATATAATCATTAGGTAAATCTACTTTATATACAAATTTTCCATCTAATTTTTCAGCAACTTGCCCATAAACCTCTTTAGTTAAAGGTAACCTTACCGTTGCTTTTAATACACGTAAATCATCAGAAGATTGTTGATTTATATCGTATCGATTATATACTTTGTTTATATATTGTTGGACAGCCTT
>AUXO015925020.1_pt1 | contig 12357 bp, 10 predicted proteins | sample 768731 | NCBI WGS metagenome assembly AUXO01 (sample SAMN02715735, study PRJNA202380) | gut metagenome | biome: sheep rumen | host: Ovis aries | place: New Zealand: Palmerston North | reverse complement strand
CTGGATATCATCTGTAAAATCCTCTGTATTGAAGGTGACCAGGTTGTCAGTCTTCATAATGTACCTGATCGGGATACTCTGGTTGATCAGTCTGGCGATCGTAAAAGTATCAAAAGGCGACATGATAATGACGATATCTTTTTCGCGGGCCAGATTCCTTACGGTATCAGAAACCTCGATTCCCATTCCAACAATAATACAGCTCACATTTTCTTCTATCGCTGCCAGGTGGTCCTCCTCCCTGTCACCGACAATGAGCATATCATCTTCCTCGATATAATCCCGCATCATGTCCGGCCGTGCCGTACACACCAGGACCTTGCCCTTTATAAAATAGCCATGTTCGTTGCCTTCGATCACCACGCCGTCAATCGTCTCGGCAATCCTCCGGTACTGTGTTCTCGCATTGGAAAGAAGATAACTGTCCTGCGTATCCATATATGTCTGGGCAATATCAGAGATCGTAATGAGCCCTTCCAGCGTTCCTTTTTCATTGCAGACCGGAAGTGTCATGATTCCCTGGCTCTGCATCAGATCCCAGGCATTTTTCAGAGAAATGGATTTGTCGGCTTCAGGATTTGTCTGGATTTCCATATCCTTCACCTGAGTTCCGATATTAGAAACATATCCCGGCGGCTGAACCCCAAACCGGCTCAGAACATACTCTGTCTCCTCATTCAGCTGGCCTGCTCTTTTTGGAATATATTTTTTTCCCTGGGTAGTCCTGTTTTTAATATCTGCATAAGCAATGGCAGAACAGATTGAATCCGTATCAGGGTTTTTATGCCCGATGATATAAATCTTATCCTGTCGCTTCATTGGCAGAGTCCTCCGTCAATCCAGCCTGATATTCGCGAAAAGGGAAGCAAGAGAAGTAGTAGCCTGCTCATTTGATCCCGGAATATCAATAATAAATTCTCTCTCTGTCTCCGCAGGAGTTTCATTTCCTGCCTGTTTCATGCTCAGGCTGATTTTTCCATCCTTGATGCCGATGACTTTAACCTTTACCTTATCGCCCTTTTCCAGAACCTCAGAGGGATCCTTGATCCTCTTTTCGCTGATCTGGGAAATATGAACCAGTCCTGACAGTCCTTTTCCAAGGCTGACAAATACTCCGTAAGGCTGAATGGTCTCAACAATACCTTCGGTGATCATTCCTACCTGAACGCTCGCAATCCTGTTCTTTCTCTCCTCAGCTGCTTTTTTCCTCAGAACTTCACGGGCCGAAAGAATCAGGCGGTTTTTCTCCTTGTCAACATCAAACACCTGAACCTGGATAGTCTTATTAAGATACTCATTTGTATCCTCAACATAAGAATCCGAAAGCTTGGATGCGGGAATAAAACCTCTGACATCCTCTACATATGCAATGACGCCGCCTTTAACAACGCCTTTTACGGTGACATCGATCACTTCACCCGAATTTTTGAGTTCCTCCAGCTTTTTCCAGGAAAGAACATCGTTTGCTTCCACTTTTGAAAGAAGGATATTTCCATGTCCATCATCTTTTTTGACGACGGTAGCAGATACCTCATCCCCAACATGTACCTGTTCCTTAAGACTGAAACCGGGTTCTCTTGAATAATCTTCTGCGGGGATAATGCCTTCAGCATAATACTTGAGGTCGATCACAACCTCTTTTTCATCTACGCTGATTACAGTACCGCTCAAAATATCTCCCTCTTCTACTTTTTTGAAGGAAGCTTCCAGTTCCTGTTCGTAATCTTTCATTGTCTCTGACATTGGAATACCCTCTTTTCATTTATTGATATGATTACAACACCCGGCATAAAACCCCGGCAGTTACTATCATTATACTATCATGTAGGGCGAAATACAAACATGAAATTATATTGTAATCTATTCATGAAATATTGCGTCTAAGTTCATAATTTGTTTACATAAATATCATTATTTACTCATATTTTCCCTTTAGAATAACGATATAAAAATAATATAGCCAACATTATTTTTATATTTCTTTTTCATATGTTGACAGTTTCAAAGCTGTCAACTCTCCTTCCTTTTAACTTAAAGAAAAAAAGTATCCAGCTCTTCCACTGGGTACTTTTTTTCTTTTCAGGAATATCTCATTTTCAGCAGATCCGTGATTCTCGCAAAATCACTGAGAGGAAGCTGCTCTCCCCTGACGGAAGCAGAATAACCGCAGGTTTTCAGCACATCCTCCACATTTTCCCTCGTATAGCTTAAACCGGAAGCATTCTTAATTCCATTGGCCAGAGTTTTCCTGCGCTGATTAAAGGATGCCCTGATGATTTTGAACATCAGATCCCTGTCACTCACCTTCACAGGCGGTTCCTTGTATTTTTTCAGATGAATAACCTCACTCTCAACCTTCGGGCGGGGTATAAATGAAGTGCACGGAACCTTCACGATCACTCTGGCTTCCGAATAATACTGCACAGCAAGAGACAAAGCCCCGTAATCCTTGCTCCCGGGCTCAGCCTGCATGCGTTCTGCCACTTCCTTCTGAATCATTACCGTAATGGAGTCAACGGGAACATTACTCTCCAGAAGATGCATGATAATCGGAGTTGTTATGTAATAAGGAAGATTTGCTACGGTCTTAAAGTTCTTCCCGTCATTTTTCTCTGCTGCAAGGCTGAACAGATCTGTTTTCAGAATATCCTGATTAATGATTTCGACGTTGTTCCATTCCTTCAGTGTATCATGCAGAACAGGAATCAGATTCCTGTCAATCTCCACAGCAATCACTTTTCCGGCATCCGACGCAAGATACTGTGTCAGAGTACCGATTCCCGGGCCGATTTCCAGAACGCAGTCATCCCCCGATATTTCCGCAGACTCGACAATTTTCTTCAGAATATTCTCATCAATGAGAAAATTCTGGCCGAACCTCTTCTGGAAAGCAAAGTCATACCTCCTGATTACATCCATTGTATTCTTTGCATTTCCAAGATAAGGTCCGGCCATTTTATTTTTCTCTTTCTGTTTTATTTTCCTTTTACAAAGTCTTTTTCATACAGTACGATGAATCCATTCTGATCCATGCGTTTCTTTGAAGCATTTTTACGGAAAAGAGCGATACCTCCCTGACTCTTCGAAATCGCGGCATCAACCATTTCTTTTACGGCACCTATGTTCATAGGCATATCCTCTTTCTGGTTGATACTGATCATATTATAAAGAGAAAGCATTCCTTTATTGTCAATCCGGTATCCGTTTTCCATCGCGTATATTTTCGCGAAATTCGCAAGCTCGTCATTCGTAAAGACAGGGATATTGATCACAGATGTAAATTTCTTTGCAAGCTTCGGATATCTTGCCATCATCTTGCGCATTCCTATCTTATCATCCTCAAGGATAAAGATCATCCCCTGGGTATCCCCATCCATGAGCTTTGTAAGCTTAGCGGCCGTCTCCTGATCGAGCTGATTCGCGTTTTCAATAACAAGAAAACCTCCCGAAAGTCTCTGAATCACCTTTTTCAGATCCTTGCCGTTAATCTGCTCCGCAAAAACATAAGCGACCTTCGATGCCTCAAGATTCAATTCTTTACAAATTGCAGGAATCAGACCCGAAATCAATCTTGTCTTTCCGGATTCCGGTCCCCCCATTACGATGATATTTCCTGCGCTGGATGTTCTTTTTGACGCTTCGATCTGTACATCATACAGCGCATCCACAATCTGTTCCTTCATACCGGGAACAATCACAAAATAGGAGAACAGCTTAATCTCTTCTTCTGTCAGTTCCTTGCTCCTGGGAATGATATTCAAAGGATCATCAAGTGATCTCGGCTGAAGTGATTCGATAAAATCCTCTATTGTATCTTCATCTTCATCCGAAGAATCCTCGTCATCATCGATGATCACGGAATCTTCATCATCGTCCTCGCCGATAACTCCGGTGATGAGAAATTCCTCCTCATCAATATCTTCTTCATTTTCGCCTTCAACAATCTCGGCTACAAAATCATCATTCTCCTCATCCGGACTCGTTTCCTCTTTTTCCAGGATGATTTCCTCTTCTGTTTTGTCCTCATCCTCAGTTAAAGAATTCAGATCCGGCATAATCAGATCAGGGACATCCTCCGACAGATCTTCTGATTTCTCTTCCGACAGCTTTTTCGCCTTTTTCTCCAGCGACTGAATGGATTTTTCTTCCTCTGCATTGATCATCTTTTCGATGATCACAGGTTCTTCATCGTCTTCTTCAGGAACACTTTCGGAACTGTCAGATGCTTTTTCTTCCTTCACAGGCTTTTTTTCGTTGGAGGCACCGGGAATATCGATTCCCTGTTCAAAGGCTGCAGCGAGAATTGTATCTTCCAGATTAAATTCCTCTTCCGGCTCCCGGGCTTCCTTCTCCTGCTCCTCTTCCTCCGGCTGATCTTTTTTTACATCCTTCTGGGCTTTTCTGGATCTTGGAAGAAGGAAACGGAATTCTCTCTTTTTCGATTCTTTTTTCGGCTTCTCTATTACTTCTTCTTCTGAATCTTCGTCAAATTCTTCTTCAAGATCTTCGTCGATATCCTCGTCATAGTTTTCTTCGTCAGAGTCCTCGTCAGAATCATCCTCGGGGATTTCCGAACCGGCTTCTTCATCCTCTTCATCATCAGAATCATAAGAATCCGGGAACTGAATTTCCTCATCCTGTTCTTCTTTCAGTTCATCCTCTTCCTCTTCTTCGAGATCTTCCTCTTCATCATTCTCTTCAGCCCTTCTCCGGCCTCCAAAAAGATCCCTCAATCCTTTTACAATTCTCTCCGAGAGAGTTTCCGTCTCTTTCAGTTCTTTTTCATTGTCTATTTCAATATTGTCAATCAGAGGAGACCCGTCATCTTCAAAAGCTTCCTCAGCATCTTCAAAGCTATCTTCCTCCTCTTCTTCTTCGAAGCTGTCTTCCTGTCCTGCTTCTTCTGAAATTTCCTCACCGTCTTCGGATTCATCGCCTTCAATATCATCCGATCCTGTCTTTTCCGGCTCTCTTTCATCTGATTCTTCTTTCTCCAGATCCTCTGATGGTTCAGGCAGCTCTTCTGTTTCCTGATTCTCTGTCTCTTCTTCATCGGAAGGTTCTTCCGAAGAAATCTCTTCTACAATTGTAAATTTCTCTTTTTTCGGAGCTGCCTTTTTGAAAGACTCTTCCTCTGATGTTTCTTCTTCCGGAATCTCTTTCTCCAAAACTTCCTCAGAGACTTCTTCCACAGGAGCTGTCTCTTCGGAGATTATTTTCTCAGAATCCGTTTCTGTGGAAGACTCTTCCTCCCCGGTTTCTTCTTCAGAAACTGTTTTCTCCGCAGCTTCTTCTGCAGAAGACTTTTCCTCTGTGGTTTCTTCCTCAGAGGCTTTTTCTTTGGAGGCTGCTTCCTTTGGAGTTGCCTCCTTTGCAGCTTTCTCTTTTGGAATCTCTTTCTTCGGAACTTCTTTACTTTTTTCGATTTCCGCCTGTGAAGCTTCGAAACGCTGCTTTTCGGAATCCGTGATGACGCCCATTTTCATCTTCAATTCATAGGCTTTCATCACATAATTGCCTTCACTGAACCACAGGATAATTTCACTGCAGGTATCTTCTGCCTTATCCTGAAGGCCTGCTTTATAATAAAGCTTCGCCAGCTCATAAGACCATTTTTCTGTAAATTCCCTGCTTTTATATTCCTCCAGGACCTGAATCTGATCCTCAACAGGCGCATTTTTTGCCCTCAGAATTTTATATCTCAGGATATAGGCTGTATTATCGTTTGGAGCTACAGAACAAAATTCCTCATAATACTCCATTGCCTCGTCAATTTCATTCATTTTAAGACAAACTTCGACAAGGCGGACAAGAATATTCTTGCCGATGGAAGCTCTGTGATATGCTAAAAGAAAGATATCCCTGCTGTCCTCATATCGTTTATTTGCGGCATAAATTTCACCGACAACACACAAAGTGCGCACATTTTTCACACGGCGCCAGTCGATGCTGTCGACTACTTCCATCGCCCCTTTATAATCCTTTGCCTCAACAAGATGATTGATCTGGTCTAATTTGATACGAAATTCCTCTTTATCCACAATTTTCACCAACTTTCGTATCTGCATTTAAATAGTTACCGTTGCTTTTCAGTTTATCACATGCATATATACTTGTCAAAAAAGAAAGAAATGATTATTCTTTCTCAAAAACGTTGCCTTTCACCACATGAAATACCCTGTTTATTTCAAACTGATGGCTTACAAAATCATCCAGCCCGGTGCAGGTAATAATCGTCTGGATATCATGTATGCTGTCAAGCAGATAATTCTGCCTGCTGCTGTCCAACTCAGATAATACGTCATCCAGGAGCAGAACAGGAGTATCATGAATTCTCTTTTTCACCAGATATATTTCGGAAAGCTTAAGAGAAAGAGCAGCAGTCCGCTGCTGTCCCTGAGAACCGAATTTTCTGATATCGATTTCGTTGACTTTCACACAAAAATCATCCCTGTGAGGGCCGGCGTTTGTTGTCCTGGTTTTTAAATCCCTCTCCCTCAGTGATCTCAGCTTTTCAGAAAACTCATCTTCCGTCACATCCGGTTCATAACCGATTTCTATCTTTTCGTTTCCGCCTGTCAGATTATTGTGTATATCATGAATCACCGAATTCAGTTCTTCAATAAATTTCCTTCTTGTCAGAATGATCTTTTTTCCGTAATCCGCAAGCTGAGTATCCCAGATATCCAGTGTACTCTGCAGAGAGGGGTTAAAAAAAATATCTTTCAGAAGCTTATTTCTCTGCTGAAGAATGTGATTATATGCCGAAATATCCGCAATGTACATGGATTCAAGCTGGCAGAGCTCCAGATCCATAAATTTTCTTCTGTCAGCGGGACCGCTTTTGATAATATTCAGATCCTCCGGAGAAAAAAACACAAGGTTCAATACGCCCAGAAGCTCCCTTGCCCTGCGGATCGGAATTCCGTTGACAGCAACCCCTTTTGCCTTATTCTTTTTCAGGTGCATGTCAATCTTGTAGGAAATCCCGTTTTTCCGTACAAACAGCCTGATATGGGCTTCCTCTTCTCCGAACCGGATCATCTCCTTATCCTTGCTGCTTTTATGGGATTTGCTCGTTCCGCAAAGATACAGAGATTCCAGAATATTTGTTTTTCCCTGCGCGTTATCCCCATAGAGAATATTCGTACCCTGGTCAAAAGTCATCTCCAGAAACTCATAATTCCGGAAATTTTTGAGCTGCACGGATTCTATATACATGCCTTCACCCGGTCACTCTGATTTCATTGCCGTCGTAGGAAATTACATCATTTTTGTAAACCTTCCGGCCTCTTCTTAAATCAACCTCACCATTCACTTTAACCAGGCCCTCGGTTATGACGTATTTTGATTCCACTCCGTCCCTTGTTACCCCGGCCAGCTTCAGTGCCTGCCCGAGTTTTATATATTCATCTCTGATCGTAATCTCCATTTCCATCCTGCGTTCTCCTTAAAAACTGCTGTTCTGGTTGATATTCACAGGAAGAATCAGGTAAATATATGTTCCTTCGCTGTCTTTAATAAAGCACGGAGCCTTTGGATTCACAAGGTAAATGTCAATCAGCTCATCATCAATGACTCTCATCGCATCCATCAAAAATCTGGGGTTGAAGCCAATCACAATATCTTTTCCGCTCTTTTCGATATTAACTTCTTCTTTCATCGATCCGAGCGTCGAATTGATAGAGAGTTCCATGTTGTTATCTGTTATATTAACCACAACAGGCTTTTTATCTCCCTCCTTCACAAGAAGGGTTGCCCTGTCGATACAATTGTAAAAATCCTTGTTATTTACCGTAACTTTTGTGGCATAATCAGCAGAAAGCATCTGATCCACCCTGAAATACTCTCCTTCGATCAGTCTCGAAACAACCACTGTCTGCTCGAATTCAAACAGAATATGATTCTGTGAAAAATAAATACTGACCTGGCTGTCCATTTCACCGGAAAGAATTTTGCTGATTTCACTCAGTGTTTTTCCGGGAACAATCAGTTTTCTGTCATTGTAATCCCTGTTCAGTTTTAACATGCGTATGGCTATCCTGTGTCCGTCAAGCGATACGACTCTGAGAAAATTGTTTTTTATTTCGAAAAGCTCTCCCGTCATCAGAGGATTGTTTTCGTTCATCGCGATGGAAAAAATGGTCTGCCTGATCATTTCTTTCAGCGTAAACTGGGAAAGTGTGAGAGATTCGTCCTTCTCAATATAGGGCAGGCGCGCAAAATCATCTCCCGGTTTTCCCGGAATCGTAAAGTGGGATTTCTCACACAAAACGGTGACATTGTATCTGTTATCGGATGAGATCGTGATATCGCTGTCCGGCAGCCTCCGGATAATCTCATAGATGATTTTTGCGTCAATCGCGATAATTCCCCTTTCGACAATTGAGCCTTCAACGATCGTCTCAATGCCGATCTCCATATCGTTTGAGATCAGACGTATCTGTTTTGCAGACGCGTCAAACAGAATGCAGGAGAGAATCTGCATAGTGGTTTTGGAAGGAACAGCCTTCATGGATATATTAATACTTTTCAGTAATTCATTTTTTGAACAGATGATCTTCATAGTTCGGAATCTTCCTTTCGGTGTGCAGCCGGCTTATATATAAATATATAAAAACAAATCAGAAGAAGTAATAATAGGGGCTGTTGATAATGTGTAAAAGTGGTCAGAGCCCTTGTAAATAAAGGCTTTTAATGTGTGGATATCAGGAAGTAACCAGTATGGAAAACTCTTTTCTTTTCCACAATTCATCCACACGGGCTTTTCAGGACTGTTGTGAATTGATTTTTTTGATGAGTGTATTGATTGTAAAACTCATCTGCTCATTGATTTCTATTTCATTATTGATCTTGTTGATGCCGTTCATAACAGTCGTATGATCCCTTTTACCCAGGAGCAGCCCTATGCTTTTATAAGGAAGCGAAAGGATTTCCCTGATCAGGTACATGCATACCTGCCGGGGCTCCATAATGCTGTAATTGCGCTTGCTTCCGGTAAGATCACTGACAGAAACGTGGTAATAGTCCGCAACGATTATCATAATGTCTTCCGGAGTAACATTTTTATTCTGGAAAGGAGAGATGAAATCCTTCAGAATATTGACCGCTTCCTCCATATTCATTTTATCCGGCTCCAGCCTGGCATGGGCAACAATCTTGTTGAAAGCTCCCTCCAGTTCACGGATATTGGATTTGATATTATTGGCGATATACTTTATGATCTCCTCATCAATATGTACATTTTCAAGTTCTTCCTTTTTATGAAGAATCGCCATTCTTGTTTCGTAGTCAGGGATACTGATATCTGCAATCAGGCCCCACTCAAAACGTGAACGGAACCGCTCTTCAAGGATTTCAAGATCCTTGGGAGGCTTGTCGGATGAGAGGACAATCTGTTTTTTTGCGCTGTGAAGAGTATTGAAGGTGTGGAAAAACTCTTCCTGCGTAGATTCCTTTCCTATTATAAACTGAATATCATCCAGAAGAAGAACATCTATGTTGCGGTATTTATCCCTGAACTTCGACATAGCCGTATTATTTCCGTTACGGATTGTCTCGATCAGTTCATTGGTAAACTCTTCGCTGGTGACATAAAGAACTTTACTGTTTTTGTCGTGCTCCAGAATAAAATGTCCGATCGAATGCATCAGGTGGGTTTTGCCGAGACCGGCATCCCCGTAAATATACAGAGGGTTGTAGGCTCCTCCCGGATCCTCCGAAACAGCGAGAGCCGCAGCCTGGGCAAATTTGCTGTTTCCGCCGACAACAAAAGTATCGAATGTGTATCTCGGATTGATTCTGGCCTCTTCAATACGTTTCTGAAGGTTGTGGTCCGGAATATCAGGCTGCACGGATGCAGGAATATCCTTTTCGGAAACAAAATCGATGGTACATTCATCTATTCCAAGAACGTCGCTGATGGTAACCTGAAGAGGAAGAGTATATTTATTGCTGATGAATTTCTGCCCGAGCCCTTCCAGCTGAGAAGGCAGAGATATGGTAACCACGCCGTCTTTATAGGAAACTACTTTTAATGGCTTAAGCCATGTATTGCATTGGATTTCAGAAATATCATAATCCCTCTTCATGATTTCCAGGATGTTGTCCCAGTTTTCAGCTACAGCGTTCATTTGTCAATCTCTCCGTTTCTAAAAATACACAGAGTTATTTTATAATAAAAGGAAGATTTTATCAATGGGAAAAGGGGCAATATACAGGACATCTTATCCACATCAGAAATGTGGATAAGATGTGGATAAAGGGAAACAGTTACCATAAAAAGTCGAATCCTGTCAGATTATGTCGGGGATGTGTGGATAAAGTCGAAAAAGGTCAGACAGCCGAGAAAAAAAGGGTTTTGAAACCGGAAAAGTGGAAAACTGAATGTTTTGAGCATGGTTTTCCACAAGTTTTCCACAAAATGTGGAAAACTTTACGTAAACCAATATACCCCCTGAAATGGAAAAAAATCCTTGACGGTAATAGATAAACTGCATATAATGGTAATGATGTTCTATTATCATTAAACACGCGGGAGAAATGGTAAAATAAATATAAGGGAGGTGCATATCAATGAAAATGACATTTCAGCCGAAAAAGAGATCCAGAGCAAAAGTTCACGGATTCAGAGCACGTATGAGCACAAAGGGTGGACGTAAGGTTCTCGCAGCAAGGAGATTAAAAGGAAGAAAGCAGTTATCTGCATAAGTAGCTTATAAGACCGCATTTTATGTGGTCTTTTCTTCTTCAAAAGGAGATTAAAATGATTCATTCAGAATCATTAAAAAAGAACAAGGACTTTCAGCGGGTTTATCATGAGGGAACATCAAAAGCCGATCGGTATCTGGTGATGTATGTACTGGAAAATCAGTACAACAGGAATCGTCTGGGAATATCAGTAAGCAAAAAAGTAGGGAACAGTGTGGTACGCCACAGAATCACCAGATTGATACGTGAAATCTATCGTCTGAATGAGCTTTCTTTTCGAAATGGCCTGGATATTGCAGTAATCGCAAGACAGCCGGCAAAAGGAAAGACTTTCGCGGAACTGGAAAAATCTTTTATGTATCTTGCAAAAAAGCATTCTGTTACAGTAAAGGAACAGGAATCATAAGATGGTTTCGGGAGAATAAAATGGTAAAAAAAGCTCTTATCAGGATGATCAGATTGTATCAGATTTATCTGTCACCGATGAAAAGAACGAAATGTCCTTATATTCCCACATGTTCGCAATATGGCTTAGAGGCAATTGAAAAGTATGGTGCCCTCAAGGGAAGCCTTCTGGCAGCGTGGAGGATTCTCCGCTGCAATCCGTTCTCTCACGGAGGCTACGACCCGGTTCCATAATACTTCTTGGAGGAAATGAATTTGGATATTATCTTAGCCACTAAGAGTTCCACTCCGATCATAGGCCAGCTGGCTTCTTTGATGGGATATATCATGGATGGCATTTACAAAGCCTTAAATGGTTTATTTGGAATTCAGAATCTTGGTCTTTGTATCATCATCTTCAGTATTATTATTTATCTTCTCATGACGCCTCTGCAGATTAAACAGCAGAAATTCTCAAAGATGAGCGCGGTCATGCAGCCTGAAATCCAGGCCGTCCAGGCCAAGTATAAAGGCAAGCGTGATCAGGATTCTATGATGAAGATGAATGAAGAAACGCAGATGATATACCAGAAATATGGTGTATCGGCGTCAGGAAGCTGTATTCAGCTGGCAATTCAGTTTCCTATATTGATGGCTCTGTGGCAGGTTATTTACAGAATCCCTGCATACGTTGACAGCGTAAAAAATATTTTTACAGGTCTTGTAAATAATATTACAGGTGTAGAAGGTTATACAGAACTTGTCAAAACATTCATTGCAGACAATAAAATGACAAGGGTCAGCCTTGTCATGAGTGAGGCCGGAACTGCAACGAGCAATTCCATCGTAGATTTTCTTTACGCCCTCTCTCCCACTCAGTGGACAAAGCTTGGTGAAGTCAGCGAGTTTTCGGCATTTACTGACAGTATTAAAAGTACAGCTTCAGCAATCCGTCCGATGCAGAATTTCTTCGGACTGAATATTGCGGAGCAGCCTCTTACTTATATCACAGCGGTTGTAAAAGGCGGTTCTATCGCTCTCTGTATCATTGCGCTGCTGATTCCCATTCTTTCCTGGTTTACACAGATGATGAATATCAAGCTGATGCCCCAGGCAGGAAATCAGAACGCAAATGAAGGGGATACCATGGCAAACTCCATGAAGACCATGAACACGGTCATGCCCCTTATGTCAGCGGTATTCTGCTTTACATTCCCGGTAGGTCTTGGTATTTACTGGATTTCCAGCGCCGTTGTCCGTTGT
>AUXO014330556.1_pt1 | contig 12358 bp, 12 predicted proteins | sample 768731 | NCBI WGS metagenome assembly AUXO01 (sample SAMN02715735, study PRJNA202380) | gut metagenome | biome: sheep rumen | host: Ovis aries | place: New Zealand: Palmerston North | reverse complement strand
CCCATCACCAGAACCACTAGCACCAACGCTACGAAGCTCCAGATTCGCCTGCTGGCAAGTTCATGCTTGCTAAGATCATTTACTTTTAATAAATCCATAAATATAAATCCTATTTTTGTCCTAAAACATATTTCTTGATATATCTGCTATTTCCTAACAGAGATATAAAGCACATGCACATAGCTGTAATAACCACGGTATATCCCAAAGATATCACATGTACAGTCACTTCATCTAGACCTTTCACCCAATTCGGGAAAACCATGAAACTAGGTATAAAGAAATACTGCAACAAATATATAGCCAATGAACTCTGTCCTATCTTCATTATCAATTTGTTGACTCGCGTATTACGATTAAACAACTCTGCATTACAAACAAACCAAGACACAACAATGAAAGTACCCAAATATCGTAGCACCAAATCACGAAGAATATGAAATACAGATGAAGGCCACACTGGGTTGTTTATTACAAATAATAAAGCAAAGAAAAGTATCATTGCAATGGCTTTCAACCATTCATTTCGCATCGTTGTCTCAAATAACTCCTTGTATCGCATAGCTAAAACTCCCATTACAAAGTATTGGAAGTACTTTGTCAATCTATTCATGTCAATCACTGCTGGACCGAAGTCCCTGCCAAAAATGCCTAGAAGTCCTATACCTATTACAGCCAACATTACAAGTACTGCCATTCGCAATTTCACATTCTTCACTACCATTGCTACCACGTAATAGAGCAAAAAACACTCAAACAAGGTAATCGTGAACCAATAGCCACCAAAACCATCCCGAAATACATGAAGCGGATTTTGCTGATGAAGCAAGTCCATAAAGCACTTAACCACCACTGCGGGTATCACCAAGAACTGAAACTTTTTCCATATATTCCCAAGCAGTTGCCATATGCTTTCCTGCCTATCCTTATATGCCAGAAGTCCGCTAACAAAAAAGAAAATCGGCATATTAAACGAGTAAAGCATTAATCCAGAAACCGTATCGTAGGTCTCTTTAGCCATTCCAAAACTCCAAACATGCCCTTCGATAACCAAAAGTATGCCTAAACATTTCAGCGAATCCAAATAGTGTATTCTTGCCCCCCCCATATTATTATCAAAACTTTAGCATAGTGAAAAACATATCAACGCCTAAACATTCATATCGTCTTTTATTTTTAAGAGCCAGCCTAAAGGGAATAAAAGATACATATAAAAAGGTAATATTTCTAAATTCCTATTTCTCTGCACAAGCCAAAATCTCCAATAGTTAATACAACCATTTACTCTCCACTTTAATGGAAATTTCTTGTTTTGAAGTTCTTTATATAGCAGACAAGCGTAAGAAGGACTATTCCGCCTATTTCGCAAATTGTTAGCAGAAAGACCATCACCAAGATATTCACACTGATAAATACCTTTATTAAAATACCTTATCCTATAATGAAGTCCTATTCTGTTCCAAATCAAGCTTTCCGCGCAGAAATTCTCTCCTTCGAAATCTGGGAAAGGATATTTTTTTAACACTTCTGTACGATATACCTCTGACATATCATAATCATATTTTCTTTCATACATATACCAATCAACAAAATCATTTTGGAGGTATCCTGCAACAGGTTCACCATTAGGAAGGATTTTTAAGCCAGAAACACCAGCAAATGATGTATCAGTTTTTATTGTATCATACATCTTCTCAACTGCTTCAATAGAATCTATTTCCAATTCATCATCACTATCGACTATAAAGAACAATTCACCTTTAGCTTTTGAAACCCCAAGATTGATTGCTCTATGTTTGCCGCCATTCTCCTTAAAATAGTACCTAATATCCACTAAACCCTCCTTAATCCATTCATCACACAATTCTTTCGTGTTATCTTTTGAACCATCGTCAACAATGAGCCATTCAAAATTCTTACTCGTTTGCTTGCACAAACTCTTATAAAGATTAGGTAGCCGATAAGCCCTATTATACGTAGAGGTAAAAACTGTTATCATATTATTACAAAAATTTATATTCTAAGAATCCCCCATCACATGAAATATGAATAAAACGAATAAAAATAATGATTAATCCAATTGCAAAAACAAACGACACGAGTTCTTTATTAATCTTCCTAAAATAGTGAGAGACAAATCCAAAACTTAAGTATAATCCAATTGCATAATATTCATATACCCTATTAATTAGTTCTTGATTAACAGATGATATTAGAATAACCATTGTTAAGGTGTCCAACACAAGTTTTTTATATCGATAGTTCTCTTTATCATAATTTATAGAAAACATAATAAAGAAAGATAGTTTCAATAAATAATTTATAATATTACCATTACCAGCACTTGCATCAATATACATTTCATATCTAGGAGCTATAATATTAACCATTATATTTAGCAATGGCCCAAACACGTATGAACTTAACATATATATAGTAAAAGATATGGGCACAAATATTTTAATTCTAGTCTGCGCTGGTATTCTTCCTACTATTATCATAATAGGGAAAAGAATAAAATTAATCAGTGCCGAACTATGAAATAAAGAAGGGATAAACAAACCACAAAAGATAATCAGGCAATTTCTTATGTTATAAGAAGGTTTGTTGGCATAATACCAAATAAGAAATAGCCAATACAATAGGTTAGCTAAATTCTGACGAAGTATATTCCAAAAATACCAAATGAAAGAAAAACAGAATAATGCAAGCAATATATAGCACTTTTCTTTATTTTTAAGCCTTAATTTTGAAAATACCAACGAAAGCAGTAAAATACTGATAATAGAATAAAGTATCTGAAAAAACCAATATTCATTAACTATTGATTTAGAAATGGAATTAAGAAGTATATACCCAAATGTGTATTCAGACAATCCATCTGCTTCATAAGAAATAATATTCATGAAAAAAGGGGTGTCATTAAAAATACGCTCATAATTAGGAAAGTCACCAGCCATTGTTGGGTCTCTAAAGGCTGATATTATAAGAAGAGCACCAAGAGCCACTCGATAATATCCTTTCGAATTACTACTATAGCTCCCGATTAATAGTATTAAAATTATAATAATATAAACAATCATACGTATACTATCTATTTTGACATCCTGTCTCGCGAAAGCTGGTAAACGTCCACTTTTCCGCAGAATCATTGGAGACGCCCATGTACAGGGCGTTTCCTGATTCTATAAAAAAAAACAAATCTTTGATTTTAACACTTTAAAGCCTAATATAGCAGGGTAAAAGCTGCTTCTTCTCCACTTTTTTCTCATGGAGCCCCTGGATAAGTTTCCTGAGATATGCCTCTGGCGAGAGCCGGTTTATATCACAACTCTCAATGGCAGAGAACATGAAGGCATAGTCGAGAGCGGAGTCCTCGCTACCTATGTTCAAACAGTTCTTCAAATTCATCTTTATATGCTTCATCATTTGCTCGCAAAGGTTATTGGAAACCTCCACGTCACCATTCTGAAGTATGGTCTCGAAAGTATGCCATTCATTCTTGGCATACACTAAAGCCCTCTTGATCTGCTTTCCCAACTTCTTATAGTTGGAACGGGCATATTTCTCAAGTTCCATCTTTACCTTATCCATGATTTTCTTGGAGTGAGTCCAGCGGGCTAACCGACGTTCCTCACCACCTCGTCTGCGCCTTCAGTTCATCCTCTAATTGAGCGATGCGAATGAGGGCCAGTTGAAGTTTGTCTTCGGCATTCACGTCTGCAAAGGTACACATTGTATGTTCTCTGCTCAGTTGGCATTGATATCATATCAGCAAAGAACGTTTTGGAACTGGCTGACCATACGGGCAACACTGACGTTGGACTTTGACATAAAGGACGCAAGAAAGATAAGGATTTTTTTCAGGCAACCTTGCAGAGAAATGAACGGTTACATTATAACTTACCAAAAAAGTATCTAATGAAACTACCAAAGGTTCCTATTGCACTATATAGATACAAAGACACAATATTAAGACCATTAGACTTTGCATAATAATAAAAGGCATCAATAGAACTTTTTTCTCCAATCTCTATAATTTTACGAGTCTCTGGGAGTAATGATCCCAAATAAAACAATTTATGGGCTGAAATTAGTAGTAAAGCGCGTCTTATGACAACCTTATAACGGCAATAAACAGAATCAAATGAAACTTGAGTTACAAGAGAACCTTCGCGATGAGTTACTGTATAAAGTATATCTTTAGAAGCCAGAATTTTAGTAGAATGGAGGCCGCAATTTAAGCTAAAAATCACATCATTACCATATTTTATTTCTTCAAATCTGATATTATATCGCGATATCAAATCTTTTTTGATTATTTTACCCCATGGAACACATTGTATATATTTCAATGTGCCTTCAGACATTAATTTATGAGAACAAAAATTATCTATATATTTGTTAAATACTATGCACCTCTCAATTGGAGAAAGAGTATTTGAATCAACTGAGTTTATCTTAAAATAGACCATATCAGCATCAGCATCTAAATATTTGTCTAATATATCCAATGCTCCTTCCGCCAAAAAATCATCACAATCAACAAATACTAGCCACTTACCATGCGAGTTGTCTATTCCGACATTCCGAGCATGTCCTGCACCACTTGATTGCTCTTTTGAAAGAAATATGACTGAAACATCGTTTCTAATAATAGAAGGTTTATTTTCATCTATGCTATTATCATCAATTACAATAATCTCAATATCATTTCTTTGAGGAATACTATTTATACATCGAGTCAACATATCTGACGCATTATAATGCGGGATAATAAAAGAGTAATTAACCATAAACACCGACTATCTTAGCAGAATATTAAAGAATATCAGATGCAGCTATTTTACGAACCATATCAAGTAAATTTTCATAGGAATAATGGACATTCATTATTGTCCATACTCTTTCTTCTATTTTTCAAAATAGTGCCAGAATGAAGGAAAATCTTTATTGCATTTAGCAAAGGGCGAAAGGATCTGTAAGTCCAAGCACCTTTTAACGACATACAAAAGACCTTTACCATTGCCATCCTTCTATCCATGAGAGGATTGCTTAGCACACGGATAGATGAGGTATAAATGATATGAATCTTCTTTTTAGCAGTATCCTCACGCCACCCACGATCGTGTACTACCCTAAGAGCAGGTGTTACCCCAATAAGAAATCCTTTATAATTAGCCCTATCAATATAATTATCATCTTCGCCATAATGAGGGAAGGAAGGTGAAAAGCCACCAACATTTAGTATACACTCTCGAGTCATAAACCAATGTGCCGCCATCACATTTGTAACAGGATAGACATCTTTGATTTTTCGATTATAAATATCGCATAGAATTTCAAAATTTGATTGCCATGCGAGTACATTAGCCACGAAATTGCGGTCAATATGCTTCATATCAGCATTCATCTGAAAAGGACTCAGAATTCCATATTCGGGGTACTTTTTACTTATGTCAATTAATCGTTCAAAAGTATCATCCATTACCCATGCATCCTGATTCAACAAATATACATAATCATAGTTCTGATCAAGAGCATACTGCAGCCCCCAATTATTAGCCTTCCCAAATCCCAAGTTCTCTTCACTCTGATGGAAAATCACTTCTGGATAATGCTCCTTTATAAATGCCTGTGTACCGTCTGTAGATCCGTTATCAACGACAAAGACATCAGGACGCACTGTTGAATTCTTAAGACTAGAAAAACAACGCTCCGCCCATTGCATTGCATTATATGTCACAATTATAACTAATGTTCTCGAGCGCATACAACTTTTTTTAAAATCTTCTTTTTATTTTCTTCAAAAAAATCATTAGACTTAAACAATATTTATATAAGAAGAATTTCAAATCACTTAAAATTGGGAATTTGTAAGATAAAAAAACCACATTATCTATACTCAACAATTGCCTCTTTGACTTTTCAAGATATCGCCTCTCTAAATTATCATTACCTACAACGTTATGTATTAGCATAAGCGACCTCAAAGCAATGCACTTATCTACTATTTTAACTATATCATCTCTTCTATTAAGTTGGTAATAATCTCTCATTTCTTTGTAATTTTCTATAATATCAATAGAAAGTGGTTTATTTATATTATTTGATATGCTTCCTTCACGTTGAAAATAATTATATCCAACAAATGGTATTTCTAGCATATTCCAATTTCCATTTTCAACTATTCTCGAAAGATCAAACATAAAAAGAGAGTCCTCATTAATTCGGCCTTCTCTAAATCTCACTTCTTTAAGTATGTTTGCTCTAAACAATTTACAACAAACAGAATGGTTAATTTCCGTAGGAATTATCTTACGAGCGAACTCTGTAGCATATATTATTCGAGGCTCTTTTATTACCCAATCATCCCTAAAGTTTGAAATAACGTTATTCTTTATTCTTCTTATCATGCAAGATACAATCCCTATCATAGGATTACCTTCCATAGCACAGATTAAGTAATAATACATTTCTTTATCTATTGTATCATCGCTATCAATAAATCCGACGTATTCTCCAGACGCGATTTCCATCCCAGCATTTCTTGCAGAACTTAAGCCTCCGTTTTTTTTATGTATAACCTTTATACGAGAATCTCTTATTTTCCATTCGTCACACATCCGCGGACATTTGTCGGGTGAGCCATCATCTACAAGAATTATCTCAAGGTTCTTATAGGTCTGATTGACAAGTGACTGCACGCACTTGTCAAGATACTCTTCAACTTTATATACAGGAACAATTATAGATATCAACGGATTCATAATTACACAATTATCATATTGTAGATATAAAAAAGAATATTCAGAATATAGATAAACGCTTAAACACCAAACAATATTGATTTAATTTACTCCTTAAAGAAAAAAAGAGGAAATAGGTCCATGAAAATTTTGATGTCATCCATATAAGCATAATACGCCATTTAAAATTAAGCCTACTTATTTCTTTTTGAAATGTTTTTGTGAATTTGGAATATCCATTGGGATCGTCAACTCGATTAGGTATATTAGTAAAAATAAAGTCCCTAACTCTTATATCAAAAGAATCTGCATATTCTGGATAATCTTTTTGAAAACCTTGTAACATACGTATTTCAGACAGGAAGCCATTCAATTTTTTGTCAGATAATAGATTTTCTTTTTGACGACCACACCAAGAATTGGGATTCTCTGTTCTATATACTGATAAAACATCATCAAAATAAAATACTCTCCCTTTCATTGCCGCCATAATTTGGAGAGGATAGTCTCCGACCCAACATTGTTTACAATAATCTGGATAGTATATCAATATTTGAGGGCGATATATAATACTGCATGTTGAGATAAAACTTCCGCATTGCGTAATAACATCTCTTTGTTCTATTTCTCGGCTCAGTTCATAGCATCGATTATTACCTATAATAAGATTTCGACTGACCGAAAATAATTCTGTATTATTACAGACCATTGTGTAAGTATCATTTTCTTCCAAAAAACTAACCTGCTTCTGCAGTTTCTGAGGGTGAATCCAATAATCATCCCCCTCACAGATTGCAAGATATTTTGCGTTGTCTTGCCATTCTGCATAATAAGGCTGTTTTGCTTTACCTATACTATAATGGTTATATTTTAAAAATAACACCGCAAAATAACAGTTCTTATTTGTTCTATGCTGAGTATAAGTCAAGAAATAATCATCTGTTTCTTCATTACGTACAACAGACTTATCCTCCAAATCAAAATTCTTTTGAAGATACTTTTGGATAACCTCAGGTTCACCATCTGTGCTAGCATCATCAATAATTGTACAAACGAAAGGGAAGGTGGTTTCCTGCATCGTAAAGCCATTCAGAGCATCTTCTATATAGTTGACATGATTAAATGTCATACATTCAACACACACCATATACTCGTTTGTTTTCACTTTCTCCATACTTTCCTTAATATCGGTTTTAACATATTCATCGCTGCCACATACTCTTCGACACGAAACATCTTACATACTAGCACAAAAGCCACTATGCCTACAACTATCTGCATCGGCAATATCACCCAATTAGTGATTGGCATATATTTCAAGAAATAGACTGACAATGCAACAATTAGAGCGATACCATATGAAGGTGCCACATCCTTTATCTGCATCCAAGAACTATATCCTATCATTTTCCCAGAATAGTGGGAATTAAGGAAAAATGCGATGATCGTTGTTATCAGATTTGCATAAAGCATTGGAAGAATACCAATAAAAGCCCCAATAAAGAGAGGGCCTACAAAAATAATCTTTTTAACAATCTCCAAACCAAGGAACAGGTCGCTTCTCCCTTGAACCTGAAGCATGTTTAAATTCAACGCATGAATAGGATAAGATGATGCACTAATACAAATTAAGGGTAGATATGTAGCTGCTTCGTGCCATTTGGGACCAATCAAGCAATAAAGTAGAGGTTCAGAGACTGCACCCAATGCAAACATTGCTATAGAACTAATAAACATAGTTATCTTGATTATCTTTCGATAGGCCACGACCATCCGTTCCTTTTCATTTTGAATCTCACTTAGCACAGGATAAGTAACGCGCTGAATAACACTAGTCAAATTACTGGAAAACAGTTCTGAGAAGGAATTAGCCCGTGTGTATTGTCCCAATGTTGCAGGATTGTAAAACTTACCAACCACTACCTGATATAATTGTTTCCAAACCGTATCAAGCAAACTACTCACCATCAATTTCCAACCAAATCCAAACAGTTCTTGAAAGCTCTGGTAAGAAAACCTAAAACTGGGAATCCATCTGTTATATGAGAAAAGGAGCAAAGTGCGAGCCATACCACTTACAAGCCCTTGAAACACAAGAGCCCAAACTCCGAGACCTAGCAAAGCCATACTAATGCCAACAATGCCACTAACAATTGATGCAATAAAGGTTATTTTTGTCTGGGTCTTAAAGTCAATCCGCTTTGTCAAAATAGTCTGTTGAACAAATGCCAACGCCCCTATTATCAACCCAAATGCCGAAACACGGGTCAACACATTTAATTCCTCTCTCTTGAAGAAGTCAGCTATCAATGGGGAACTGAGGAATATGACAGCATACAAAAACAAACTCGTAAAAAGATTTACAAGAAAAACAGTATTATAATCCTCATCTGTAGCATCCTTCTTTCTGATAAGAGCAGTTCCAAATCCTGCATAAATAAATGTACTACATACAGCTGTAAAGATTGCAATAATACCTATCAGCCCGTAATCATCGGGAGATAACAAGCGCGCAAGAACGATACTGACAATAAACGACACACCATATTGTGTCAAATTGTCAATACCGCTCCAAGCTACACCTTTTACGGTTTTATCTTTTAACGATTCTCCAGACATAAAGAAATGAAAAAATCATCATTAGTATTCTTTAATCATAGATGCAGCCGACATGATATAATTTCGACTTTTTCTCCTAATCATGATGCATTTCATTGTTTCAGTATGACTCTATAGCCACCCAACCGTTTGTTGATTTTTCAAACGCATCATAGAGGGAATTAACAGCTTTGCCAAAATCCTCTGCCTTGTAGAAAAATTCAGGATTGTTGCAACCGTATGGCTTGATAATTACAGGGAATGAAACTTTTCCCAATGCCATTTTTGCCTCAGGATAATTATCAAAGCACAATATGCTTTCTGGCTGGTTACTCATTTCATTTCCTCCAATCTTTTGTTAATCTCTAATACAAGCTTCTCGGTTTTTTCCCATCCCAGACATGGGTCTGTAATAGATTTACCATATTCATTGCAACTTATTGGTTGATTCCCATCCTCAATATAGCTTTCAATCATAAGTCCTTTGATCATTTGTTTTAGGCTATTATCTTTTTCCATTGAATTCATAACATCAGCTGCAATATCAATCTGCTTTATATACTCTTTATTTGAATTACAATGGTTGCAGTCAATTATTAAGGCAGGATTCTCTAGATCACGCAGATAGTATGCTGCTTGTATCTTCTTCAAATTTTCATAAGAATAATTCTCCCTGACTTTTCCACTAGCATCCACATATCCTCTCAGCACAGCATGGGCAAATTCATTACCACCAGAAATAACTTCCCATCCATTGAATAAGAAGTGATGAGGGCTTTGAGCTGTTTCAATAGCATTCAGCATTACTGCTATATCACCGCTTACTGGATTTTTCATACCCACTGGAACTTCTATACCACTGGATACCAATCGATGTTGTTGGTTTTCAACAGATCGTGCGCCTATTACAACATAACCAAGTAAATCAGATACATATTGTACTAATTCTGGATATAATAATTCGTCCACAGGGAATAAACCTGAGGCTTCTATTACTTTCAGATGGATATTCCTCATAGCCATCACACCTGCAGCCATATCTTCGCGACTACCGATGTAAGGCTGGTGAATTATTCCCTTGTAGCCATTTCCTATTGTGCGAGGCTTTCCTGTATATACTCTTGGAATTATCAGAATATTGTCGGCTACTTCCTTTTGTAATTCGCCCAATCGACTCGTATAATCCACAACAGGCTCAACCCTATCTGCAGAACAAGGGCCTATTGCAAGAACAAATTTATTCAATTCTCCAGCAAATATTGCTCTTAATTCAAAATCTTGCTTCTGTTTTTTCGCCTTCAGCTCCTTATTCAATGGCATCTGGTCTGCCAAATCATCTGGACTAATCAATTTCTTCAGAAAATCCATCGACTAAAAAGCATTTAATTCCACTTTATTTCCAAGCTCTGCCGACATATAGGCTGCATAAATTATCTTGATGGTGTCATATGCAAGAGTAAAGCCTGATTGCGGCTCTCGATCATAGTATACACACTCCACGAAATCTCTCATCTCGTCAGTATATCCTCTCAAAATTTCGTCCTCCAAGAAAGGATTATTCCATCCAATCTTTGAGGGGAGCATCTCTGAAATATACACATTATCTAAGTTATCTTCATCAAGGAAATAGGTACTCATGATATTAGACATAGTCAAAGTACAATTAATAGCAGCATCATTACAATACAGTTCCACATAGTTCTTACTACCACCCAGTAAAGTATCCGTTGCTATTATAACCGCCTTTGTTCCGTCTGTAAAGTCGAGAATAACTGTACCGAAATCCTCTACGTCATGAGGTCTGGCTGCAATATGTCTATGTTCATACTCATCAAGCTGAGGTGTGATCCTGTCCATTACACCTAGAACACTCTTCACCTTAATCTCCATGCCGCGGGCTTCTCCCTCTTTTTGTTTAAGCCACAAGATCGCAGAAAGAGGATGAGCTCCTGTTCGTATAAATGTTCCGCCGCCTGTCTTACTCCATTCGCCCGCAACCGGAGAGCTGGATCCCTTCAAGCTCTCCTCTCCCTTCATAAAGAGAATTCTGCTTTTTTTGGCCTTCACTATCTCTGCAGCCTTTCTAATGGCTGGAGCATAGACAAAGTTCTCCGCATACATGAATTTTTTACCAGTTTTTTTTATAACCTTTCTCAGATTACGAATATCTTCCAGCATCTTGAGATACATTACTCTCTTAGATACAGTATCCCCAATAGGGTCTACATCACCAGGCTCACCAAAATATCCTGTCAATGGCTTCTCGCAGATAACATTCTTACCTGCGAGCATAGCCTTCTCTATCATCTCTTTATGAGCATAAGGAGGAGTACATATATCTACAATATCAATTTCTGGATCGTTGATCAAATCATCAAACATGGTTGAGGTTTGTTCAAATCCGTATGTTTTTTTTGCATAATCCAACTGTTCTTGTCTTCTGGCTACAACAGTTTTCAGTTTAATCGGCACTCCGGAGAAGCGTTTCAGACCTAGAATGTGTAGTTCTGTTGCACGACCAGCGCCTGCAACACCAATGCATACATAATCTTTCATATTTATGAAATAACGGGTATCTATAATTTTCAGAGATACTAAATGTTAAATGCAGTTTTGATGTCGTCTACCTTATCCAATTTCTCCCATGTAAAGAGTTCTACATCGATGGTCTTTGCTTCATGGTAGTGACTGGTAAATGTCTTCTTCACCACCTCATTCTTACGGCCCATGTGACCATAGGCAGCTGTCTCCACATACATGGGCTGGCGAAGCTTCAAGGTACGTTCAATAGCCTTCGGACGAAGATCAAAGAGTTCTGTCACCTTCTTGGCTATCTCGCCATCACTCATCTTGACATGACTCTTGCCGTATGTATACACATTGATGCTGACAGGCTCTGCTACACCAATAGCATAGCTAATCTGTACCAACATCTCATCAGCCACGCCTGCAGCCACCATATTCTTGGCAATATAGCGTGCTGCATAAGCTGCACTGCGATCCACCTTCGA
>AUXO018765132.1_pt1 | contig 12359 bp, 9 predicted proteins | sample 768731 | NCBI WGS metagenome assembly AUXO01 (sample SAMN02715735, study PRJNA202380) | gut metagenome | biome: sheep rumen | host: Ovis aries | place: New Zealand: Palmerston North | reverse complement strand
TTCCAACAGTATGCCATCGAGGGCTACAAGGTCAATGCCCTGGACTACCTGCTGAAGCCCATCTCGTACGAAGACTTCATGAAGGCCGCCAACAAGGCCCTCGACTGGTTTACCGTCTCGCAGAAGCAGCAAACCTATGCTGAGGACCGCTTCATGTTCGTCAAGAGCGACTACAAACTGGTGCGCGTATCCCTCGACGACATCCTGTACATTGAAGGGTTGAAGGACTACGTACGCATATACCTCGCAGACGGGCAGAAGATTATGAGTCTCATGAACATGAAGAAGCTCGAAGACTATCTGCCCTGCCCAGAATTCCTGCGCACTCACCGTTCTTACATTGTCCACATGACCAAAACCCAGAGTGTAGATCGCTTCCGCATTGTTTTCGGTGAAGAGTACATCCCCATCTCCGACTCCTACAAGGAAGACGTCCAGCGGTATTTTGAGCAGCATACGCTGGTGTGAGCGAAAATTATTCTTCACTCTGCACTTTATTTTTCACTTTTCAGTTTTCAGTTTTCACTTTATTTTGTATCTTTGCAGCGCTAAACATGATATGACTTATGGAAAAACGTGTGAACGACATACTTTTGAAGAACGTCAGCCTGCTGTCTAAGCTGACAAAACAGGAGGTGAGCATGATGCCCCAGACTGAGGCTCCCCTGCCCTCGGTGGAGCAGGTGGAGCGCATTGTAGAACTGGTGAAGAACATCATTTTCCCGGACTATAACGGCAAGCGTCAGAGCGACGAAGCTATCCGCTCATTCAACATCGGCGAACACATGGTGGAGTTGCAGCGCCGGCTCACCAAGCAAATTGCCCATGGACTACAGTTCTCTGACCACTGGTCAGAGTGTGGCGCTGCAATTTGCAAGGACTGCGACTGCATACAGACCAAGGAATCCGTATACAAGGAGGCAGAGCGCCTGTCGCTCGAGTTCATCGATACCCTGCCCGAAATCAAACGACTGCTCTATACCGATGTACAGGCCATGTTCGACAACGACCCCGCAGCCCCCAACTACGGCGAGGTTATCTTCTGCTATCCCATCGTCAACACGATGATACACTACCGCATAGCCCACAGGTTGCACCAGTTGAACGTGCCCGTCATTCCACGTATCATCACTGAGCAAGCCCACTCACAGACTGGTATCGACATTCACCCCGGTGCCCAGATTGGCGAATATTTTGCCATAGACCACGGCACAGGAGTCGTCATTGGCGAAACCTGTATCATTGGCAGCCACGTCACCCTCTATCAAGGTGTCACTCTGGGAGCCAAATCGTTCAAGTACGACGAGAACGGCAATATGCTGAACGTCCCCCGCCACCCCATCATCGAGGACTACGTCACCGTCTACAGTAACGCCTCTATCCTGGGACGCATCACCATCGGGCACCACAGCGTCATAGGCGGCAACATCTGGGTCACCAACGACGTAGCCCCCTACTCGCGCATCCAGCAGTCAAAGGCCGTCGCCAGCTCCTTCGACGGCGGACTCGGCATATAACCATATATCAGCCGTATGCTACAAAAAGAGGCTCCCTTAGTTGGAAGCCTCTTTTGTTGTCTTTGCGAACTCGCCGCTGGCGTGGTAGCGAGGGGTCTCGCCTGCTCCACGGGTGGGAGCGTAGTAACGATAGGGCGCCCAATCGAAGTTTCCGTCGTAGACCATATCGAAGTAGATGTCGCGCGAGGTACCGTCAAACATAGTGCCCGAGAAGCGGGTGGCGGTCAGGCGGCTGGGATAGATCCAGACGTCGTTCCAGCTGTCTGCATAGCGGACGCAGATGTCACCATTGATGACTTCCCAGCGGAACTCGCAGTAGTAGTAGTCCTGATACCGGCTGCGCAGACTGTAGTCTACCTCGTAGCCCCAACCGCCATAGGCATTCTCGCGTTCGAAATACATGGTGGTGCGGTAGTCATTGCCCGTCTTGCCAAAACGGTCGTACATATAGGTCTCGATATAACCTGTCCAAGTGCCTTCCAACACAAAGGCATCGTCGGAGTCGTAATAGTCGCTGCCGCGATAGTAGTCGTCGTAGTAGCGGTTGTCACAAGCTGCAAACGTTAGAGTCAGAGTGGCCATTGTGATGAGTGTAAAAATCTTCTTCATAGTCGTATGGATTTTATTTGATTTAACCTTTGATGGTGCAAAGGTAGGGAAAGTTTTCCCGTCGGGCAAGAAAAAATTCCTATTTAGCGATAGGGAAATTCCTATTTATGTAGAATTAGTTTCTAATAAGTAAAGATTTCCGAAGAAAATCATTGCCAATTCAGAAATAATGCCTATCTTTACGACGTGAAACGAATTAACACACCAAAAAGAGAACGATTTCTTTTCCATTATTAATACTATCATTAGAAAGACAGAACGGCGCGGTTGTGAAACCCCGCCGCTCTAATTTGTTGGCTGATATGGTTACTTTCCGTCTGTCTCGCTCGCCTCGGCAGCCTCGCCGTCTTCAGTCTTCTTGCCGAACTCCGGATCAACCTTGATAAAGGCTGTCACGGCAAAAGTAATGGTACACAGAGCCATGACGATGATGAAGAACGAACGATAGCCCAAAGCATCCTTCATCCAACCGGAAACCATGCCGGGCAGCATGAGTCCCAGATAAGAGATGGCAGTACAGAAGGCATAGTGGGAGGTCTGGAAGTTGCCCTTGCTGAAGTAGAGCATGTAGAGAGTCAGAGCCGTGAAGCCGATGCCATAGCCCAATTGTTCAACGAACAGACAGGAGCTGATGACAAACAGATTGTCTGGCAGGGCATAGCTCATATAGACGTAGACGATGTCGGGCAACGTGATGGCACACACCATAGGCCACAGCCAGCGCTTGAATCCGTCGCGGCCCGCAAGCATACCACCCAGGATGCCGCCCAGAGTCAGTCCGATGACCCCCACAGTGCCACTGGCCAATCCAAACTCCTGAGGCGACAGTCCTAAACCGCCTGCCGAATGGGGGCGCATGAGGAAGGTAACGCTCATCTTGGTGAGCAGAGCCTCAGGGAAACGGTAGAACAAGAGGAACAGCATGGCATACATCATCTCACGCGGAGGCAGCTTCTGGAAGAAAGTCTTGAAGGCTGTCACCACACCGTTCATGACCTCGCGGGCATTGGTGTCGTGGGGCGTGTCCTTCGCTGCACGCGGCATGACAGAACTGTGGTAGAGCCAGATGGCAATGAAGAGGGCTGCCAGTCCGTAGAACACGAGACACCAAGTGTACGCCATCTGATAGCGGAACATCACCTGCAGCACACCTGCCACGGGAATCAGCACACCGTTGCCGAAGATGACGGCCAGGCGATAGAAGGTGTTGCGGATGCCCACAAACCACACCTGCTGGTGGTCATCCAACTCGAGCATATAGTAGCCGTCAGCGGCAATGTCGTGAGTGGCACTGCTGAAGGCCATCAGGAAGAAGAAGGCCATAGTGCCCTGGAACCAGAAAGGAGTGTTGAGCGTAAAGGCGACACCTGCCAGCGACGAGCCCAACAGCAACTGCATGGTCAGCACCCACCAACGCTTGGTGCGATAGAGGTCAACGAACGGACTCCACAGGGGTTTGATGACCCACGGCAGTCCTAACCAGCCAGTATAGAGGGCTATGTCTGTATCGGTCAGCCCTAACTGCATATACATAACTACAGCCACCGTCATCACCACCACGTTGGGCAGTCCTTCGGCGATGTAGAGGGTCGGTATCCACGACCACGGATTTCTTTTACTATTCATCATACTTAATTAATAGATTCGTTTTATTTCGGCACCACGATAGTAGTGCAGCAATATCTGTTCGTAGCTGTATCCCTGCTGCCCCATGACGGCAGCACCAATCTGGCACAAGCCTACCCCATGGCCCCAGCCCATGCCGTGAAGACGGAATCCGGTAGGTGTTTTCTCCACGTCGAAGGCTGAACTATAGAGGTGGCTCTCGCTGAGTGCACGGCGAATCTCCAACTCCTTGCCGATGGTGAAGGTCTTCTTGGTACCCACAATCTTCAGTTTCCAGATGCGTCCGCTCTTGCCTCGCTCCAAAGGAATAAGGTCGGTAACGGTACCGAAGTCATCCTTCAGCTTGGCATTGATGAGGTTGGAAAGTTCGTCGGTAGTGTATTCGACGGTCCAGCGGTAGAAATCGTTGGTCTCCAAGTCATAGTCGTTGAGCACCTGTGAGAGCACGGCTTTGTCGTTGGTGTTACAGAAAGGATCCTCGACACTGACCAGATAAGGCTTGGGAGTGTCTTCCCAACAGTACTGAAACTCCTCGGTACGACCTCCACAGCACTTAGAGAAACGGGCATCGCAGATATCGTCGCCATAGCAGAGTATCTGTCCGCGGGTAGCCTTCAGAGCCTGTTCCACATTGCGGCTGGTCTGCTTGGTGATGCCCTGATAGCGCTGGCAGTGGTCATCGGCACAGACATCGAAGATGGTATGGTCTTCGCGATCGTACCAGCGTATCATTTCGTCGTCTTTCTTCTGGAACGAGAAGAATCCGTTCTTCTGCTCCTGACTGTCCTCGCGACGCTTCATCTGTGCCAACAGCCACGAGCGACTGATGACTGCGTGGGCCTTAAGCAGTTCGAGCCCTGCCGTCGCCTTCATCTCACTGGAGATGACCGAAGCCAGATACTGTTCGACGGGCAGTTCGTTGATGGCAGTAATCTTATCTGCCTCCACCACCAGGCGCAGCGTACCTAGAAAGGTCTGGGTTTCCTTGCGCTCCCAATGGAAGTTGACGCCAATGGTGACGTCGGACAATGAGAACGAGGCATCAGCACGCTGGGGGGTAAACGTCAGTTCACGATACTGGTTGCCGTTCCAAAGAATGCCGCCTTCCGAGAAGGCCACCGTCTGCTCACCCTGTATGCTTTCGCCTTTGGCCATGTAGGGGCCATTGAGGGCGAAGTGTATCTCCTGACCGCTAACGATGCCCACCTTGACAGTAGGCTGTTCCTGGCTCTTGGGACTACGTTCCTTGTTCTGCCGTAGTTTCAACTCTTCTGCAACCTGTGCCACTTGTTCGGGAGTCAGCGACACCTCATGGAGGATGCCCAGCGCCTGCTCTGGTGTGAGTTTGCGGAAGTCTTCCTCACGAGGGGTTATCAAGAGCCCACCCATATCGACTGCACCAGGGCTGATCATGCACCGCTCATAGCAGTCAGGACGGTGCTTTCTGCGTGGCAGTACCACACTCAACAGGTCGTCGCCCTGATGCCAGGCAATGATATTCATCATGGGTTCCTCGCCGGCATGAATAGAGGATGGCAGACATTCGTAGAGGCGCCGGAACAGACGCACACCTTCCTCTATCGTATGGCTCTTCACCAGGAAGGCCGCTGCAGGATAGTCGCCTACGTGCCAAATGCCCTCGTCGTCATCGTTCTTGATGACCTCCAACAAATTGCGGCTCAGACGCTGCCAAGCAGTCTGCAAGGGCAGGATGCCACTGCTGACAGCCTGCAGATGGGCGTGGTCAGGAGCAGAGGCTCCACAATGAGGACCATTATATAATAAGGTAAGGTCACTGTTGCGCTGAGCCAACCGAAGCAGTTCGCCATACATGGGGATTATGCTCTGGGGCTGGTGCTTCAGGGTGGGCAGCGTCAGATGGACAGGCAGTATGGGGAACGGATTGACCAACAGTTCATAATCGCTGTCAATGACGCGACGCATCTGCTCCTGTGGACGATTCTGACAACACAGGAAGCAGGGGCGCTCGGCAATGGAACGAGCGTCAATCTTGGCACCTGTAGAGCGAATGCGTGCCGGATTCCACTGCACATTCAGTGTGAAACCGTCAGTCACCAGCTCGCGGGTCTCCACCTGCCCCAGATCACGATAACGCTGGCGCACGTCGTCCCACGTCTGTAGCTGGCGCAGGAAGAAGCGCATCAGGGGCGACTGGCTCAATGCGTCTTCCCCCCCCTGAGCCATACGCTGACGGGCTTTCAGTTCCATCGTACGCAGGCGGTCTTTATACAAGTTGTTGGCATTGATTTTCTCGACTGAGAGGGCTGCGTCAGAATTACCTCCCCAACGACGGCACAAATAGAGTTCGGTGAAGATGCGCCCAATGCGGAAGCGACGCGAGAACATCAGCCCTAAGGCGTAGTCCTCACCATAGGAGGTATTGGGGAATCCGATGCTGCGCAACACAGGGGTAAAGAAGGCACGAGGCGCACCCAAGCCGTTGATGCGCAGGGCATTGTTGGGGCCGTTCTCGTCTGTCCACTCTTGATGGGCAATGAGTCCAGGAGGCAGGGTATTCAGTTCGAAGTCGCACATGCGATAGGAACCTATTACCATAGCAGCCTGCTGCTGGTAGAAGGCATCAACAATGGTCTGCAGCGTCTGAGGCGACGAGTAGAGGTCGTCAGAGTCCAGCTGAACAGCAAAACGCCCACAAGCACGACTGAACACGGCCTCGTTCCAACAGCCTCCGATGCCTAAGTCGTTACGGTCGGGCACGATGACATGCAGCTTGTTGCCATACTTCGACGACAGTTCTTCCAGAATATCTGAGGTGCCGTCCGTTGAGTGATTGTCCACTACGATGACATTATAAGGGAAGGCAGTCTCCTGGGACAATGCACTCTCCACGGCGTCACGAATAGTCTTGGCACGATTAAAGACAGGTATCACCACCGAGGCCTCAAACTCAAATTCCTGTTCCAGGAAGTCTATCTCCTGATACTGAGTGGTATCGACCAACGCACCCACCTCGCGCAGATGCTGGGTGCAGACCTGCTCCATCTCTATCTGGACGGCTCTGTTGGCTGGGTTCACATAGTCAAACTGCTTCTCGCCCGAGGCACGAAGATCCAGCTCTTCTTCCGTATAGAGGTACTCGTTCAGGTGGAACAAAAGGCCCTCACGACTCAAAAACAGGCGCAGGTCGTAGAAACCGGCATACTGGTAGTCACGTTCATGATCACTGGTGGCATATTTGTGCAACAGCGAGGTGCGTATGAGCAACAATGAACCAAAATCGAAATCGTCGCGCAACGAGCCCTCCTGATAGTCTATCACAGGATGCGCCTTACGCTGTCCGTTCTCCATCGCATAGCGGTCGGCATAGACCATTGCAGCACCAGTGTCGCTGGCTGCCAGCAACAGACGCTCCAAGGCTCCTTCGCCAATAGTCAAAGGGACAGGTTTCATCACTACCAGCACATAGGGGGCAGTGGCTTTCTCGGCCACACTCATCACCATAGCACTGCTCTGAAGAGGCTGTCCTTCCAGCAAGAACACACGGCTCACTGCGGTGCTACCTTCCAACTGACGGACAGTATGGGACACTTCCCCAGCCTGATGACAAGCCAGGAAACAATCTATCTTCTGTTTCATCTTTGTATCATGATTTTAGGCATAAGTGCCACAAAGGTAATACTTTTTATTGAATCTGCCAAAATTATCATTTATCATTTATCAATTTTCAATTAAAAGTTGTACCTTTGCAGCGTGAATTCGAAAAAACGACTCATAGGAATGACTCCGGCTGAACTGAAAAACGTAGTCGGAGTATTGGGTATGCCTGCCTTCACAGCCAGGCAACTGGCTCAGTGGCTCTATGAGAAACAGGTCTCTTCGGTAGACGAGATGACCAATATCTCGAAGCAGAACCGCCAGCGGATAGACGAACAGTACGAAGTAGGGCTGATGGCACCTATCGATTGCCAACGCTCCAAGGACGGCACTATCAAGTACCTTTTCCCCGTGCGTTGCTCAGAGAGTTCTGATTCAGAATCTTCCGGCACCACCCGCTTCGTCGAAACGGTTTTCATACCAGACCACGACCGAGCCACGTTGTGCGTATCGTGTCAGGTAGGATGCAAGATGAACTGCCTGTTCTGCCAGACGGGCAAGCAAGGATGGCAGGGCAATCTGACTACTGCCGACATCCTCAACCAGATACTGGCACTGCCAGAACGTGACAGGCTGACCAACATCGTGTTCATGGGGCAGGGAGAACCTATGGACAACCTTGATGCCGTACTGCAAGCCACTGAGGTTCTGACGGCCGACTGGGGATTCGCCTGGAGTCCCAAGCGCATCACTGTCAGCAGTGTGGGCGTCAGGGGAAAGCTAAAGCGATTCCTCGACGAAAGCGAGTGCCATGTGGCCATCTCCATGCACTCACCACTGCACGAGCAGCGTCTGAAGTTGATGCCTGCCGAGAAAGCTATGCCACTGGAAGAAACCCTCGAACTGCTGCATCAATACGACTTCACGCACCAGCGCAGATGCTCGTTCGAGTACATCTGCTTCGGCGGATTGAACGATACACCGACTTACGGACGCGAGATTGCCCGCCTGCTACAGGGATTGGAATGCCGCATCAACCTCATCCGCTTCCACGAAATACCTGGAGTAGACCTGCCTGCATCCGACGAGAAGCGCATGGAGTCACTGCGCGACTACCTGACGGCTCATGGTGTGTTCACCACCATCCGTGCCAGCCGCGGACAGGATATCTTTGCCGCCTGCGGACTACTATCAACAGCCAAGCAAAACAACGGAATCCCGTTATAATCATTACGATAAGAACGAAACATACAACTATGGAGCAAGAAAGAAAAATACGCGTGGCTATCACGCAAGGAGATACCAACGGTGTAGGCTATGAAGTCATACTCAAGGCTTTTGCCGACCCTGCCATGTTCGAACTCTGCACCCCTATCGTCTACGGCTCGCCCAAGATTGCCGCATACCACCGCAAGGCACTGGAGTTGGAGACCAACTTCAGCATCATCAATACTGCCGAGGAGGCTCGCGACGGACGGCTGAACTTGCTGACATGTTTTGACGACGAGGTGAAGGTTGAACTCGGACAGCCCTCGCAAGAGGCTGGACAGGCAGCCCTCATGGCACTGGACAGAGCAATGACCGACTTCCGCAGCGGACTCTACGACGTACTGGTGACAGCCCCCATCAACAAGGCTACCATCCAGAGTCCTGATTTCAAGTTCCCAGGACATACCGAGTACATCGAGACCAGCGTGGGCGAAGGCCAGAAAGCGCTTATGATACTTATGAACGAGAATCTGCGTGTGGCACTGGTCACCACCCACCTGCCTATCAAAGACGTGGCACAGGCCATCACTAAAGAGGCCATCATCGAGAAAGCTACCATCTTCCACCAGAGCCTGAAACGCGACTTCCGCGTCTCCAATCCACGTATCGCCATACTTGCTCTGAATCCTCACGCAGGTGACGAAGGCGTGCTGGGTTCCGAAGAGCAGACCATCATCAAACCCGCCATCGACGAACTGGCAGCCAATGGCATACAAGCCTTTGGTCCCTACCCTGCTGACGGATTCTTCGGTGCTGCCACCTATGTACATTTCGATGGTGTGTTAGCCATGTATCACGATCAGGGGCTGGCTCCTTTCAAGACCATTGCCATCAGTGACGGTGTCAACTACACGGCAGGACTGCCCATCATTCGCACCTCACCAGACCACGGAACAGCCTTCGACATTGCCGGACTGGGCAAGGCTGACGAGAACTCTATGCGGCAAGCCATCTATACCGCTATCGACGTGTTCCGCAACCGCCAGAACTATGACGAGCCACTGGAAAATCCGCTGCCCAAACTCTTCCACGAGAAGCGTGAAGACGGTGACAAGGCACGTTTTTCGGTATTCAAGCCAACCAGGAAAACAGAGGCTGAAAGTTAAATTTCTGCCAAAGTATGCCATAATGTCAGATTTTCTTTGTACCTTTGTGCCCCAAATGTGTAGTCGGCAGAAATGAAGAGTTCGGAGTTACAGACCATCAAGCAGCGATATAGCATCGTAGGCAACTGCGAGGCTTTGAATCATGTGCTGGACGTTGCCTTGCAGGTAGCGCCCACCGACTTGTCTGTACTCATCGTGGGCGAAAGCGGCGTAGGCAAGGAAATTATTCCACGCGTCATTCACGACAACTCACCACGCCGCCGCGAGAAGTACTTCGCCATCAACTGCGGTTCCATACCCGAAGGAACTATCGACTCTGAGCTTTTCGGACACGTCAAGGGCTCCTTCACAGGTGCCATCAACGACTCACCCGGCTACTTCGGCGTTGCCAACAAGGGAACACTGTTTCTTGACGAGGTAGGCGAACTGCCGCTGGCCACACAGGCACGATTGCTGCGCGTACTTGAGACAGGCGAATACATACCCGTAGGAGCCACTGAGGTACGCAAGACCGATGTACGCATTGTCGCCGCTACCAACGTCAACATACGGCAGGCCATCAGCGAGGGACGCTTCCGTGAAGACCTCTACTATCGTCTGAACTCCATCCCCATCCAGATGCCTCCCCTCCGTGAACGTGGCGAGGACATTGTGCTGCTGTTCCGTCTCTTTGCCATGCAGATGGCAGAGAAGTACCGCATGGACAAAGTAGTGCTCACCGACGAAGCCAAACAACTGCTCATGCGCTACAAGTGGCCAGGCAACGTGCGACAGCTGAAGAACATCACTGAACAGATCAGCATCCTCAGCCCTGAGCGACAGATTACAGCCGAAGTGCTGGCACGCTTCATTCCGCAAGACCAGGAGAGCACCCAGTTGGCCACCATCCGCACTGACGGTGACCACACATTCGAGAACGAACGCGAGATTCTATATAAGATACTCTTCGAACTGCGCTCCAATGTCAATGATATGCGACGCGAGATGAGTACCCTGAAAAAGCAGATTGAGGACGTACAAGGAGGCATTGCAGCCCAGCCGTCGCAACAGTTGTCGACTGCCATCTCACCACTGCCGACAACCCTCTCGACTATCAGCCCTCAGTTGTCACCTCTCACCGAGGATGCCGAGGCTGAAGAATACATTGAGCCCTCACCAGAGCTCGAGAACCTCAATGTCAACGACTGGAGCCGCCAGGCCCTCGAGAAAGCACTCCAACGCAACGGAGGCAACCGCAAGAAAGCCGCTATGGAGCTGGGCATCAGCGACCGTACACTATATCGCAGACTTAAACAATATGGACTGGACAAATAAAATACGCCTAACCCTCTGCCTGACCTTCGTCATGATGCTGTCAGCATGTTCCGTCAGCTACAAGTTCAACGGTGCAAGTATCGACTACTCCAAGGTCAAGAGCATACAGATTGCAGAGTTCCCGCTTCGCACGGCATACGTATGGGGACCCATGGGACCCATGTTCAACAACCAGCTCAAGGACCAGTTTGCCAGCCATACCAAGCTGCAGCAAGTCAAACGTAACGGCGACCTGAAACTCGAGGGCGAAATCACACAGTACACCCAGCGCAACAAGTCAGTGTCGTCCGAGGGCTATTCGGCACAAACCGAGCTCTCCATGACCGTCAATGTGCGCTTTACAAACAATACCAACCACAGTGAAGACTTCGAACGGCAGTTCACAGCCAGCCAGACCTACGAGACCACCGTCTCGCTCAGTTCCGTGCAGGAAGAACTCGTCACGCTCATGGTCAAAGACCTCTGCGACCAGATATTCAATGCTGCAGTGGCCAACTGGTAACAACATAGTATTAACAGACAACAGAACATAAAAGTATGGTGGAGATAGCAGGACTCATCAAGCATCCCGAACTCATGGACCGCAACACGCTCTATGAGCTCCGTTCCCTGCTGGCACTCCACCCATACTACCAGACAGCAAGGCTGCTCATGCTGCAGAACCTCTATCTGCTTCACGACCCCGCCTTCGACGAAGAACTGCGACGAGCAGCACTCTACATCACCGACCGACGCGTCATCTTCCAGATGATAGAAGCCGCCCACTACCAGATTGCCCAGGCTGCTGCCAATCAAGAGAGCACAAAGCCCAGAACTCAAAATTCCGAGAGTCGCACCGTCACACTCATTGACAGTTTCCTTGACACCATGCCCGACACTGACGAGCAGCCCCACACCAAAAGGAAGCCCACACCTGCCGACGCAGCAGTCGACTATGTTGCCTACCTGTTGGAGACAGAAGCCGGCAATACCGACAACGACACCCCACAGCTCAAAGGGCAGGACCTCATAGACACCTTCCTCGAGCAGGAACAAGGGCGCATCCAATTGGCAGAACTACCCGAGTTCACACCAGCCAGCACCACGCAGCAGAAAGACGGCAACGACGACGAGGACGTCAACGACGAAGAATACTTCACCGAAACCCTCGCACGCATCTACATCAAACAGGGCCGCTATCAGAAAGCCCTCGACATCATAGGACGGCTCAACGAACAGTTTCCACACAAGAACGCCTATTTTACCGACCAAATGCGTTTCCTTGAGAAATTAATAATAAACAACAATAAAAAACAAAATTAACATGTACACATTATTTGTAATTCTTATCGTGATTGCAGCC
>AUXO018645204.1_pt1 | contig 12360 bp, 8 predicted proteins | sample 768731 | NCBI WGS metagenome assembly AUXO01 (sample SAMN02715735, study PRJNA202380) | gut metagenome | biome: sheep rumen | host: Ovis aries | place: New Zealand: Palmerston North | reverse complement strand
TCATCTATAGTAGCATTTGCAGTATTTGAGGACTTCTTATATTTGGCTATAAACTCTTTCTTTCCCTCAACAAAATGCTTTACTTCATCTTTCTTCTCTTTTGTAGCTTTATATGCAAGTAACAGTCTTTCATCAACATTTCTAAACTGAAACTCTAGTTGCTTTCTAATACTTGAACATAGAATGCCGTCGTAGATATATAAATTGTCAATGATATCTTTTACTTTATCATTAGTGCAATCAACGCCGGCAGTTTTAAAAGCTTTTCTGACAACATTTCCAAGTTTTCGTCTATCAAACTCTTCAAACGTGCCATCACTCTTTCTAACTTCCATATTATAAATTTTCTATATATTCTAAACCAAGTCTTTCAATATAGTCCCGGGCATTTTCTATCACCCTCACTTCAGTTATATCGTTGTATCGAGAAGTAAAGGCAATATAATCCTCTTGTTGGTGCAGATAATCTTCGACGCCACCAGGAAATACTTGACTTCTATGTGGCTCACGAAGAACAACATCTCTTATAAAGTCTTTATCTTTATTTACTAAGAGAATTTTTTCTATCTCACCATATCCAGAAACGATATCCAATTCTTCCTGGACAGCTTTTTCTATGATTTGTATTGTTTCTTGACCGTAGATTTTGCCTCTAGTCCAGTAATAGAGAGAATCAGTAACCCCACGCTCTACCAGGAAAGTATTTTCGATGAGATTATAAGACTCTTCATCGATCTCACTTACTTCTTCTAGTTTATTCTTTAGTGTACATAGGTGAAGAAGTGTGAAATCTCTATGATCTTCAGGCTTAGATGTACCAAAAATCCGCCCCATGATATCTTTCCAGGGTTTTATCATAGAGCGGATTTCATATACATTGACATCATCATGAAGGGCCGATAAAGTTGCTCCCTTAAACGACCCAGACATGCCATAGAAGAATTTAATCATCTATTACGGCCATTCACCAAGAGGGGTACCGAAATTCAGACCCTCGAAAGAAGGATTGTAGTCTCTAACCTCACCTGTCGTAGCATCAACATAGATCTGCTCACGAAGATTGCCAAAAATCCACTGAGGATTTGCAGGCTTAGGACCAACCATCTTTCTGAGAACTACCTGACGAGTGTGTGGTTTAGGAAGATTAACTGCCATAAGTCTATCGTAAGCTTCCTGATAAGAAATTGCAATATTCTCCTCATTCATAGGGAAGTCTTCGATCCAGAAACCTTTGACAATTTCTTCTAGAACCTCTTCTCCGATATGCTGGAACTTAACGACATAGGTATCAAAGCTTACAGAGTCTCTTTCCTCGACTGCCTGGAAAACATTAACTACCATCTCAAAACTTCCATCATTTTCTTCATCTAGGTAATTCTTAAGGAGGACACAAGTTTCGAACCATCTGTAATCCTGACCAGCTTTATTAAACATAGCCTGACGGTCAAGACCAATAGTTCTTTCTACATAACCGAGAGAGTCTACTACCTCTACTGCAGCAGGTTCGTCTTGATTTTCCTTAGGAGCCTCATTGGTGCACTTGCATGAAGTGAAACATGCTAAGATGCTAAGTAAGACAATAAATTTTTTCATACTTTTTAATTGATTTAATAAAATTATTCTTGGCCATCCTCTTCTGGGACAACCTCTTCTGTAGTTTCTTCATTAATAATTACATCCTCTGGTTTTTCTTCAGGATTTTGTTCTGGTTCTTCATTTGTTCTAATTGTTAAGAAGAACAAGAGCATCTGAATCTGAGCAAGAGCAGCAACACCGGTACCAAATTTTCCAGAATCTATGTCTTTTCTAATCTGGTCTAGCATTTCTTGTGAGATTCTTTCGTCAGCCTTAGTCATCCCAGAAATTAGTATATCACCAGCAAGAGTCTGACACCAAACTTCAATGGTCATGTTATCAGGCTTTTTATCAACTAGTACATGTTTAGCTCCACCTAGGCCTAAGTCAAAATAGGTAGATAAGAGCTTTTCAGATACACCAAAATCATAAAGGGGTTGACCAGTTTCCGAGTTATAAATTTGAACCTTTGGAATAGATGGCTCAAACTTATCTTCAAAATCTTCTTTCTCTCTAATGTAGACAGAAGGTTCAATAGATTTTACATAGTCATCTTCGTCAGGGTCATAATCCATAAAAGACTCATAGATAACCGCATCAGTCCATCTGCCATTTCCAGGATTCTTCATCCTTCCAAAACCAGCAATTCTGTAACGATTTTTTGTTTTCTTAAATTCTACAATGTCTCCAATTTTCATAATTTTATTTGATTTTAATTAACTATTCTATATCCAGGAATAAATAGCCCTGGATTCAATAATAAGAATTCCAGGGCGATAGGAGCGCAAAATGATATATTTCAAAAAACTAATTTTCCTCTCCTTCAAGAGGAATCATATCTTCTGGTTCTGGTATTTCTTCAAAGTCTTCAGGTACATCTAAGTGTGGTTCTTCTAGTTTCTGGCCATCACGATAATATGAATAGCCAAGCCAAATCTCTTCACCATAAATCTCATTAGTGCCCTTTCTTCTAAATACCATTCCAGGGTCTGCCATTATGTGATTTTTATATTTTTTCATAACTCTTATTCTGGTATTTCCCCGTCAGGTGTAAGTTCATAAATCTGAGAAGCAAATGAGCTCCAATTCGTAGCAGTCTGATATGCATTCAAGATACTGTGGTCGGATGAATAAGGAACATAATATTTTCTATCAGGTGGGCCGCCGGTGCACGAGACGCCGTTCGCTAAACAGTAAAAAGAGGATGTTGTTATCACCGGCGGAGTCTCTGCATAAAGAACAACCGTTTTTATTGAAGTATTTCCTTGAAATGCTCTACCACCTATTCCTGTACATCCAGGACCAACAGTAACCTTCTTAAGATTTCCTGAAGGTGAAGTAAAAGTAGGTCTATTACTGCTACTCGATGCAAGATACCCTTGAATACCCATAAATGAATATGATCTAAAATAAAAATTACCAGAAAAACAGTCTACTCCTACTGTAGTAGTTATTCCATCTAAAATTAAATCTCCAGTCATACCCGGGCAATCAGCAAATGCAAAGTGTGAGCCAGTAGCAGACAGTCCACTAGTTACTTTGCTAAGATCAAGAACTCCATCATATACTAGTCCTGTACAGTATTGAAAAGCATTTGCACCAAGACCAGGACCTATTCTATTCCAGGGAAATCCTTCAAAAGTTAGTGAAGAACATTTATAGAATGCCGCTGTGGAAACAGTAAAATCTTGTGTTCCATCGACAATCACAGAAGTAAGAGAGTTACAATCAAAAAAACTCCGGACTCCGATAGAAGTTAATGTTGATGGGAGATGGGCGCTTTCAAGGTACTTACAACATGCAAAAGACCCCATTGTAGCTGGCTGCATATTTCGTGCTGGAAGAGTTGTTATAGTTCCTAGATTTTGAATTTCTGTTATCCGGGTATTTATAAACGAAGCTCCATTGAGAGACGTGAGGTTTGGAAGATTCACTACACCTGATAAAGGATTTTCATCAGCCGTAGTCGGCCAATCTCCAGTATAATTATAAAAAGCACTATATCCTATAGAAGTAACATTATTTCCAAGATAATAATCTGCACCATGAACGCCTTGAAATGCTTCATAATCAATAGTACGAGCCTCGGTCAGGGTAAACCCACCAAGTTTTGCACAATTCTTAAAAGCTTCGGCATGTATTGTTCTAAGATTTTCTATACCAGTGACAGTTTCTAGAGAAGAACAATTCTTAAAAGTTGACCTTCCAAGAGCAGTTACATTTCCAAGAGATATACTCTTAAGATCTGAACAATTATAAAACATTCCGGTGTCTGTGCTATTATCTGCATTGGCCAGGTTTGTTATTGGTCCTGATATTTTTACTTCTCTAAGTTTTGTACAGTTCCTAAAACAATTTTTTGTAGCCGTTGTAAGAGATGCTAGGTTTATACTACGCAGTGCCGTACCTTCAAACGCCTCTTTTGCTATAAGCTGTACGTTTTCTAAGTTTATGTATTCAAGATTAGAACATCCCTGAAAACTACCTCTCTGGTCGTAATAGGTATCATTATTTCCTATTTTAGTTATAGTCTCTGGAAGAATTACTGAAATAAGAGATGTATCATTCTGAAATCGTAATCCAGGAATAGAAGTACTACCGGTATAATTTATTTTTTCTTGCGTATATGTTGTCCCCGTCACTACTTGATTACCCTCTCCATCATCTTCAGTTATATCTGTCTTCTTCCACAGGACTACAAATTTTCTTGCAAACAGGGCTCGTATTTGATCACCTAGTGTAGTGATTAGTCCTCCTCCCTTTGTTGAATCTTCTTCTCTAATGGCTGCTCTAATATCCGCACAGCCAGTATATATAGTTTGTGATTTACTTGCTATGCTCATATTAAGTTCCATTTATTATTGCATCCAAAACAGATTCAATATCTCCAATAAGAGTCCACATACACTTAGCACTGGGATATTGTGTGTCCGTCGAGGTAGAAGATATGGAAGTTACTTTATTTGATTTATCCTCCTTCCCATCTATACTTTGAAGCTGATAACTGCCTGTGCTATCAACTCCCACTACTTTTCCAGCATCAGAGGAGGTAGATGAGGGAAGAAGTCGAGGTCGTATTTTTCCCCATACAGTCTCTAACCCCGATAGAGATAAATATTTTACCATATTTTTCTATTTTTCTAAGATAAGATATCCGCCAGAGTTTTAGGGCCTAGCGGATATCCTTAATTATTAATTAAAAGTAAAAGTATCATTAGAATCAGCACCTTCTACACGAACTACATCGCCAGAGCTAAAATTAGTCGAAGTGAAAGTTGCTATATTATCCGTCACTGTAGTCTCCTCAATGAATGTATTATTGACATATAACGATAGTTTTCCATTATCTGCATCATTGGTATAACACTTGATAACTCTATCCGTCATCTTAGTATAATCTTTTCCGCAGATATGAACAAAATTGTCTGTTGTGTTCCACCAAGCTTTATAGAGATAGAACGTATCTTTCTTAGTTATATGATCTCTCTCTACTAGACCTTTATTATTAAGTCTTCTCAAGTTGTCGTCGGTAGTAGCACTCTCACCATCAAGACAGACAGTATATCCTTCATTTCTGTTAGATACTGCTATATCGAAGAGTTGCCACTGTCCTGTAAATAGAAGCTGCGGGAAATTTTTGATAGATGCAATATGTCCTTCATGAAGCCACATCTGGTACTCAATATCATGTCTTTCATAGTTACCGGTTGTTGTAGTACTCATAAAATTGTCAGAATGACAGTGCTGAGTTCCACCACAACCATATTCAGATAAAGCAAGTGGTGTCTGCTTATTAGTTACTATATTATTTATGCGCGTATTTATCCTATTCGTCGGATTATTACTTGTTTTATCAATATACCAACCAACATACAGATTACAACCAAACCAATCCATCTGAGGATTACCCATCAAATTACTTGGATTATCTGAACTATGTGAAACAACATAACCAACCCAACGTTCTGGATCGATGTTTTTTATGAATGCTCGGTAGGCTTCAAGTTTTGTTTTAGCAGCCGAGGAATCATCAGTCGTTGCTTCATTAAAGAGTCCCCAGAATAGAATACATGGATGGTTGTAGTGCTGTCTAACCATGTCTTCATATTGAGTATAAAGATGAGTGAAATAGTCTTCAGGTAAAGACATCTGAAATTTATTCACACAAGGAACCTCAGTCTGAACTATGATTCCAAGTCTATCACACCAATCATATACTTCCTTCGGATGAGGATAGTGAGCAAGACGGATAAAATTACAACCAAGTTCTTGAACAATAGCAAACTCTTGTGTATAATCAGTATCATTCAGTGCATTAGCTTTTCCAGCGAGATCATCATGCATACAAACTCCTCTTAAGAAGTATGGAGATCCATTTAGTAGAAATCCAGTGTATGAATTTCCATTATATGTAATTCCTGTCTGTCCGCTCGGAGTTGACCCATTAATAGCATATTCATAGTATCTAAAGCCATAAGGTCTCTCGTACCTATGATATAAGTCTCCGTTATGATAGACTTCAAGGGTTACTGTATAAAGGTGTGGATCGGCTGTGCCGTTCCAAAGGTGTGGATTAGAAATAATTGTAGTAAATGTTATTTCATTCCCAGTGCTTGGTTTCTTCTTTCTATAATGGAAAGAGTCATCATCAATTTTACATATAACCTCCGCCCCAAGTGGTATTTTGGTTTTTACATTAATCGTCGCAGAAGCTGATGTCACTGTAGATGTAATATGAAAACCATCATATCCATAAGAAGCATCAGGAAGGACTGGACTACTAAGAAGCTTGACGTTCCCAAGAGTGGCGTTGAAGTTAAAGTCTCCAGCACAAGGAGCCAGGGCATTTCTAGTTGTATTACAGAGGGCAATTCTAATAACATTTTGTCCTACATGAATATAATTAGTTATATCTACAAAAAATGCATTATAACCACCCCAGTGCGTAGTAACTTTAGTCTCATCAATATATATATCAGCCGACTGATCAGCATGTTGAAACCATAGATAAGTCGGCTGTATTTTATATATGTCGATCGTAGTAGTAAAACTGAAAGTGCCCTTCGAATAACTAGACGAGTGGCCATCTATTGCATTTATAGAATACGGTAAAGTAATACTACTCATTGTTTATCTCTCCCATGTACTTAATAATTTATTCGATGCTTCAAATGGAGTTTCTGTACCATACTCTGCATTCTTAACTAGCCATACTGGACAGTAAACTGAAGACTTACCACTATTACCAGATGAAGTGTATGCATCTGTCGTATTGTATTCAGTAGAAGACCAGTAGATATCTCCAGTATGCCAGGTGCCATCATAATACCCACTAAAAGGTAAGAACATACATCCTTGGTTAAGATACACATCTAATTGTTCTGAAGTTATTCCAGCATTAGGTGTTGAATTATCCATATTAGCAAGGGCTGCACCAGTTATTGTTTCACTATCTGGAAATACAAGAAGGCCGGTCGTAGTTCCTCCGCTTAGTTGTATTAAAGCAAAATGTTTTGAAGAAGAATTATTTACAGTAGAGCCTGCTCTAGTCGTTCCTAGAATAGATGCCCATTCAGAATTTGTAGGCAATCTCCATCCATCGAGAGGATCAAGAGAATTATCTATACCTCCATCGGTTGTTGAAAATCCAGTTTTCTCAAAGAGAGCACCCATTTCAAGGAAGCTGAAATAATATGATCCTGATGTTTTTCCATAGGTCGTGCCATAAGAACTATAATTCCAAGAATCCTTAATTTCATATCCACTCGAACCATAGTAGAGAGGACCAGATGCAATCTCTAAGCCTGAGAATTTATATACATGCTCAACATAGATACACTCTTCTGTTATGACTGGACTTTGGTTTCCATTCTTTGATGAATAGGCATATATAGTTGTATCTTCATTTATTGTTATAGCTGAAGAATATAGACTGTAGTTAGCATCATCATTTAGTTTATAATAGATATCTGCACCTGAGGTATCACATGTAATTGTAATATGCTCACCATCACAGGATATAACAGGTGATGCTAGTACTTCATCATTATAAACTATCCAGCCAGTAGGAATTCCAGATGCTCCAGAAGTCCAGGAAGTATTTGCATCTTTTACAAATGTACCTGATGCAGCAACGTTTTGGGTCCAGTTCTGTAAACAGCTTGTTGCAGATTTAGTCGTCGCAAGACATTTGATATAGTTAAGACTTGAGCATCCAGTAAACATGTATCCATAACATTCTTGAACCAGGGTAGTAGCAAGTAAGTCAGGAGCACGTGTTATGGCGCACTGCTCAAACATATACCAATAGCAGGACGTACCAAGAGTTGTAGCGGGTAAGGCAGGAGCAACTTCTAGCTGTGTAGCATAGCTAAACATTGCACGATAACCGCACTGAGGTATAGTTGTCGCTGGTAATATAAGATTCTCAGCTGATATTACATTTGACTTCTTAAATATTGAACAGAATACCCATGCAGTTGAAAGTGTTGTCTGTCCTACGAAATTATCTCCATAAAGAAGGCTCATGATATTACCTTCAATATTGTATGTTGCAGTACCTCCTTCAAATCCAGAATAGTTATTCTTGCTGGCATTACAATACCTTGTTTCAGAACCTCTAAATCTTACACTATCTCCTTGAGATACAGAAATTGTAGCGCCAGAACTGGTTGAAGTTATAGAAGTCCATGTTCCGTTATTCTTACTGTACTCGATTGTCTTTGTCGAATTAGAACCAAGAGCTTTCCATGAAATAGTTCCACTTGTAAGAGCAGTGAAAGTTAGGTAATCTTCGCTGTAATCGTGAACCGGCTCGATGCCTTCATATTCGCACTCTTCGGTTACTATGCTACTTGTCAAGTTATTCAGCTCAGAATATGCATAGAATGTAGTATCTTCATATATTGCTACCGGAGAATGGTACAGTTCATAGTTTTCTCCGTCAGTACTATAGTAAATAACTGCTCCTTGTGTAGTACAAGATATAGTTACATACTCACCATCACAAGTTATGACAGGATTATCAGGAGTTCCATCGTCATAATCACAGTTCTCACTAACAACAGCACTAGTTAATCCATCTTTCTCAGAATAGGCCTCAACTAGGACGTCCTCATTGATTGATATAGGAGCTGTATATAAGATGTAGTTTCCTTCACCGCCCAGCCTATAGTAAATACTTGCTCCGGCAGTAGCACAGGTTATTGCTACACTTAGGCCATCACAAGTTATAACGGGGACGGCAGGAGTTCCATCATCAAATATACACGTTTCTGAAGTAACGTTGCTTATTATATGCTGGAAAATAGCATATGCTTGAACAGTTGTATCAGCAGAAATTAGAAACTGTGAAGTATATAGGTTATACTTACTTGAAGAATCTGTCCTATAATAAATCTTGGCTCCAGGGGTAGAACAACTTATTCCGACTCTTGTACCATCACAAGATATAGTCGGGGCTACTACTTGTGCAGTTGTATCTAGCCTATTAACTGAAAAGTCATATACCGTAACATTGGCATAACGATAGGGCTGACCTTGCATATTAAGTGCGTATCCAAGGGTGACCTCCAAATTCATATCATCTTGCAGATATTTATTAAGCGATAGTGCATATTCTTTTGCAAGATTATCATGTAATCTGAACTTATTTGTCGACTCCGCAGGATTATATGTTATGATAAGGTCATAGACGTGATCGATATGTCTAGTTAGTATATTTGTAGACGTAGTTTGTGATTCTCCAACAAGGGTTCTTCTAAACTGTAATGTTGCACTTGAAGTAGAGCCTGATTTTGCAACTGCCCATCTAATATCAAATCCTGGCCAGATATTACCAACTTTTGCAGTTGCTTTCGCGGACATGATATTATATAAGTAGTTAGCACCAGTATCTTCTGTATCCGCAACTACAGGAGGATTTGGTTGTTCTTCTGCAGTTGTTCTAAATCTTATATGCATTGTGAAGCCCTCTTCAAATCCAAATGGAATGAATTCAGTATCAACACCACTTCCAGTAAGATCCTTACCGCTACCTTCGCTTGCGCCAGTATCAATTGTATATCCAGTTACAGTCGGATCTCCATTCTCATTGAATTCTACATCCTGAGTATCAATATTACCAGTTGTATCTGTTGCTACATTCTGTTGGTCAGTCGGATCTCCAGAAGAATTGTAGTTGGTTGTAGAAGAAGAACTTGAACCGTCTGCATTAACTTCGGTTTCATTTGTAGTTGAGCCTGTTGTATCACCATTTTCATCATAGTGGACAGTTTCAGATTGAGAGGAGCTTGAACCATCTTCATTTTCTGTAATAGTAGAGGAGGTCTCTGAACTGGTTCCATCAGAATTAGTGATTGTAGTATTCTCCTCTGTCGTTACTGAACCATTCTCGTCAGGTGCAGAAGTCGTTGACGTTGTCTCAGTACTAGAACCATCAGAATTAGTCGTCGTACTTGTTGTAGTGCTTGAACCATCCTGATTCTCTGTAGTTTCTGTCGATGTTGTACTAGAAGAGCCATCATCATTGAGAATCTCAGTAATACTTGTAGTTGTAGTAGAACCGTCTTGATTCTCTATGACAGTTGTGGTCTCAGTAGTTATCGTGCCATCTTCAGAGACTGTTGTCTGGCTCGATGACCCAGATTCATAGACTAGAGATATGGTTTTGCTAGTTGTATATCCTCCGTAAGTCGCTGAAACTACTATATTTCCACTTCCAAGGATGACTATGTTTCCAGAAGAATCAATAGTTGCGTACTGATTTCCTTCTGTAATTGACCAGACTGGTGTTATTACCAAAGAATTATATCTTGCAATAACATTTCCGGATGTTCCAGTTATCGTATCAGAAGATTCTATAGTGAGTTGATTATCGTAAGAAACCTCTATAACCTTGCTGGCTGTATTCCCTTGATAAGTTGCCTGGACAGTTATACTATTTTCATGAGCTCCTTCGGTTATAGAAACTTTACCATTATTATTTATACTAGCATAAGTCCCACCAGATGTAATTGACCAAGTGGGATACACAGTAGAATTTCCAAATTTAGCAGTCAGGTAGAATTGTTTTCCTGTATACTCAGACTGACCTTGGATTGATAATGTAGGCAGGTCAACTGATCCACCAAAAAAGTATACATGATTCTCTCCTAAAGCAGATTGAAGATCGCTCTGTACCTGCCAAGAACCACTCACTTTCTTATAAACTTCTGATACAGGGACCCACTGATTTCCTATTTTTATAAAATTTGCCATACTTTAGGAATTTTTATAAATATATATTCTTGTTGTATCTATTATTGAGCTTGGATCTGACATTTCTGTCCATACACCATTTACCTTCTTATATACACGGTCTACCAATACAAACGAACTGTCTTGTTTCAGGTAAAGATGACTTTGTGAATATTCCTGAACTATAAGAGTATGTATCTCAAAAATATTTTGAATTATGTATTGATAGACTCCATTATTATTCGTTATTTGTGATGTAACATTCACCCCATTATCTAAAAGAGCTATCTGACTTAGATCAGATGTGGAAATTGTGAATGTACATGACTCTCCTTCATAAACTGAGGTAGAAACAGGGGATATGGTTGCATCTTGATAGGTTGAAGATGCAGTCAAAGAAAATATTGGTTTATCTTCTATCCGTATAGTCTTACTAGTTATGGCGAAAGATGTATATAGATAATAAACATCAGCTTCATATGTGTATGCCACTACTAAGTCTGCTCCATAAAAATAAATACTTCTACCAACGGTTCCTGTTCTTCCTGTGATTTTTAATCTTACATTATCTAACTCATCTCTAGTAAACTCTCCTATGTTCATCAAAGAATATGTATCAGCTGTTGTATTTGTGTACCAATCCCTATAATTCCTATCACTCTTCGATGTAGTCCCAGAAAAAAGTTCAACTCCGGTGTCTGTAGATGAAAAAGAATTACTAACACATATTTTAAAACTACAAGAAACAGAAAGTATAGTCGCCGAACTTGGAATACTTGACACATCAAAATTATAGTATACATACTGCGTCGAGTTTTTGGAACCTGGCTGTAATGTAGCTCTTGATGTACTAGTAGTTCCTGAAAAACCATTACTTTGAGAAGTAAAAGTCTTGAACGTATTATCAGAATGAGATCCTGGAATACATGTTATAGAACCACTATCTATTTCCCTTTCGATAGACACATTATTATTTTTTATATCATTATCATAAATACTAATATGATCTATCTCATTTGTATAAATTTTGACATCAATATTAGAACCCTGGCCGACTTTTAGGGAAGTACCAGATGGGGGAACAATATTACTAAGCTTTGAAGAATTATCTACAATCGTTACATATACAGAAGAAACATCTTGAATTGTAATATTGTGGTCAGAAGAAATATCCTCTATAGTATAGGTATAAGTTGTTCCAGAAGTATTTACTAAGTCCAACGTAACACTTGTATTATTATCTTTGACATTGACCTCGGTAATATCACTTATATTGCTGAAAGTAACAACCCCACTCTCTCCTTCTGTTACATACTGGCTTAATGGAGATATTGTTGCAGATTCTGACTGAGATGAAGTAGTTATCTCATATTGTATCTCATTATATGAATAGGTAATTGAAAGATCAGCCCCATAGAAACGTACATATCTGGTTGAAGTTCCACTTTTTTGAGATGTTATACGCAATTCAAGACTGTCCAGTTCTTCCCTTGTCCACGTTCCGCAATTTGTATACGTTCTTACAGCTATATCAGAATCATTTGTAAA
>AUXO012995434.1_pt1 | contig 12361 bp, 10 predicted proteins | sample 768731 | NCBI WGS metagenome assembly AUXO01 (sample SAMN02715735, study PRJNA202380) | gut metagenome | biome: sheep rumen | host: Ovis aries | place: New Zealand: Palmerston North | reverse complement strand
TAACTCCTTCGGGTATTTCTATTGATTTAATTTTAGAAGAGCCAAAAGCATAGCTACCTATATAAGATAATGAAGAGGGCAAACTTATCTGGTCAACAGAAGAGCCATTAAAAGCGCGTTCTCCAATACCAGCAACTTTATATGTACTTCCATTAAATGTTACTTGTGAAGGAATTGTTATGGTACCTTTGTAACCATCAGGATTCTTTACAACTCTTACGTTTGTTGGAGTTTCTGTATCTATCTCATAATAAATGCCACCGACTCTGAAACCTCCTTCTGTTTCAATGTCACCAGTTTGCTCTTCTTGGATGTTTGTGAACTTTTTCCAAACTTCTGCCTGTTGGTATTGCGGCAAGAATCCTTGTGGAACAAAAAGGGTTGCCTTATCATAAACACCCTCGAAAACATTTTCATTTATCGCGATGGGCATTTCATTCCTTACAATAATTTTCTTCAGATTCGAGCATCCACTAAAAGCATTATTCCCAATCACATTTATATTCTTGCTAAATGTGACAGATTTTAGATTAGTTGACTTAAAGGCATTTTCTGCTATACCCGTTACTGTTATTGTCAGGTCATTATAAGTTATTGTCTCAGGAATCTCTATTTCATCTGAAGAATAAACAAAAGTATTCTTCTTAACAAGAGTAGCTGTATTACTATTAAAATCAATCTCGTATAGCAAGTTATCAACAACGATTTCACTATCCACCTCCTTAATAGAAGAGAACTTACTCCATGGTAAAGTGGCGGAATAAGCAGACTTTGTCTTCTTAGGAACTATTAGAGTTGCTTTGGCATAAACACCTTCAAAAACATTTTCATCTATATCAATGGGTGTTTCATTCTTTACCGTTACGGACTTAAGATTTGAACATCCATTAAATGCATTTGCACCTATAGTTTGTATATTCCCACTAAGTAGTATTGACCCCAAACTCATGCCTTTAAACGCATCCTCCGCAATACCTACAACAGGTATCTGTTGATTATTATAAGAAATAGTCCCAGGAATCTCTATTTCTTCTTTATAACTGACACTTGTAGATTTCTTCAACAACGTGGCATAATGTGTATCATGTGTTACCTCGTATTCAAAGCCATCCATTTCTATCCTGTCACACTCCCGAATCGATGCAAAATTATTCCAACCAGTTGCAGCTTTATATTTTGATTCCGTTCCCAAAGGAACATACAATATAGTTTTATTATAGATTTCATTTTGTGAATCATATTCAGCGTATTCAAAAGAGGATACAGATATACTTTGCGGCTCCAATATGTTTGAAACAATATACTCAGGATTGGAAAATTCAAATATGAACTTTCCGAATTGGGTTACACTACCGGGAATAGTAATACTCTTTAAGTCTGTAAGACTAAAAGCTGCGTCATCTATACAAATCAATCCCTCGTTAAGAGTTATGCTGGTTATTTGAGATTCCGCAAACGCCTCTTTCCCTATAGTCTTTGTTCCTACAGGTACGACATAAGAAGTCCCCTTTCCTGACGGATAACAAACCAATGTTTCTTTTGCCTTATCAAAGAGCACTCCGTCTATTTCACAAAACTTTGGGTTAGATTCTGCAACGTGAATTGACTTTAAGTTATTACAACTTTGAAAAGACGAAGAGCCTAACGAAGTAAGTGTGGCAGGCAGCGTAATCTCAGAAATTCCGCTATTAGAAAATGCCATATCCTCAATTACCAAAAGTCCTTCTGGCAAAGTTACACTTTCCAGCTCATCGCACAGTGAGAATGCTTGAAAACCAATGGTTGTAACACGTAGTAGTGTTCCATTATGTGTTACTGTGGCAGGTATGGATATATTACCTTTATAATATAAGTCATCATTGATATATATATCTTCATTATGTGTAACTATTGCAATGGTGTTGTCAGACCAGTCTGTTTTGTAATAAATGCCATCCACCTCAAACGTCTCTGCATAGGCAGACATAGAGAATATTGCGACAGCAATAACACCCGTTAATCTAAATAATATCTTATTCATAGTTCCTTATCTTTTGCGTGAATAACTTGGATCTGGATTGTCATCGCCTCCAGGTACGGCCTTCGGTTCCTGATGAATGGTTACAGTCACATCGCTTATTGCTGACTTGATGGTAATAGTGGCTTCACGAGCCTCCGAACCTGAATTCAGCCCAACGGATAATGATACTGTTCCATTAAAAGAACCCGAAGTGGTTTTGACCTCACACCAGCCCTGATTGCTTGACACTGTCCAGCTCGAAAGATTACTTTCTATGTTGTATGTAAGAGTCTCTCCTTGTGGCTTAGCACTCAACGAACTGTTAGAAACTCGAACATAGCCAGCATCACCCTTCTTCTGATGAACAGTAACTATCTTGTCTTCAAACCAAGAAGATTTAATTCTAAGAGTACAGGTTCTCTCTGGTGCTTCAGCAGGGTTCACGTCAACCTTAATTTTTACTTCTCCGTTGCCAGTAACGGCACTTGTCGGTGACACGATGTGGCACCAAGATTCATCGCTACAGATTACACTCCACTCTATATTACTTTTAATGGTGAAGGATTGGGCGCTTTCTACATTCTCGTATTCAAGAGTTCCAAGAGTTGAAGGAATGACATTCAGTACGGGAGTTTCACCAGCTGCTTGATGTATCTTCACGGTCTTCGTCAGAGATGATGTACTTATAGTTACTTCAGCATCACGAGCATTGGCACCAAGAGGATTCTTATCAACGGATAACGATACGATTCCATTACCAGTACCCGTTTTGTTAGACGTAATATGACACCAATCCCCTTCTTCACATTTACATGTTAATTCCCAGTTCATATTGCTTTCAATGCTGAAACTGCCTGTACCTGCATTGCTTCCAAATTGCAAAGGTTTAGAACTTAACGAATCTGGTATAATCTCCAATACAGGATCCAGCCCTGTTTGACTTATTAAAACAGAATCCTTGACGTTTGGAATATTAACGGCTGTTATATAAATCGTATCAAAGCGCGTCTCAGCAGTCATGTTTCTTCCAATAGATACAGTGTAGTTGTTCTTGTTAGATGCATCCTGCACAACAGAGGCAATCCCATTCTTTGGACGTACAGTATAATCCATAACATTAGTTTGAACTGTAAATGCTTGTGAGCCACCCTCTACTGAGTAGTTCATTCTAGGAACAGACGTAACTATATAATACGTTGATCCACTTTGAAAAATTGGCACATACTTAATCTCGTAATTAGTTTTGATTTGAAGCGTGTCATATCTGTCTTTACTTGTTGTGTTATTATCACAATAAACACTTATGGTTTTATCTCCAGTTCCAGAATAATCTGATACATGGCACCAATCAAAGTCATGTGTGATGCTCCATGATGTATTGCTGTGTATATTTACACTTTTGTTGTCGTTTTCCTTAGGACCAAATGTAATTGGGTTCGGAAACTTTGGAGTAACTTCAAAAACGTAATTGCCAGGTTTTTGCTTCACCTTTATTTCAAAAGGAGTAATTCCACTCAAATGGATATAAAAGGAACCTTCACGAGAGTCTGTACTTGAAGGATTATCTGACGCAGAAATAGTTATATTTGCATTTCCAGTTCCTGAAGTTTGAGAGAAAGTCAAAAAACTAGGGATATCTTTTACCTCCCAAGAACCAGTCGATTTAATAGGATATGAAACAGATTTTACTTCATCGGAAAACTCGATTGATTTGCTATCTACAGATAGGAGAACGTTGCTCGCCTCATATCCATCCAGGTCACTTTTGCATCCTACTAGTAGGATTAAGTTAGTGGCAAAAATTACAAAAAATGGTATTTTAATATCTTTCATCATATTCTCAGAAGTTATAGGTTATACCCAGTTGTCCTCTAAATCCTTCGATTGCTTTGTGGTCAATATAATCGCGGATTAACTTATAGTTGGAATCACCAACGCCCCATTCCTTCCCTGCGGTAACACTTAATTCCCAATGTTTGTTTTTGAAAGGAGCAAAAGACAGTCGCGCGTTTGTAGTCAGGCAGACAGCAGAGGCTCCATTCCTAATTCCGCTATCTGATTTGTATCCACTAATTGGGTTTCCAGACAAACTTAGATATGAAACGCCTACCATAGGAGTAAGATACCAATCCTTTCCTAAATCAAATTCCCAGCCAGATTGTAAATAAAGTCGGAGATTGTTAGTGCTATAACGGTACCCAAATGGAGAAGGATTTGTGCTTGAATAGAGATATACATCGTCTGACTCTTTAGCATTCAAATAAGAACAACCTATTTCAATCTTTAGATGCTGCCATAATGATAGGCCAGCAAAAAAAGATGCATACGGGTAGCCAAATGCCGCTCCTATATATGAGGAAATCTTTTTAATATGCACCTGTTGCTTTATTATGGGATAATTTTCAATAGAGATCTCATCTATAGTCCCATTTAATGGTAGAAACTTAGTTTCTGGTGTCTGGTCTTTGCTTTTAACTTTTTTGCTAATAACTTCTGAAAGCAGACTTAATGTTAGCACTTCACCCTTTGCAAAGGTATTCAATATTGTTGTGGAAAATTTTGTACTTCCTTGCAGCTGGCTGGAATCTTGTTGAAAATTTGAAGAAGCATAAAAAACAATACCTCCATTTTTATTCTTCACAAATCTATTGTTTAGTTTTTTACAAATTGCTCCAGAATTACACGTATCAAGAAAAATAATTACCAGAGCCCCTTTATTAGCCATTTTCTGAAGCGAACTGAGTATTACATCTCCAGACAGTTTCTTATCGTTACAAAGCAAATAATACATATCATGTTCGGCATCATATTCTCCATGACCTATAATGTGAATAATGACTATATCTGATGCTTTTGTATTAAACTCAATTTGTTGCAGGCAATTGGTTATACTATCTTTAGTTAAATATCCATTTAAAGGAACTCGATATTGATGGCTTTTGTATCCAAACAAATTATTATCAACAAAATCTTCATATTGATTCAAATCTGCGCTAGACGACAAATCCATACCAGGTTGTTTATACCTAATGCCAATAGTTTGAACGACTACCCTGTCTTTATTCTTAGGGGTTAGCACAGAGGTATCTGTTCCAAAGTTTTGCGAATAGCAAACACGCGGATAAAACATCAATAATGATGCAAATAGTACGAAAAAAACTCTTTTCATTTTTGTATTTGTATTTCTATACCTCTAATATCAAAACCTTCAGCGGACATATCTTCAAAAAACATTTCAGTATTTGGCCATTTCCCTTTAGGCTCTGGCTTGGGTTTACTCGAATACAATAAATATATATTCGAATTATCATTGCTAGTTATATGCTGTTCGATGTTGAACCTAAAAACATTATCAATCAATGGTTCAATAATACAAATAGAATCGTTTATTATGGATGACATCGGATCCAATCTTAAATTTCCATCTTCATCGTAATATTCCCAATATGCATATGCATAAAGAGTGTCATTTTTACTATGGTTTATCATCATTGCCACAAGAGTATCATCTTTATCAATAATGTTATTACTTTTTATTACACCTTCTGCCGTTATAAAACAGAAACGAATTGTGTCTTGAATATCATTACTTTGGTGGATTTTAATGCCATACATTGATCTTGCATTTCTTGTTTCTTTCGTTTTCCATGCTTCTAAAACTGAAATTGCAGGTGTCTTATATAAAGGCTTACTTTGTGTCCCTACCTTACACCATTTCATAAAACCTCTAGCAATTTTAATAGAATCGGTATCAAACAAAGACAAATTTAAGGATGATATTACTTCCCAAGGATTATTTCCTTGTCTTATAAAAACATCTCCATCTAAGCTTGTAACTTTATATTGTTGAGGGACGTTGGCTTGAGCATCCACAGACATAGAACTGCTAAAAAGAATCACAGTCAATGCTAAAATATACTTATTCATGTTCTTTTTCTTTAAAATTAATATTTTGTGCAAGAAAATCATTAAATGTATTTATTGTGAAAATTGATATTAAGAAAGGAACCACATCTGGGATATAGTTGTGATTTACCGTATAACAATAACAGACATATAAAAGTATCGGAACCAAAATTAGAAGTAAAGTCGGTCGGAGAATATTATACAGAGTTTCGTGATTACTTATCCAATTGCATTTTTTATCCGTAAGGAATACATATGCTAATGAATACAACCAACATAGAATCGCAAATCCAATAATGTTTTCTAATTCTCCAATAGATAACCTCTTCATTGCAAAATCTGGAGAAATCAAAGAATTAATTGCATAACAATGAAGTTTAATCCCTGATATCATTTCTTTGCCTTCGATGGTAAATGGAGTTGAATGAATGTCAGAAACGTCATCAAATGGGCCTATTAATATTATTTTATTGTTAATAAGTGAGTCTTTAATTTGTTTCGAGAACCTTAAGATGTTGTTAATACCATAACCATGAAAATCAATATTCGAATAGTTGATTACAAAATTGCTGGTATCTGCACGTGCAACAGTGTTCTTGTCATATTTGTAAGCAACTTGATATGCGAAATTGGGATACTCCACTTTATTAATGGTACTCCCAAATGGAAATTTTACAAAATCGTAGGAATTGATAAGACCATAGCATAATGAAGTATCTCCATCAAATATGCTTGAAAACAACTCTCCTTCATTGTCATATGCCTGGGCAAGGACGATCTTGTCTGCATTCTTCCTAACTATACCTCTTAATGTATCAACACAAGAGTCATTTTCATTGGAGTTAGATTGAAAGATACAGTCAATACCTATAACTTTTGCGTTATAAGTTAATAAAGAGTCAATAAGATTAACAAGAGATTCATACGAAGTCGTGTCTTTAATAGAAATTATTATTATGCTGTCCGACTTGTTATTATGATAATATACTGTATCAGACTGATTTCTTTGTTTATAATACTCTTGTAGGTAGGATAAATTATTGGAATCAATACCAACATATGACAAACTACTACCAAGAGCCCAGTATAATAGATACGAAATTACAAAGGCTAAAAAGGAAATAATCAAGGATTTTAATAATCTTGATTTTCCTATTACTGTTTTCAGTTTTTTCTTAATCGTTTTTCTATCCATAGTTTATCCTATATATGTCATCAACAAATTAAAAAAGCCAAGGTTTTATTCCTGGTAAATTATTCTTCACCTTACTGCCACGTAAGTTCATTGTAGATTTACCAAACAAAGCATCTGTGAAGTCTAAATAATCAACCGCATCTACATATAAACTCCAATCTAAGGTTGGTATATTTGCGTTATCAATATCTTTGAAGCTATTTCCGTATATATATTTGCCTTTGAAAGCGACTCCTTTTCTAACACTTGAACACTCTTCCCTTGTAATTGGTGCTATCGATTGAAATTCAATCCTAAACGGCACATTGACGAACTCTGCCAGATGATTTGAGTAAGCTTCTGGGTACAAATATTGGCTAGGATTTTCTTTAAACGAGTTTGTCATATAAAAAGCAGCATTTGCGATGCTATAGATATAATTAGCCGGCTTTGACAGTCCAACAGATGCGAGATGCTGTACCATGCCCATATAACTATGCATAAACTTGTTATAGAGCTGATTGAAGTCAACAGGAGTTGAACTCACCCCAACGCCAAATGTACTTCCGGCAGAAAGGATGTTGATATTTGTCCCTGCGTAAGCGGAACCTATGTATTCATCCCATTTCTGAAATGTTTGCACTGGATGCTGAAATAATTCTCGAAGATTTGCATCATTATTCAGAGCAAGGTCTATCCCCATATAATCAAGATTGAACAGCCTTTCCAATCGATTTCTGGGAAAAACAGCTTGCTTCTGATCTAAAAGGACGTTGCCACTCAATGCCCAGAACAAAACATAAGATATAAATGGATATGTATAGTTCGGATTAATATTTGTTTGCTTGACATATCTCCATATCATCGTAAATGCTGCTGTATAAACAGAGTAGCCAATATAATCGTGAGAGGATATGTCAGTATTCGAATCTCGCTTCAATGATCCAAGTTTCATAAAATGCTTAAAGGAGTCATTTAATATCTTTTGGTGTAAAGACTCCCCATAAGAATCGTATCTTATGGCCATTTCCGTCACCTGCTGGACATAGGCCATGGACTCGGTAAATGTCCTAACAGATAGTTCCGTGTTATAACCATCTGGTGAGTTTTGATAAACATTGCATTCATATTCGCTGTAATGTAGGGCCGCAAGCAAAAGTGCCCGGGTAAAGATATTGTCACATTCAAAATGCCCATCCATTAGATATGCTGCATCTTGTAGTGAAAACATTGGAACATCAGAAGTAGAGATTCCCTTATTTCTAATTAACTCCAATTTCTTTTCTTCAGATAATTCTATCCAAGTCGTAAAAGGAAGCGGAATGTATTTGTATGGTTGATTGCCATTTTGCCACTGTTGCATGGCCAAAGATGAATAGAAGAGTGCCGTCAATTTCAACGTATAGTTATGTAATAACATTGGGCAAACAAGATGATCATGTAAATGCTTGCCTTCATGCAAATATGTTGTATTGAAAACAGCACGCTGAATATCCTCTTCGGAATTGTCATGAGCCAAAGCGATTTCTATGGAATTAGATTTGCCATTTAGGAAATCTTTGACTGCAGTTCTCTTTTCTTCTGAGTCGCAAACTATTTGCGCACCAGGGAAATTTAAATTGAAATTACCAGTCTTTCCCATCTTTTTCCTCGTTTAATGTGCCCATTAGATTATCACTTAGCATAGGCATTAATTCTGCCACATTATCAGGAGTTATTGTAAATTGTTCCTCATCAGTATTTACAACAAGTTCTTGTTTAGTAGTCTGTACAAAATCAATTATAGCTTCATTTATAGGAGCTACAATTGTTTGGGCATATGCACTAATGAGGAAATTCAATATTATTGGGCCTGCGGTTTTACCCAAAGATGCGTTATATGTGCCATCAGATAATAAAACCTCTTTGGTCTCATCTACTTTGACGGAATACTTTTTCAAGTAATTCTCGAAGTCTTTTGAACATATGATGTCAATTCTCATAACTATTTTGTTTTAAGTCGTTATTTCTATTATATTATGTATGTTACTAATCTGCATATTGCATATTATGCACATCCTCCTTGACTCCATAAGATAACCAAACGAGGATTAAAGGAACACCAAAGGAGCACATCTCGCCCGCTTCTATCGTCATTCTTCCATTCATTGCTCTCATTGTTTTTATTCCTTTCCAGAGATGCTCTGTATAGCTACCAACACACTGATTTCTGCCAGGAGTTCACGGACTTGGTCTATCTGCTCTGGCGACAAGGAATTCTCCAACTTCTTCAGGAGGTTTGTAACCCTCTCTCGCTGCTCCTTGATCTCCTCTTCTGTAACGACTCCATCCTCCATTATCTTCTGGAACGAGGGCTGCTGAAGGATAAGCTCATCTATATTGAGTGTACCTGATTCGTCGAAAAATGTATTCATAACTGTCTAACGTTTCTAAATGAGTGTGATACTTGGATTTACTTTAAGTCCATGCCACAGTCAGAACAGAATTTCTGTCTAGGCTTGACCTCAGCTCCACATCCAGGACATTTTGGTTTCTTCTTTGCTTGATCGATGGAGCCGTCAGCTTTTGCTTTTTTGTAGGAATTGCGGCCTTCCTTGATAATGTCCTCGATATTATTCTGCTTTATAATGTCCTGGATAATGTGCTTGGTATCATCATTCTCTGCCACTTTTAGCGTACCGTCGGGTTGCATCATCTTCGATATGAGCATGAGATAGATGACAGCAGCGGCGTAGATGATGATATAACCCAATGCGCCATTGATGGCTACCGCTGCCACCTGTCCGATGATGGGGATGAATGAGATTATAGCAGCACCAGCATAAGCGACAAGCATAGCTCCAGCGTTGGTCACGATGTTTGTTACTATAGCAGATCCCAGGAACTTCGCTGTATGTTCTGACATAGATATGCCCAATGTCTTGTTGATTTTCACATAAGTTGCCCAGACGAAACCTGCTTGGGTTAAGGCCGCAACAACTCCTGCAACACCCGGAATCATTCCTGATGCCATACTTGCAATGGCTGATGCTATTGCAAAGTTGTTGATAGTCTCTTTGATGCTCTCTATCTGCGTTCCGTCGAGAGAACCTTTCATCGAGTCATTCAAGCCTTTGAAAGCGAAATATAATAGTGGGGTTGGATTCATTATCTTAAGTTTTTTGTTTTTGAGACTCTATATTTTCTTTCCACAATGCTGACAGAAGTGCCAGTCGTCATCGATAGCCTGATGGCAGTGAGGGCATATCCGCTTGGATGTGGTCAGTGCTTTATACTGATGCGTGTCCGTCCATTTTAACAGTTCACGGACGCGGACAGAGGTAAACGGATGGTCTTGATCCAAGACGGCGTAGGTCTGCAGCGCCTTGTTCCAAACACCACTCTTGCAGAATGCATCATAAAGGTCAGCCTGCTCTGCCAACTCTACCAGATTCAGTTTCGAGGTAATAACTTTGGGCCCACCTGCTAGTCGTGCCAGCATGGAAGTGGCTGTCTGAGGGCCAACGATAAATGCCGCCACGCGGTCGCAACTCAGTTCGCTTTTCCGTTGCCAGTACATCAGGGCGTAATGTAGTGGAGCAGCCAATGACGCCAGCGTCTCGAACATGCCCGTTGCATTGGCCAAAAGTTGTGCAAGGGTATGGTAGAGCATGTGGTGACAGGCAATGTGACCGCACTCATGGGCAACCACCCCACGTAGTTCATCCTCTGACATCATCTCCACCAAAGCAGAAGTTATAGTAATTGCTGTTTGAGTATCTCCAAATGCGTATGCATTGGGAATCGGACTCATTTCAAGGTAAAAATCAGGTTCCTTGATATCGAGCAATTCGCAAATAGGGGGAAGAATGTGGTATAAGTGTGGGAGCTGGGTAGGCGACAACCGAACCTTCGAAGCCATGTTTAGTCCCGTCTGAAGTTGCTCAGCACCAAGATCCATAAAGGCCTTAGTCACCTTTGGCAGCACGGGAATCTTCTTTAAGGCTTCCAATGCCGCTGCGTCCTCTGGGTGTATGAAGTCTATCGTCTGCACTTTGTGCTTCACTCTGCCAAATCAACACCCCACATTTGGCTTTTATATTGTTATTGTTTCAGGTCATCCAGATGTCGAGCTTACGTAGGTGCTTGCTTCAGTGGGAAGTCGTAAAGCTCATACATAAGGCTATACATACAGGACATACTATGTATGTCACAATACGCCCAGTGACCGCAAAGGTAGTGAAAAAAAGTCAAACAACTGCAAAAAACTCGACTTTCTTTGATTTATTTACAAATTTTGCTTAATTTTCGCGCAAAACGCCATCTAAAACGCAAAAATCGGAACAAAAACTACAACCAAATCAGAAAAACCGGCATTCTTCCACAGAATGTACTTGCATTTCCAACTCCTGCCATACTCCAGTCTGCTTTTAGCCTGCTCGCTGGCTTACTCTAACCATATTCAGGAGTAAGGCAGGAAGCAGCTTAGAGTATGGCTACATTCTCCCTGAAGTATCCCATCACTATCGCTACACTATCCGAACGATAGCCGCACACTATCTGGGAACACCTAAGGATAGAGAAGGCTCACTTTACCTTCTTCTTGCTTTTTCTCCTTTCCCTTCTTTCATTTGTCGAATCTCATGCAGCTGCCTAACAGGACAGCTTATAGCCGAACATTCCTAATCTTTTTTTCCGCTCTTCAGTCTTGTACTTCCACTGCATAGTCCCCTTGCTCGTCGATGGGCATTCTTCGTTTCCCATACTTCTTACTGATAGCGGAATGATACGCTGTGACCTCGCTTAGTCCTTCTACGTCCGATGGCCATGACGTGCTTCATGGAGCAAAATAAATGCAGATTGACGAGTTTTCTTTGAGATTTTTGCATAATAACCTAAAGTGGTTATGTTGATGTGTTCACAATCCACATTTAGTGAAATCCCTTCCCTTTTTGATGCTCATACATCCATTTGCCGCCCTTGTCCATGTTTTCTATCACAAACTGCACAATTGCTCCCGTAGGAATGTCCTTCGGCAATCTCTTTATGAGTAATGCAACAAGCTGACCTTTATTGGTGAAGCCTGTCTTTTCCTCTTCTGCGACAACTTTTCCTTTGTAAAATGCTGTTCCTCGAAGTAGATTGTTTTTGGAAATTCGATCTGTTTCTAACTTCTTTTCTTCCCAACGCAACTCTTCCTTTCCTGGATTACTTACGAGGTTTTTGAACTACTGGTTTCATTGATACTGTTTTCATAATTATAATTTTTATAAGAAATAACTCTTATATACTCTTATAATGTA
>AUXO012725649.1_pt1 | contig 12362 bp, 11 predicted proteins | sample 768731 | NCBI WGS metagenome assembly AUXO01 (sample SAMN02715735, study PRJNA202380) | gut metagenome | biome: sheep rumen | host: Ovis aries | place: New Zealand: Palmerston North | reverse complement strand
CCTGATTAATATATTTGTCTGCAATAACTTGCGCACCTCCAATTATTGCTACATAAGGGTTTGTCCATCCATTATCTCTTGCATATGATAAAGCATTTGCAATTGGGTCTCCTGTATCATATGCACCAAAATTAAAGAAATTATAAAGTCCTTCATATCCTGGGTAGGTTCCAGAAACAGAACCACTTCCACTAGAGCCTACTTCTTGTATAATTTTTGTTTTCATGTGAAAAGGACTCATTCCTGTCTTTTGGGAAGCTTCTAAAATAATTTCAGCATAAGGTTTAGTAATATTCATTTGTTTATCTGCATCAAAATATGTTACAGAATTTTGAAGGAATGTCCCAGCAACACATTTTTGTACGCTTTCCAATGTATGTATTTTTTCATTATATGATAATTCTTCAAATTGGAATATTCTAACTTCATCTAGAAAGTTTCTTGGATCTATAAAGTATTCCACTGCTGTTCTTGAAGCGCAATGCCAATTTCTAACTGCCTCACATTCTGCACATTTCCATGCCTCTTCGCTATAAGTAGGTACAACATTTCTTTTATGTACAGTTGCTCCTGTTTCGTTTGTTATAAGATCATTCCAGTCAATTCCTGTATAATATGCTGTAAAACTCCAATTTGGATGTAATTCCTCAAGTTGCTTTAATTTTGCTCTATATGATTTTGGGAAATTATTAATTCCGCTTTTTACTTCTTGCTCTATTGTTGCTCCAAATGAAATACTTGGAAATATATAATTTGAAAAGATTATCATTAAAATGCTTATTACTATAACTTTAATGATTAATCTTGTTTTTATCACAAAAATTCCTCCTTTGTACATTCATATTGCGTAAAATTTTCATAGTAATACTATATATGATTTATTTTTTTTAGTCAATAATTTTAAGCTATTTTTTTGTGAAATTTTCATGGATTTTCAGCCTTTATTATCATGATTTCTGCGTAGTCTATAGAATTCTTTTTTGCTATATATCAAATATATTAAATTTATGTTACAATATAATGTATCTAATAATATTATGGAGGTATTTGATGAAAATTCCTGAATTGCTTTCGCCGTGTCGGTGATTTTGACTGTCTTGTCGCTGCTGTGCAAAATGGTGCAGATGCTGTATATTTTGGTTCTTCTTTTTTTAATGCTAGAGCTTCTGCTACAAATTTTGATTTAGATAATATTGAAAAAGCTATAGATTATGCAAAGCTTAGAAATGTTAAAACTCATCTAACTTTAAATATACTAATAAAAGATGATGAATTTAATCAGGCTCTTGATGTAGCAAGTAAAATATATTCATATGGAATTGATGCAGTAATAGTTCAAGATTTAGGCCTTGCTAAAGCCTTAATTAAAAATTTTCCAGGATTAGATGTGCATGCAAGCACTCAAATGACGTTTCATAATTTATCTGGAGTTTTAGAAGCACAGAAATTAGGGTTTAAAAGAGTTGTATTGTCTCGTGAGCTTTCTATTCCTGAAATAGAAAGAATTCGAAAGAATTCTAACATTGAATTAGAAGCTTTTGTTCATGGTGCATTATGTATGTCATATTCAGGGCAATGCTTAATTTCAAGTATGATAGGAGCTCGCTCAGGTAATCGAGGCAAATGTGCACAAGCATGTAGATTGCCATATGAGCTACTGAAAAACTCTAAAGCAATTGAAAAAGGATATCTATTAAGCCCTAAAGATGTTTCTAGCCTTTCAATACTCCCAGAATTGATAAGTTCTGGAATTGACTCATTAAAAATAGAAGGTAGAATGAAAACACCAGAATATGTTGCAACAGTTACAAGTATATATAGAAAGTATTTAGATATGCTAAAGCACGAAGAGCAATATAATATATCTTCTAGTGATGTTACAAACTTAATGCAAGTATTTAATCGTGGTGGATTTTCTACAGGGCACTTGCTAAATAAGCCAAACACGGATATTGTCTACAAAGAAAAATCTAATAATCAAGGTATTTACTTAGGTACCTTATCTAATTATGCCCCTGTGAGTGGCCATATTAAATTAAAACTAGAAAGTAATCTTGCAATTGGTGATACAGTTTCTATTGGTGAAGAAACCGGAAATTATACTATATCAGAGTTAATGATTAAAAATCAAAATCTTAAATTCGCAGAATCTGGTAATATTGTAACAATAGGTAGAATGAAGGGAAATATTCACCCAGGTGATAAAATATATAAAATGGCCAGTAAACAGCTTGTAGATTCAGCTAGGCAAACTTTTTCTGGTAAAGAATTTAAAAAAATTCCTTTATCAGCAAGTTTAATTGTAAAGTCTGGAAAAGCCGTTACTTTTGAAGTTACCCCTTTAGAAGATCCTTTTAACGTTATGAAAGTAAATATTCAATCTGATATTTTCCCAGAAATAGCTCTATCTTCTCCAATAACAAAAGAACGTTTAATTGAACAAATTGCTAAAACTGGGAATACTCCGTTTGAATTTAAAAAAATCAATATAGCTCTAGACTCAAATGTATATTTACCAAGCATCAGTAAGTTTAACGAATTAAGGCGATTAGCTTTAGATGAATTGCAAAGAAAAATTCTTTCTTCATATAAAAGGTCTTATACAAAAATACAGCGCACGGATTTAACTTCAGAAAAAAAATATTATACACATCCAAAGATTGTAGTATTGTTAAATAGTATATCTTCAGATGAAGATTTTTCTTATTTAAATGGAGTAGATTCTGTGTATATTCCTTTACATCTTTTTAATAAAATTCCAAATCTACTAAATGAACTATGTAATAAATATAATTCTTATGTTTATTTGCCAACAGTAATTAATAATAGTATGGAGAATGAATTTAAATTAGAAATTAGTAATGTTTTTAAAGAGTTTAATTTAAAAGGTGCTGTTATATCAAATATAGGACAAATTGATTTAATTCCCAAAGGAAAAATTTTGATTGCAAATTACACGTTAAACATATTTAACACAAACACTGTTGCAGAATTGGCCAACATAGGTTTTTCACGTTTTGTACCTTCTCCCGAACTAAATAAACAAGATTTAAATAACCTGTTGCTACAAGAAACTAGCCTTCAATCAGAATTATTAGTATATGGAAGGCTCCCCCTTATGACTATGCAATATTGCTTGTTATCTCATAGCAATCATTGCCCTAAAAACTGTATGCAAATGTGTAAAACTGATACGTATGAATTAAAAGATAGATTGGGATTTAAATTTATTTTAAAAAATGATTATCAGCAAACAATAACTACTCTATATAACAGTAAAATAACATCTATTGACCCTAATGACTTACAATGTGATTATTTGCGAATATCTTTTTTAGACGAGGATGCAAGTGAAAAAAACAGAGTAATAAAATCCATACTCTCTGGTAAAAAACTTAAAGGAGAAGTATATACTAACGGAAACTACTCAAGGACTGTATGATTTCCATTTTTTATATATCCTTCTAACCCATATTTTAGATTGTATACGTTTACATACCCCATTTGTTTTAGTTTGCATACTGTGTTTCTACTTCTTCCTCCATTTTGGCAGTAAACTATAATAAGTGTTTTTTTGTCTGGCAGCACTTTCCTTATGCTTTTTATTATTTCATAACTTGGAATTAATGTGCTGCCTGCAATATGTCCTTCTTTAAATTCTTGCGGACTTCTAACATCTAATATAATTAAATTTGAGTTTTCTTTTTTGATATTATCAAATTCTTCAATGCTTATATCATTTGCATTGCAATACCTTTTGCACCTCATATGTTAAGTCCCCTTTATTGTTTTATTCTATTATATGACTTCTTAAGGTAAGGTGTTCTTTTGGGACGTAATTTTGGGGACGTGTCTAAAAAGATATTTTTTATACACGTCCCCAAAATTACGTCCCAAATTGCTTACTCAAATGCTTTTTATTCTTTATTTATCATTTTTTCGTAAGTTGCTGTTAAATACATTAAACTGAAAATACCAATTGTAACACTTACAATAACTGTGGCTTCATTTATTTGCATTCCAAAAATGTTTATTAAAAATGCATATAATAATTGTGTTGCACAAATTATTACTATTGGACCTCCTACTGATTTTGCAAGTCCAATTTTGCGATATCTTATTCCAAAAAATACTAATATAAATATTCCAGCAATTATCACAGGAACTATATATGGTTTTATCAAGTCTTTACCTTTTACATTTGAATTATAGTAAATGTTGATATCCCCTGCAGTAAGTTCAGTTTCATATTTTTCGTTCAACTTATTTATTAATTTCTCATTTTGTTCTTCTGTAAAATCTCTTACAGTTATTGATACTGTTTTTTCAAATGCACCCGCTTTCCTTATTATAGGAGTTTCTTCTGTATATATACTATTTGCAATAGCTAAAATATCTGATATATTGAATTCTTTTTCTAGGTCGATTTCCATTCTTACATTTTTTGAATAGTTAGTATTAAACTTGAATGGATTTATAGCAATGGTCACAATTGAAGCTATGATTAGTAATGCAATGATAGCTATAGCTTTAATATTTTTTATTTCTTTCATTAGCTTTCCCCCTTATTTCTCATCTATTAAGTTCTTAGTAATAATCAAATTATATATTGCCATAATTGCGCTACCCCAGAATAACACTATTCCAAAACTGCTAACTACTGATTTGCTTGCGAATGTAAATATTATTGCAATTACAAACATTGGAATTGCATTAATAGCATATTTAGTTAATATTTCTTTAAATGACCTATTAAATTTATTGTGTAATATAGCATTTAATAGAATATATTGATATATACAAATAACTAATATGCCAATAATACTGTTTATTGTAATTATAGAATTAGTATACCTTAAAACAAGCAAATATAGACCTATAAATCCAATCCATGAAAGACCTACCATTAGCCCTTTGTTATATTTAACAATTAAATAAGCACATAAAACAATAATCACAATTGCTACTATAATCCACATTAACTGTATAGTGTCCTGTCTAATTGTTGAAGACAATTCTGTTTCTGTTTCGGCTACATATGAAATTGGTAATTTCCCAAATTTTATTGAATTTGCTATAATCGCAGCCTCTCTATAATATGTTAGAAGTGTTTCATCTGAGCTTGTGCTTTCTCCGAGTTGCAATTGTAACTGTCCATTGCTCATAGTTTGTCCAAAATATGTTGAAGCTATTGTTTGGTCATCAATTGTTATTGTTACTATTTTTTTTGTTTCATTTCCTTCTTCATCTTTTGTTGCTACATATGTTTTGCTAATGTCTTCAAGTTTTTGTTTGCCTTCTTCATCAAAGTCTATAATTAAATATGCAGATGCAGTTTTACCATCAGATGAGTATGTTACAGCTGCTGCATCTTTTATGTTAGTATTATCTAAAAGTACCTTGCCTGTTTCTTTATCTGTCATTTCAAATTTTCCAGTATATATCAATGATTCAACAAAGTAATCTGTGTTGTCATTTTCAGGGAATTCTACAACTACATATCCATTTTCATCTTGCCTTAATTGATATTCACTAGTGTTTATTGCATCTAAACGTTTTGTGAATATTTCCTTTGCTTTTTCGAAATTCTCAGCAGTTAATTTTTCTGAAGGATTAACAGGAACTTCTTTTGAAGTTGTATTTGTGTTTTCGTCTTCGCTTTCACCATCAGGTTTAGCAATCTCATCTCCATTTTCGTCATAATATTTAGTAACAGTCTCATTACTAACATTTAATCTAACTTCTCTAATTGAACTTAAATCCATTCCGTATTTGTAGTCTGGTATTACGTTTACCATCTTGTTTAACTGTTTTTTATATATTCCTACAAATGAAATAAGAATAATTACTAAAATTAATAATAAAATTGCAACTTTTTTTAACGTATTATTTTTCATAGTTTATGCATCCTCCTATAATAATTTTGTATCATTTATAATTAATTCAAACCAAATATTTAAAAATTTTGCAGCATATTTGCTCATCATAGTTCTTTCCATAAATATTTCGAAATAATCGAGCACTGGACAAATACTATTGTCTATTGTAAGGTTAAGTGTAATAACTCTCTTTTGACTGTCTAAATTAAGTTCTGCATTAGTTACCGCATAATTGACTCTATCATGAATATCAAAAGATGCTAAGCTCTTTTGTCTAACTCTATTTCTATGCACATCCGATTTGTCTGCTAAAATAAGTGCTGCTGATATGGCACTGACAGCTGTTCCAGTTTTTTCATCGTGGTTGCCAATTGCCATCATAATTTCAGTTCTTTCATTTGCATCCATTCCCATTTCTTTTAAAATGTTATATGAAATTATTGCACCACTGTGCGCATGATCAACTCTGTTTACGCAATTTCCAATATCATGTAAATATCCAGCTATTTTAGCTAGTTCAACTGTCCTTTCATCATATCCGAAGCTCTTTTAAAATTCTTCCTGCTCTTTCAGACACTATTTCAATGTGCCTAATTGAATGTTCTGTATATCCGAAGTACATCAAGTTGTTTTTGAGCCCCTACTATAAGCTGTTGAACTTCGCTATTTTGTTTTACATCTTCTATAGTAACCAAAATGCACCCTCCTACTTTTTGTCTTTAACGATTTTATATCAAATGATGAAAAATATCAACTATATTTTTAAATATTATTAAAAACACCCGGCGCTCTGCCAGGTGTTTTGCCAAAAAGTCATTCAGCAAATTTGGAAATCTCTTCAAGTATGCCATACAAAGAATGAATTAATGTCACATCACGCTCAGTCAGGTAATCTGCCCAAAACGTCTCCAGAATTCCTGCTTTTACAAGTAGCGTTAATGAGCCTTCTTTAAGTCCTTCTCGACCTTTTTCGATGCATTCCTTGTTCTTCATGTACCCTCCAACAAAGTACAGCCTTTTAATTGCCAAATAATCCACATACAGTCCATGGGTTTGCCGATAGATCTGTATTATTTTTCTTTTGGCAGAAAAGCATCTGTACACGTCCCGGGCCAGTAGAAATGGAAAGCAAATAGCATCTTTCAGTTTTTTTACAAACAGCCTTGTAGAATCTTTCATGAAGACATCTCCTTTGCACTTGTGTACTGCTATTATATCATGCTTTACAAAAAAATGCTAGTATTAAACTTTAGACAGTCTAATTATTTCATTCATTAAATCATTTGTGTATTTTTCTAATACTTCTTTGTTTTGTAAGTCGATGTCTTTGTCTATTATAATTGGTTTTCCATAATTTAGTGTTACTTTTGTAAATGCTTTAAAGCTTCCTCTTACTCCACATGGTATAATAGGTGCTCCAGATTTTGCTGCGATTAAAATTGCTCCGCTTTTAGGTTTAATTCCCTTTTCAAGTCCTTTTCTTGTCCCTTCTGGAAACATTGCCAGTATTTCGCCATTTTTTAGCAATCGTAATGAAGTTTTAATAGCTTCTATGTCTTTGCCTCCTGTTTTTACTGGAAAAATTCCAAATATTCTTGCAAGCCATTTTATAAAACCATTTTTAAATAAAACTTCTTTTGCCATAAAGTTAACTTTTCTTTTTTGCGTTGTTAATATTACAGCTGAATCAAGTGCATGCAAATGGTTTGGGCATATTAAGCATGCCCCTTTTTCAGGAATGTTTTCTCTTCCTGTCACTTTTGGTCTATATACTATTATAACTAAGAAATGAAATATTGCCTTTAAAATTACTCTCATTTTTTCTCCTTTATTATGTTACTTATTTTATTTACAACCTCATCTATACTATAATTAGTCGTATCTACAACTGCAGCATCTGGTGCTATCATTAAAGAGCCAATCTCTTTGTGCCTATCGTTTTCGTCTCTCTTTTTTATGTTTTCTAAAACTTCATCAAATGTTGTAGTTATTCCTTTTTCTTGCATTTCTAAGAATCGCCTTTTAGCTCTTTCTTCAACCGAAGCATCTAAATATATTTTCACGTCAGCATTTGGGAACACATATGTAGTAATATCTCTTCCCTCCATAATTACGTTTTTGTTTTCAGCCATTTTTCTTTGAAGATTAACCATGTTTAATCTGACTTCTGTTATACTTGACACTTGTGATACTAAACCAGATACCTCTTTCGATCTTATTTCTTTTGTAACATCTTTTCCATTTAAAAGTATTGTTCCATTTTCTTTCATGTCAATATCTATATTTTTTGATATATCAATTATTTTTTGTATTTCTTCTAGGTTAATTTTTTGATTAATCATTTCTAGTGTTATGCATCTATACATCGCACCTGTATCTATGTTTAAAAGTCCAAATAATTCAGATATTTTTTTTGCTACCGTGCCTTTTCCGCTTCCCGCAGGTCCATCTATCGCTACTATGAAAGACATTTCTTTACCTCCTATATAGTATTAGTTCACTTCGGGCATGTGCACTCCTTTTGCTAGAATATCAATCTTGCCAACATTCATTGCCGTTAACTTTTCTATCTCTTTTTTGCATTTTATTTTAAAGTCTTTTAGCACATCAAATATATTATTTCCATATTCTATAACCACTTCTATGTATATGTTAGTATTTTCAGATGCTGTCTCCACTCTAACCCTATTAACTCGGTATACCTCTGGCATTCTTTCTGCGACATATTCTGTTATTTGTCTAAACACATTATCTGAAATTGTAAAATTACCCATGTAGCTAAATGTAGGTCTTATAATTGATTTTTCAGAAATGTATGGTTTTTCACCTTTACCTTTAGATTTAAATATTTGCAGAGGGTCTAATAAATACCCAGAAAAATCTTTTTTTATTTCGAATGTTGGTACAGGTATTACATGTTTTCCTTCTGTTTGTCTAATTCTTTTAGCTTCCTTCATTTCCTCTTCTGTTGCTACGTCTGTAATGTATATTCTCTCAGTAATTTCTGGTAAATCGAGGTTTTGGGCAATTTTGTCTACCATACCATCTGACGTACCTAAAATTAGAATGCTTTCTGCTTTATATTTTCTGATTGCTTTCTTTATTTCTTGTTGTTCTTCTGGTCTCATAAATAAAGCTTCTTTTACAGTTTCTATCTTTGTCGTTGCTTTCTTTGCTGACGTTCCCGCAATTACAGTATTATCTTTTATAAGTAGCCCATCATCAATTATAAAATTTATGCCCTTTTCGCTTGCCACCATCTGAGCTCTATAACTTTTACCTGTACCAGAAGGTCCAATGAACGCATATACAGTTATTTTTGGTTGATTTTCAAAAATCATAAAATTATACTCCTTTTTGTACTAAAGAAAGTGTGTACTGGTAACCCTTATATTTTATTTCATATCCGTGCTGTTTTAATATATTAATATCATCATACTTTTTTATTGCTTCTTCTGTTAGCGAATAATGAGTTGTGTTTATAAACCATATTCTTCCCTTGTATTCTTCTAAGAAATCTAGGTTATAAACAGTATGGAACTTCTTTCCAAAAGCTCTATAAGCTTCTTCTGTATTCCATCCTTGTGCATCATAAAAGTATGCACTATATTCAGGAAATGTAGATGCAATTATAAATCCACTTCCTTCGTTTCCAAATACAAAAATATCATCTTCTTGTATGTTTTCTTTTAAAAACTGTATCGGTTCTTCATTACTTAAGTCATAATTAACTGTAATTATATTATAATTAATTGCAGTAGCAACAGCAATAACTACTATACCACAAGCAATCATAGTTTTTTTACTTCCATATTTTCCAATTATATAACTAATTGCTATTATTAGCAACCCTGTCGTAACAAGCATATATCTTGCATATAGAATTGATCTATTCATAAAATTAGATACAGCAACAGCTCCTAATATTACTAAAATATATGTAGTTATAGCAACTACCGGAATCATCCAATCTTTTTTTATTTTTTCTTTATTTCTACCAATAATATAAAATATTACTGATATTATAAATATTCCGAAAAAAATTCCAATGTTATTGCTTATATATTCATTGCTGTCTAAGTTTCCAGTAAATTGGAACAAGAATATATCAAAAGCAGTATCAAAAAATGGTTTTTTCTGAATCCAAAAGCCTGATTCAACTTGTTTCATTTGAGTAAATAGTGTTAGAACCCATGGTATATATAGTAAAACTTCAATTATTCCCTGTGTTACAAACTTTGTAAGTGCTGTAGTCCATTTTTTTTGCTTGATTGCAATTACAATAAAATAAATCATTAAAGCTAAATTCGTTAGTCCTGCTGCCATAAGTCCATAATAATGTGTATATGCAGAACATATTGAAAATATTGCAAATAAAATCCAAGTTCTTATATTGCCACTATCCTTGTATAGTCTATATGCATATATTGCAAGTAGAGTAACAAAAAGCATTCCCCATGTGTACATCCTTATTTCGCCTGCATATACTATATTGGTTGGAATGAAGAATGCTAGAAAAGAAAATACAAGTCCAGTAGTTTCTCCAAAGTCTTTTCTTACATGTGTATACCCGATTATTCCTAAGATAGCTATTGCAATCGTTGAAAATAGTCTAAACATTAATATGCTTTTACCTGTAAGTAACCCAATTATTCTAAGCATCCAATAATATAATATTGGATGTACATCATGTCCACCTATCTCCCATATTTCGCCAATTGAATAATTACTAGCAATTGCTACCGAATAACTCTCATCGAACCACATGTTTTCATGAAATACTCCAGCAGATACAAATATTATTCCTAATGCAATTATAACAATATGTATTATTTGGGTTTTATTCATTATAACCTCCATAAGGTTTTCAAACACTGTTTCCAGTGTTTGAATAAAATTAATTTTTAGTTTTATAACTAAATGAAAACCTTCTGCACCCTCGGCGCAGAAGGCCTTTAATTTATTATATCAATTCTTTTTTTGCCTCTGAGACTTCATTGATTTTAATACTTCTTACATGGTTTATTTTTTCCCAATTTGTATCACGTTTGAATAAGCATTTAAAATTAATAGCAAGCCATGAACCTAAGAATAGAGGGTAACACAAAAGTCCTTTTACCATAGGTTTTATAGGTCTTTTGTCTAGTAGCATTATTATAATTGCAGTTCCTATAGGTAACAAAAATGTTGGTATTATATATCTCAAATAGCTTTCCAATAATTGTGCTGATGTGTATTCTTCTCCTAAATATAATGCAAAATTTGTAACAAGTAATATAAGTGTTAATATAAACATTGGTATACTACCAATAACATATAAGAATCCATCAAAGTTCATCATAGTTTTATGCTCTTTAACAGCCTTTGCCAAGTCTTTCGTATAATATTTTATGCATTGAATATGTCCTACTGTCCATCTTGATCTTTGGCTCCACGATTGCATAAATCCTGTTGGCTGTTCGTCATATACTTTAGCATCTACTGCCCATCCTAGTTTACGTCCTTTTATAATATTTTTTAATGAGAATTCAATGTCTTCTGTCAGTGTACGAGTGTTCCAACCATCTGGTTTAATAATGTCAAATTTAACCATAAAACCAGTTCCATTAATAAGTGGAGATAATCCTAGATTATATCTTGCCAAATGGTAGAAACGATTCATTGTCCAGTAGAATATTGCGTATCCTGCAGTAATCCAATTGTCTGTAGGATTCTTTATATCTCTATATCCTTGTACAACTTCTTCTCCTTGACATAATTTTTTATTCATATTTGTAAAAAATGCTTTGTCAACTATATTATCTGCATCAAATACACAAAAAGCATCGTATGGAGCATCCTCCTCTATTTTTTGAGCTAAGAACCATTGCATTGCATATCCTTTTGTTTTCTTCTCTGGATCAAATCTTTCATATACAATTGCTCCTGCTTCTTTTGCAACATCTGCAGTTCTATCAGTGCAGTTGTCTGCAATTACATAAATGTCAATCAATTCTTCTGGATAGTCTTGATTTTTTAAGCTTTCAACCAAATTCGCAATTACTGATTCTTCGTTATGAGCTGGTATTATTGCCATAAATCTATTTTTTTTATTTTTTATTAAAGGCTTATCTTTTAATTTTATAAGCGAACATAAACTAATTGCAATTTGATAAATCCAAAATATAGTTATTATCCATACAAGTGCTTGTTGTAGCACATATAAATATTTCACGATAGTTTCTCCTTTTCCTACTATTTTAATTATAGTTTTAATACATGGTTAAAACTATATATTTAAATTAGTCTTCTTTAACTTCTTCTAGCAAGTCTTTTCTAGTTAAATTAATTCTTCCTTGATCATCTATTTCATATACTTTTACAGTTACTTTGTCACCAATGTTTAAAACATCTTCAACTTTTGCAATTCTCTCTTTTGCAATTTTAGAAATATGAAGTAGTCCTTCTTTTCCTCCACCGACATCAACAAATGCACCAAATGGC
>AUXO014986615.1_pt1 | contig 12363 bp, 6 predicted proteins | sample 768731 | NCBI WGS metagenome assembly AUXO01 (sample SAMN02715735, study PRJNA202380) | gut metagenome | biome: sheep rumen | host: Ovis aries | place: New Zealand: Palmerston North | reverse complement strand
AAAATAGATTATGAAAATCTGACGATTCAAGAGCAGCAATACTACATTGAAGTCATGGCGCGAATTGAGAAGAAACTGTTAGAGGTCAGCCGGTATACCGGATGAACAGAGTGATTCAGGAAACGGGAGAGCATGTCTGTGGTAAACTAACCATTACAAAAGACAGGCTCTTCCGTTTCTTTATTCAGTTGCGATATAACACATGTATTGTAAGTGTATGCAACCTCATCAGTATCTATTGACAGTATAAGTTTGTTTTTTTAGTCATTGATGATTATAATAAAAATATATCATAAAAATAATTATAATATAATGTAAGTGATGAAAAAAACCTAGCGTAACATTTATCATTAAAGAGGAGGAAAATCAGAATGGCATTGATAATCTGTCCGTTTTGTGGGAAGCAGGTAAGCGATAAGGCGGCAAATTGTCCACACTGTAATAATGCAATATCCGAAACAAAAAATAACAGGAACTTGTTGAAGTGTGAAGAATGCGGAGCTACATTGGGCGAAGGAGTTAAAATCTGTCCGAACTGTGGCTGCCCTGTTACAACAACATTTGAAGATTCGATTGAATCGACAAAATCAAAAGAACCAGAACAGTTGGATGAACGAAAACAAGTAGTAAACGAAGATGAGAATGTCTCTACATCTGAATCAGAAGAAAAGAAAAAATCAAATGATGATTTGCAGTTAAAGAAAGAAGATTCAGATTCTAGTTTAATCTCACAAAACAATAATATAGAAACGAAACTACCTGAAAAGAAAAAGGCGAGAATAATAGTTGGCGTCATTATAGCTGCGGTGATTGTTGCTGTAGCTGCTTTTTTTGGGACGGCAAAAAAGAGAGCATATTCGCAGGCAGTTAGAGATTTTGATGCTGCCGAGTACAGTAAGGCATACGATGAATTTACTGCACTTGCAGATTATAACGATGCTGCTGAACGTGCTACTGCATGTGTTTATCAGCTGGCAGAAGGAGATTTTAAAGCAGAAAAATATCAGGAGGCGCATGATCAATATATCACGATTGAGGATTATGAAGACTCTGCAGAAAAGGCAAAAGAATGTATCTATGTTTTAGCAGGCAAAGATTACGATTCCGAGGCGTTTGAAGATTCACTGGAGAAATATAAATCAATTTCGGATTATAAGGATGCGGCAGAGAAAATCAGTGATTGTGAATATCAGTTATCGGTAGATGGTAAGTTTATGCGGGAACTCTCTAAGGGTCTGATGGAACGTTGGGATCAAAATGATCAGGATGAGGAGGACGGATCCATGGCAGAGGATGAAACAAAGTGTGAGGCAAATTATTGCGATATAGAATTGGAGCATCTGGAAAGCTTTGAGAATGAAACCTTTGACAATGAAGATTTAAGTACTGACGCCAAAAAATATATTCAATTGCTTCGTGACGCAAAAGAAGCCACAACATATGTTTCTGTTGATGTGAATAAGTATTATACCGACTGGAATAATGTTTATAATAAGAGAACCCAACAGCTTAAGAAATTTGTGTCGGATTATAACTTGACAGTTGATGAAGATCATCAGGACACTTTGAACGAGCTTATGAGAGATGCAGGTGCAGCTGCAAAGCTGGATGCTGCAAAGGATGAAATCAATAAGATGACAAAGTCATTTACTGTTTCAATTACAAAAGACGAGTATGGAGTTAAACAATACTCCATGCATATGAAAAACACTACTCAGTATACATTTGAGTATTTTTATGTAGATATTAGTCTTCTTAATGAAGATGGAAATATTGTTGAGACAGGAAATGTCAGCCAAGTAACAAATTGGGCACCGGGACAGACTGCTGATGTCGATGCATGGATCTCCAACGATGTTGATCCGGCAAATTATACGCTTTCATTTGCTCCGCATTACAGTACAGCTGATGGAACAATCTATGATTGATGATTTGGGAAATACATTCCTGCATTGCGGAGTGGGTGCTATGTCGAAGAGCGGGTACGTATAAAATGAACTGATGATTAAATAAGGATTTCGATTAATAAATATCTACATTGATATCTGCTTTTTACATGGGAAGCACCTTGTGTAGATTAAAAGAGTAAGATGTATGTTTCATTAGAAACGGTATAAGCGACATACACTTGGGAATATTAGTCTATCTTTTAAAGGTTTCTTAAGAATATTGAAAAAATACAATACGGAGTTCTCGTGTTTTAAAATCTGCAGGAGGATTGGAGGACTAACGCAGAAAGGAATTGACTAATGTCAGAGAAACATCCTGAATTGTTAGAGGCAGGGCTTAACCGCAGCCAAAGAAAATTTTGTAAAATAAATGATAATAAAAACATTCGGCTCCTTGCCCCAGCGGGATCAGGAAAAACATTTTCTTTGTTGTGGAGATGTAAATGTATTTATGATATGAGGAAACAATCCGGAAAGGAAACTCCCAGCTTCTTGATTATTACTTTCACTCGGGCGGCAAGGTACGAATTAGAGAGTAGAATCCAGAAGAATGAGAAATTCCTGGAACTACCCATGACGATCAGGACACTCAATGCCTGGGGATGGGAACAGATGAAGGGGCGATCAGGTAAAGAACTGGTTGCAAATAAGTATAATAGAAAAGGTCTTGTTAATCATGATTTGTTATCAGTCTGCAAAGAGTATGAGAACATATATAAACTAATCAAAACAGCAAGAGGCCAGGCCATGAATGCCCCTGTAATAATCGATCTTATTGACCGGTTAAAAGGTCTAGGCTTTACACACCTTATGAAAAAAGGACAGTATAAAGCGCATATCAGATATCTGAGAGAAATCGGATTGTTTTCTTTATGGGAATACTCTATTAATACGCTTCTTCATCTTGAAAAAATAAACCTGAACGATAAGAAAGCGTGTGATGATGCATCATGGGAGTTTTTCAGCTTTTGGAAAGAAGCTGTCAAACAACTATATAATAACAATCGATTTACACTGGAAGATCAAAAATACTGGCCACATTTATTGCTGGAACAGCGTATTAATGAAGGCAAATATGCACAGACAAATAAACCGTTTACACATATTATTATCGATGAATTCCAGGATATTAATCCGCTGGATTTAGAATTAATCAAAAGTATTTCAGTATATCACGGAAAAGGAAGACCTATTACTACTATTATAGCTGGAGACGACGATCAAGCGATATTTGGTTGGAGAGGAACAACCCCAAAATACATTCTCGATCCTGAGAAATATTTTAAGCTGCCTTTTGAAACATGTGTCTTAGACACAAACTATAGGTCTCCGAAAAAAATTGTTGAAGCTTCCGGCAATCTTATACAACATAATATAGAACGTGAAGATAAAGTGATGAAGTCTGCAGCAAAAGGTCAGGCGTACATAAAAGTAGTTTCCAGGAAGAAGGTTTTCTCAGGAATTGAAGCAGCAGTGAGGCTGACACATCAGCTTATTGATCAGAAGGGCTGTTGCAATGTTGCCCTTATAGGAAGAAAGCAAAGCACATTATTTCCTTATCAGGTGATTTTTAGCGAAGAGGGTACAGAATACAATGTAGATGCGGATTTGGATATCTTTGAAGGAGAGGCTATGAAATCTCTTCAAAAGATCATACAAATAATATATCGGGCGAAGGATAATGACTCAGATAATCCAATAGAGGATATTCTTACTGTTTGCGACAAAATAGACCGCTACCAGATTCAAAAAAAGGAAAAGAATCTTCTGCGAAATTATATGGATGATCAAAATGTTGAGACCTTCCGGGAAGCTATGGAAGCATTAAGAAACTATCCTGACTTAATAAAAAATCAATCCACAGATTTTCTGTATGAAGCTGTACACTCATTAATCGACGCTGAGACCGTTGAACAGTTCATGCAGCAGATATTGGATCTGTTTCGGGGGTTTGATCGGGACTATACAAAAGCAGATGACGATACACATTATAAGAACCCCCAATTTATTCGTCTTAAAGAAATTTCTCGCCGATATAATGATGACTTCAGAAAATTTTACAGAGATTTAGATAGGGCCAGAAGAAGCAGTGAAAGAAGTAGAAAAAGGGATGCTGATAACAGTCCGGAAGGATATACAAAGAATCAGGAGATTAATATTCATTTGTTGACAGCTACTCGGTCGAAAGGAAAAGAATTCGATGCCGTTATAGTTTTAGATGCCAATGAAGGAGAATGGCCATCACCGCTTGCATCAGATTTGCAAGAAGAACGGCGATTATTCTATGTTGCTATGACAAGAGCCAGAAAGTATCTGTACTTTATAACATCCACAGAAAACGATGCAACCAGATATCTATCAGAGGCTAGAATAACATATTAGTTGGTTTCAAATGGTTTTTTTGGTTTGGCTTTTTGAGTTGATGATTGGATAATAGTTGATCATTAGAAATGGATTTATAAGGCTTCAGGTTGTTGGCCTACGCATTTATTTAGACTCATCGAAGGAAAAAAGACGGGATAGATGAATGATTAATATGCGATATTTAAGGATCGGGAACAAAACCGATCCTTTTGTTATGGGCATAGAGGCAGAAACATTGAAAATGAAAAGGAAGAGAGACGCATTTTTTTAGAGGAAAGCAACAGGTCGACTCAATTACATACAACTAAAAACGGAAATGACGTAGATAAATATTAAAATATAAGATATAACAGTAAGAAAGAATTTTATTACGAAAAATATGTAATTGTATTAATGGGGGGTGCTTAACATGAAACTTCTTAGAATTACGGCGGAAGGCCTGCCGCTTTTTAAAGAAAAACTTGATATTTGCTTTTACGCACAGCAAAGGGTTTCAGAAGATCAGAAAGAAATTCTCTATCCATTGTTCTCAAATATATACTTAAATCCTGCAAATGGCTTTATTGGAATAAATGCATCAGGGAAGACGTCTGTGCTGAAAGTGATACTTTTAGCTCTTAAACTTATCAATAATGAGCCAATCAACCATATTGAAACCAGGGATATCCTTGGAAATACAAATAAGGTTGTGTTAAATATTTTCTTCTATTCAGAGATAAAGAGGGAAATATGTCGTCTTGAGACGTTAATAGCATCAAAGCAGACCAGAACAGAAGGAACCGTATATAAAATTGTGTCAGAAAAACTATGGGCAAAGCCAGCGGATGAGATAACTACCCGTAAATCAATGCTTGACTTTGATAGAAAGGAACCTGTTTTGGTCAGAAGCGGGTATGAGGTCTTTCTGCCAAATGATGTAAGTATTATAATTGCCCATAATAAGAATACAGGAGAAAACGTAACAATTGTGAATTTGCTGCTATGCACGAACATGAATGTATCTTCTTTTGCAGAGAATATACCTGCAGAGATTATTAGTTTTTTGGATCCATCAATAGAGAGCCTAAAATTCGAAGAAGATGAATTAAAGAAGATTATTCATCTTAAATTCAAGGGTAAGGAAGAAATAGTGATGAATAATCCGATTGAACTGAACACATACCTCTCTTCAGGTACTTTGAAGGGAATAATCACATTTACGCTGGCTCAAGAGGTTTTACAGAATGGGGGATACATTGTAATTGATGAGGTGGAGAGCCATTTACACAAAGAAATTGTGATAATGTTGATGAAACTCTTTATGGATAGCAAGAAAAACAGTAACGGAGCTACATTGTTTTTTTCAACACATTATCCGGAACTGTTGGACGAATATGATAGAAATGACAGCATCTATATTGTAAGAAACAGGGACGGAATCACGGTTGACAATCTATGTATGCTCCTAAAGAGAAATGATATTAAGAAGAGTGATGCATATCAGAGTGGAATTTTGGAAGGAGTGAATCCTGTGAGTGAAACGTATATGCGTCTGAAGGCACTTGGTACAGAAGTTAAATATTCTAATAGACTTTCCGGGCACAGACAGGAAATAGTTCAGGATGGAACTAACGAGGTGAAAAATAAGGAGAACAGTGAGGTGGATTTTGGAGAATATTATCGAAAACTATCATTTGATTCGAAGAAGCTTTTTAAATTGACATATGATGAAATTAAATCAATTGCGCCAGATGTTAATCCTGTTCATAATAAGCGTTATGTTTCTTTTAAAGTGGGGAATAGTTATTCAAGTTTTGCAGCAATTTCTGCCAATGGCAATGGATTATATATTAATACAAAAATTGATCCAGAGATCGTTGTGGAAAAGGATATAAAAACTAAAGATATTACAAAAGGGAACGGAGCGACATCTTTTGGTTCGAGTTTTACCTTGCAGTTTATAATACATTCTGAAGAACAGTTATATAAAGCGATGCCCTATATAAGAGGAGAATATGAAAAAAACAGATAGAACAGAAACAAAATGCAGATATAAAAATGCATATAAATTATAGAATGAAGTATGGAGTTTACAATTGGAAAAAATAAGAAATAAGCAGATTAAATAAGCATATTTTCAGATGGCATATTCTATTCGATTGTCTTAATGGTAAGATTCAAATCATATGAAATGATGTGATTAAGGGGGATACTATGGCAACCATATCGGTAAAACTTAAAATTATTGCGGATAAGGATACAAAGAAAAAAGTGTTGGAGTCTCACAAACTTTTCAATAAGTATGTAAAAATGTTTGAAGAGTTTCTTTTGCTTGCACAAGGCAAGGACTATTATTATAAGGATGATAATGGAGAGGAGCGTTATAAGAGTAAAGAAGATGTTGCAAGAGAGATGAGGGAATATCTTCATAAGAGAGGTCTGGCCAGCAACGATTATGAATGTATTGAGGCTTTGAAAGGACTGGCTGCCGTTGTCAGTGAAAAAAAATCTATGGCAGCAGGTATGCTGGCAAAGTTCTATAAGGCTGATAGTACTGCTGGAATGAATAACATTAAAAAGATAGTTGATCCTGTACCAGAATGGGTAGAACACTATAGAAATAACGGTTTTGATGATGATAAGTACAAAAAGATGGCAGATGATTGGATTGAGTCAGAAGAAGGTCGTAAAGCTATAGCCCCCATTTTAAATGGATCAGGTCGACCTTCTGCCTTCAAGAACGCATATAAAAATGGGATGGAATGGTACTCCAAATTTATAAAAGATCAGAAAACATATAGGAAAGATCTCGATAATGGGCTCTCTAAGATCTTATTCGTTTTGAATAAAGAGAATGCATTTCCATTAATAGATATAGATGAAAGCTTAGTAAAAAATCACCCTGTATGGGTGAAATTAATGCTTAAGACAGCCTTGGAAAACTATGCTTCCTATCTTGCAAGCGATGATGATACTAGAAATAATTATAAGTTGGCATTAAATGAGTTTGAAGCTGCAGAAAAGAAAGTGAAGAGTGACTATAGTCAACAGCTTTCTGCAGTACAGAATTATCTCGAGGATAATTATATACAAACGGATAGGAGTGTTTATCTGACCCAGCGTATGTGTCGGGGCATAGATGAGATAAATCGTGAATGGAAAAATAAGAATAATTACACTGATAGGATAGCTGTTATTAATGAATGGCAGTCTGATGATAAGAAGAAACGAATTTTAGGAGACGTTAATTTCCTAAGGTGGTTGGCAGAGGAGGATCATATAAATATTTTGGAAAGCGATTGTTTGGAGAGCCTTATTAAGTATTATGAATGTTTGAGAAAGGTGGAATTGAGGAAAAAATGTGCATCCTATACTGTTGCGGATCCAGTATCCAGCAAGCGGTATTTATTTTATGAGGCTGAGGGAGGTACAAACTATAGGGAATATCGTCTTGAAAGCGATGGAACCCACATAAAAGCGATATTTCCTATTTTGCTTGGTGATGAAAAAAATAGTTATTATGAAGAAACTGTGACTGTCAAACTGGCTGGTAGTAAACAATTCCAAAATGTTAAGTTGCTGGGAAAGCGAAAAGTGGAGTTTAACAATGACAAGGATTATTACTGTCAGAAGGAAGGAATCGTTAATAAAGAATTCTTTAAAGGAGAATTAGGCGGATCAGATCTGCGAGTTGAAACAACTGATACAGGGAAACTAGTAGGATTGTACATAAATCTTACGATAAATGTGGATGATTTTTGTGAGGCTGACCAAAAGCAGATGGCATTGAATGCAATGTATGCTTTCAGTCGAGCTTATGATGGTAAAGTTTCCAAAAAATATGATGAGAGTCTTTCTGGAAAGACGATCCGTGCACTGGCGATAGATTTGGGCTTAAAGCAATTCTGTGCATGTGCTGTGGGGAGTGTAAAGTATGGAGAAAACCTTATTGATTTGCCGGATATTGCATTTGAAAGAAAGTTTTTATTAAAAATGCAGGGAGATAAAATTACGTCAAAAGAAGAGCAGTATAGACGTGAAGCGATGAAAGAATTATCCGAAATCAGAAAAGAGATCAATTATATTTTACTCCTAAAAAGAATTTATAATCAGGATACACCCGGCAGAGAAAAAATATTAAAACAAAGTGCGAAGTATTATAAACATCCGGAAAAAGAGCAACTATTCCAGTACTGTTTGAACGTTGAAGATGCGAAAAAAGTTGAGGAGTGCCTAAGCGACGAGTATTCAAGAATGATAGCTGATATGAATCTTAAGATGAAGGAGTTTCGTTCTGGAAACAAGACTAAAAAGCAAAAGCGCGAATACAATCCTGGAAAGTCGTATTGGTCGATTAATTATCTTGAACAGCTTAGAAAAGTGTTGATGTCATGGAATTCGTTGGGCTATAGGATCACTGACGAGAACAAGCCAATGAACAGAAGCTATGGAGTTACAGCCACCCGTTTGCTGGATCATATACAGAATTTGAAAGAGGATCGAATTAAAACCGGAGCAGATCTTATTATTCAGGCGGCACGTGGTTTTCAATACGATGAAGAAAAAGGATATTGGGTACAAAAATATGATCCATGTCATATTATAATCTTTGAGGATTTGTCACGATATCAATTTTCCACAGATCGGCCAAAAAAAGAAAATTCTAAATTAATGAAATGGTCACATCGTGAAATAGTTAATGAAGTCATCAGACAAGCATCTATTTATGGTATTGCGGTTTATGATAGTACAGATGCGTCTTATTCAAGCAAATACTGTTATAAATCCGATACGCCGGGTATTCGTTGCGACAAATTGGGAAAAAACGATTTTGAAGCAAGTGGAAGGCTAAGAACTTATATCTATGATAATCTTCCAGAAAAAATTAGAGAAAAAGCAGAGTTACTTAAACCGGGAAGTTTGGTGCCGTCAGAAATTGGCAGTGTGTTTGTTACAGTAGACAAGGATGGGAGACTTTATTGTTTAAATGCCGATTTGAATGCAGCATGTAATCTTTTAAAAAGGTTTTTCGGAATGCATACACACTTGATCCGGTTCCCGACAATTAATATAAATGGATATTTATTTTTGAAAGGAGTGGATTGTGGAGATATAACGGATGAAAATCAGAATATAGGAAAGCGTTTTGAAGGTAAATTGAATAAATATTTCGGAACGAAAAAAGTAATGTTGAAGGCGTCTTCATGTAGTGGACATTTTAGAATTGCACCAAAGAGGAAAAAAGCTGAGAATCCTTATGTTGGAAAAGAAAAAGTGTATAATCTGTTTCGAGATCCATCAAGTTATATAATACCCTGTGATGAATGGGTAGGTTACAAGGAATTTTGGAACATCGTTAACGATAGGATAGTAGGTAGACTTTTAGAATTGCTTTAGATGTGATCAGAGCATATTTTGCTGATTAGGGCAGGTATGCTCTTTTATGAAAGAGGAATAAAAATGGAAGATGAATATACAGTCCAAGTAAGGGGTTTAAATGAATCTGTATATTGTGAAAGATTATTCTATATCATGTATGCACAAGGGATTTTTGAACATAACGCTGATACAATAACAGGAAAGATGAATCACTCTATCCGAGAAAAAACAACCAGAGATAATGAATTGGATGGAGAAAACATTTTTTCTTTAGTGCTTTATGCAATGGGCGGTACACTTTCTGGAAAACTTGATAAAGTACTTAAAAATGGTGATGAATATATTCCAATTGAGGATAAGAACAGCAAAAAACCATCAGCACCAGTTTCATTTGATTTATGGGGGAATAAAGTTATTTCTGAAGTATGGGCAAATGACTTTCCACAGATCGTCGCTCAAATGTATTTGCTGAGAAAAAATGGTTATTGTTGCAAAAAGGGAAGAATTTATTATCGTGGTTCTAATAAGATGATTGAAGTAAAATATAAGGAGGGATATGATCAGCTTATAGAAAAAGGAGTCCATTATTGTATTAAACTGCTTAAAGGTCATCAGCCATCGCCGCTGATTGATTCAGATAAATGCATCAGATGTTCATTAAACTGGGTCTGTTTGCCGGATGAAGTAAATAATCTATCAGAGAATATATCTCAAGTGGAGCCACGCAGACTGTACCCGGGAAGACCCGATGCCGGGATTATGTATGTTACGACCATTGGGAGTAAAATTGGAAAAAGTGGGGAATGTTTTACTGTCTGGTGCCCTGATGGAACGAAGAACCAGGTGCCAATAAAAGACGTAGAACATATATGTGTGTTTGGAAACGTACAGATAACAACGCAAGCTATTACAGCAATGGTATATAATGGCGGTAGTATTAGCTATTTTTCATCAGGTGGTTGGTTTATTGCGACAACAAGTTCTCCTATATCAAAAAACATTAATTTGAGGATAGAGCAGTTCCGACGATTTGGAGATCCTGTTTTTTGCATTACTTTGGCAAAAAAAATTGTTTCAGCCAAGGTAATGAATCAACGTACACTTTTACGAAGAAATCATAGCGGAAGAATAGATACTATTCTTGATTCCATAAAAAGGTGTCAGAAACACGTGCACAATTGTAAGGACATTGAAAGCATTCGAGGGTATGAAGGTAATGCAGCAAGAGATTATTGGGAGGGGTACCAACAACTTATTAAAAATCCTGAAATCTGGCATATGAATGGGAGAAACAGAAGACCTCCAAAAGATGAGATAAATGCAATGATATCATATGGATATTCACTGTTACTGCGGGATTTTATTACGGCGTCTATTGAAGAAGGGATGGACTATCTTTACGGTTTTTTTCATGCCGTCGTTCCTGGACGTCCTGCCCTTGCATTGGATATGATGGAGCCTTACAGGCCAATCATTGTAGATTCAGTTGTATTAAGAATGATAAACGAAGGGATAGCATCCAAGGAACAATTTTCAACTATAGATGCAGGCGTCTTTATGTCTCCAAAAGTGAAACAAAAACTAATTTATATGTATGAAAAAAGAATGGATGAAATGATTACTCATCCTGTTTTTGGATATCGGTTATCCTATAGAAGGATGATTCATTTGGAAATGAAATTACTAGGTAAGTATATTTTGGGAGATATAAAGGATTACAGTCCGTTAATAACGAGGTGATAATGAGAAGATATGTGCTTGTTTCATATGATATTGCCAACAGGAATCGACTTCAAAAGGTTTACAAGATTATGCGCGGCTACGGGGATGGATTTCAAGATTCGGTTTTTCTTTGCCAGATATCCGATAAAGAAGAAGCAATTATGATAATGAAATTGAAAGAGCTAATTAAAGAAGCAGAAGATCAGATAGTAATTATTCATCTGGGAAACATCAATAAGGATAACATCTCAAACCCGAGAGAATGGAAAATATTAGGAAAAAAATTTGAAGTTAAAGACAATTCGATAATCATCTTCTGATTGTATTAAATAAAACAAAATGTTAGAATAGATTTGTGTCTATAGGACACACGATAGTCTATGTAGTGCATCGGTCAGTTATGAAGATTGACCAGCATAGATATCATTTGTAGTTACAATATAACGGTTCTATCTTCATACGAGCGGCTGAAGCTTACAAAACTCTATTAGAAGTGCTCGAATTGCTTTAGATATCTGGGAAGATGACAATTTAAAGTTTTGTTTTTATTTGATTTTGGAGATTATATATATGGGATTATCAGGGTGCTCGATTTTGTTAATGAAAATGTCCATTTTATAATGCCTGAAGCCGGTGCGGTCAGAACAGATATCTTGTAATTATAAGTGTATGCACCTTCCTGCTTCAGCTGTGCTTCGTAGGATCTGAGTGCCGCGTCAGAACAGATATCTTGTAATTATAAGTGTATGCACTTCATATCGTCCTTTGCGTCTTGAATTCTTTTGCTTAGTCAGAACAGATATCTTGTAATTATAAGTGTATGCACTTACATTCAAAAGGAAAACAACTGCGGTCTTGTCGTCAGAACAGATATCTTGTAATTATAAGTGTATGCACTAGTCTCGCTGTTCGTTCTTGTGTTTTGCCACCCACGTCAGAACAGATATCTTGTAATTATAAGTGTATGCAC